>Ga0302320_10002663_pt1 | contig 41751 bp, 17 predicted proteins | sample Bog_T0_3_FD_202130 | JGI IMG/M metagenome (GOLD analysis project Ga0302320, IMG submission 202130) | Peat permafrost microbial communities from Stordalen Mire near Abisko, Sweden - Bog_T0_3 | ecosystem: Environmental > Terrestrial > Soil > Wetlands > Peat | place: Sweden: Abisko, Stordalen Mire... | reverse complement strand
TCGAAAGTGATACCAGATTTCAAAAATAGAGATCCCGTCATGTAAGTCCCGGGCCTTAGCGTCACCGTGCCCCCGTTCGACGCCGCGGCATCTATCGCTCTCTGAATTGCCGCAGTCTCAAGAGAGATTCCATCTCCTTTGGCCCCGTAGTCGTTGGCCATAAACACTCTTCGTGATGCATAGGCCGTGCCCACGCTGAGCAATGCAAAAAGAGCCAAGCCTCGAATCCATCGCCGGTTAAAGTTCATTTATTTTTCCGTTCAACAAGGTAAATGGGTCCGAACAATCCTGAGGGAATCGGTTGTAAGTTGTCCATATCCTGCGGATCGAAGCGCCTGCCATATTTTGCTCGCAGCGCTGTATAGTCCCGCGGCGCCTGCCCCGCTAACAAATTGATCGCGGTGTTATACACGCGGACTTCAATCTGGTTATTGCCTTCATGAACCAACTCGGAGACGTCGACCCGGTAAGGCGGATGCCAGAGCGAGCCAGCTCGTTTTCCATTAACAAACACGATCGCAGCTTCACGAACCGGCGGATCGAGCAAAGCAAGCATCCCGCTGGCATTGGGCGGTCGCATATCTTCGAAGGTCTTCCCTGTTCCAAAGTCCAGCGAGATTCGCGCACCAGCCGTGAGTGCGTGGCCGACGAAGACAGTCCGGGAGTAGACAACCTCACCCGAGTAGTACTTACGACCTGAAAGTTCCGTCCACGAACCCAGCGTGTTGAGCGCCATCGGCTTAGCATCGCCGGGGAAATGGACCTTCCAGCCAACGCTCAGATCCGCGATCTGCTCGTCCTTTGCATCTGAAGTTGTTACTGCGGTTTGACCGGACGCCGTCACCCCTGCCTGCAGATGATCTTCAACTACAAATATCCGTGACTCATACGGAGCGAGAACCAGCGAAACACGCGACCCATCGCGGTGCGCGCCTGCATCAAGGACCCTCCCACCATCCGGGTCCCATACCTCAATCGCAGGACGGTTTGATCGAAACCGGACCTTCGCGTCCACCGTTCGATTGCCTGTGTTCACCACAAAGTAAATGTCGCTGTCCGCAAGCTTGCGATGAATGAACCCAAGCCCTTCAGTCGTTCCCGTTGCATCCAGATCGGGCGGCAGCGCATGGTGCAGCGCATCCCCAACTTCGCCTATCGATGTTATGAAACTACCCTTGTGATTGCTCTCTTTGAAAAGGCGATCCGAAATAGCAGCGATCTCCGCGGAACTATGCTGCTCCATCAAGCCCGGCCCCAGAGTTGGCGCCTTTCCAAGCGCAATTACCTTGCCGATGCCCGCATAACTCTCAATCTTCTTGTACGCCGCCAGCGGAATTCGGTCCGTCTGCGGGATGATCAACACCTGGTACGGAATGGTTGTCAGCTTGTCGATAGTTGCCGCATCGATATAGTCGACGTTGTAGCCCGCATCGAGAATGGCTCCCATGAGCTCTGGCGCGATCCGCTTCCTCGTCTCATCCGTCACCGAAACATGACCGGGTGTGAAGGCGGCCTGCGCGTCGTCCTCCGGCAGAAGAATCGCAATGTCGTTCGCCGGCTTGCCCTGCCGCAATAGCCAGCTCACGCGCTGCAGATACTTTGTAATACCCGGCATCACCGGGAACCACGGGTTATGCGAATTAAGCACCGCGGCCGCGTAGAGCGACCACCCAGGCTCGCCCGCACCCGGCGGTGAATACGGGTAGCCATGCCCAACAATCTGGTTCACGCCCAGCAGAAACATGCGGTCCGCCTCTGCCTTCATGTCCAACGGCGTTGCCCGAAATGCCGGCGAATGAAGCCACGTCCATGTCTCCGCGGATGTCACGTTGCGATCATAGAGATGACTAGCCGAGCTGGCCCATCGCGTATACGAAAACGAGCGCCACTGGGGGCCCTCGCCCTCAGGAAGTTGCGGAACAGCCTCATCTGCCAGCGTAACCGCTGGGTCGCCATAAGTCTGCGATCGGAACCTGCTTCGGTGTGCCTCGGCAAATTGTGTAAGTGGACGCAGATAGTTTTCGCAGATCAAATCGGAAAGTGTCTCGCCCCAGTCATGCCGCACGGCCTCAGCCCCCACTGTACCGCCCGCAAGCAATTCCGGCAGATGCGGAATCAAATCGTAACCGCGCCTCTTCTCAAACTCCGCAGGTAACTCCGCTGTCCAATCCGATCCATAAACTTCCAGCGAATCCGAAAACACTGAATATGGCGGCTTGTCTCCAAACGCATTTACCAACGGCGTTGCAATATCCGTCAAATGCTCGTCGATGGCCGCGTACGAAAAGTGGTCCAGCACATAGCCCTCCGCTCCGGCCGCTGGCCGCTTCACCGTCTGCCGCGTATGGCCAGCAATAAAAAACAGCGCCGTCCGCGTCCCAGCGCTTGCTTCAACCGGTCCACCGTGAAGATCAATGCGCTTCGCCGTCGCAGCGTTGAACGTCTTCTCAGTCCCAGCAACCACAAACGCTGCAATCAATCGATCTCCTTCCGCGAGCGCCGGTGGAGTCACAAATCCACCACTAACCGGAACCTCCGCAACCTTCAGCCGACCCGCCGCCAATTCAAGCGTTGTCTTCGGCCCTCCGTACGGCCATCCACTTCCAAGCGTGATATCCACGCGCAAACCCAGGGAGCGTGCCGTTTGGTTCGCATAGCTCACGTCGTCAAGAAACTCCGGTGATAGATACTGCAGGTTCTTGATGCCCTTCGCCTCATCGTCAAGCATCAGAGGATAAACCGGCTGAATCTCCACCCCGCCAATGCCCGCGCCCTGCATCGTCTCCAGTTCCTTCTTCAGCTCCGGCTTGGTCACCGCGGGTCCAAACCACCACCAACGCATCATCGGCCGTGCATCCGCCGGCGGATTCATGAAACCCTCCCGCAGATCTTGCGCACCACCTCGCATGCAAACCACCAAGGCCAGCATCAGCAGTGCCGCAGTCCGCCTTGCCATCGCCCGGTCCATCTCCGCGTACTCATTCGCGCAATCTTTCATGCTCTTCTTCCTGCCGCCTCACGTCTGCGGAATCTTCATCACGTTTGTAGTTTTCGGTGGAATCGGTGTCGCCGGCAGCGCAAATGTTGCTTCCGGATCTGGCTGCGCAGGGTCAAAGTCGAGGACATCCCTGGCCAGGTATTTCGCAATTGGCAACTTCGCAACTCGAATCCCATGCACCACACATCGCGCCAGCTCGTAGGCCCCATACTTGTTGAAGTGCGTATCATCGCTGATCGCTTCTGTCTGGTTCGGAAATGAATTGGCGGGATAATGCATGAATGCCTTCATCGAGCCTTTCGGTCCCAACGCCTCAAACAAGGTTTTGCTCATCGCATTCAAATCAATAAGTGCAGTGTGCTGCGCTGAAGCCACCTCACGTACTGCATCGGGATAACCGGCCAGCGAGTTGGTCACCTTGCCCTCTGCATCGAAGGTCCGCCTGTTCATACTGGTCACCAGCACTGGCGTTGCCCCTTTCTCGCGAGTCTTTTCGATCGCCTCCACCATGCGCGCTTTGTAGTCGTCCAGAGATACGGCATTCGGCTTCATATCGTTATGCCCGAACTGCATGAAAAGATAATCTCCCGGCTGAATCAGCGACCAGATTTTAGCGAACCGCCACTCGCCCTCAAAGCTCTTGATCGTCTCTCCCGACTCTGCATGATTCGCGATCACAATTCCAGGCCGAAAGAATCGAGGAAGCATCTGTCCCCATGCGGCCCAGGGCTCCGCATCCTGATCAACCACTGTCGAGTCGCCTGCCAGGTAAATCGTCGTCTCGCTGGTTGGCTCGATCTTAATAGAACGGAAGCTCGGATGGTCACCATTGAATTCAAGTGTCAGTTTGGTATCCCAGTCCAGGTTCCCAACCTCGCGCGGCTTCAGCTTTACAACTCCCGCTGTATCTCCCCTGATCTCCGGCACGCGGACATTGGTATCGAAACTGCGCGCAATGGAACCATTTGGCTTGATCTGAACCTCGTCCAGCATCAATCTCCTTGCTTCCGCCCAGACCGTTGTTTTAGAGGCTTGCTCTGTTCCAAGCACCACCGTCACTCTATAACTCCCTTCCGGCATCGCCACAGAAAAGAAGAACGGCTTGTCGCTCGAGCAAGATTTCTCGCTGACCTCGGGAACTGTATTCATATCGAACCCTGGAGTCGATGCACTATAGAATGACCTCGCAGTGAGTGTCATTGCGCCGGTTCTCCCTTTCCCGCAATCAAACTCTTGCGCCTGTCCCGCGAGACCATTGGCAGCGATCAGGAACACAACCAGCAGCTTCATAACCCGCTCCATCGAATAGGGCAACGAACGCATTCAGCAATCTTCAGTGTGTAGGTGTCGGGTTGGTGGGGTTAAACTTGCTCGCCAACTCCGGCGTCGAATGTACATCGGAAGCAGCACTGTCAGACTTGGCGACTTCAACGCCGAAGACATAACTCTTCCCGAACATGTTACTGGTAAATATCACCAGCTTCTTATCGGGAGAGAAACGCACATTCGGCTCAAGCCGGTAGTTATGATGCGCCATGTTAACCAGGTGCTCGGAGTGGAAGACTCCCGGCTGCCAGAAGTCGGCATCGTTGATCGCACCTTCCATCACATTCAGCATCTGCGGATGGAACAGTTCAATCCACTCCCCATCCGGAGCCTTTGCCACCTGCCCCGGATCGCCGCCGTCACCCGCAAACAGGGTCTCGCCCTGTGTCAGGTTGAAGTGAATCGACCACTCGTTGCGTTGCATATGATAGGCGGTACGCTTTTTCGTCTGCAGGTTATAGCCAGCAAGAAAGAAGTCCTCACCTTTTGGATATTGCCAGTCGTACCAGATGGTTTGACCATCCAGTCCCCAGAACTCGTGACCCGCAATCTCCATGGCCATGTTTCGCTTATGAATGAGTATGTTATGTGTGCCATCTGTGTGGATCATCCATATGCGGTCCACTTTTTGCCACGGACCTTCATGGCAATACATCAGCAGCGTCGGATCGACCGGCGAAAACAGCATATGGCCAATCCAGTCGGTGGAATGCAGCAGCGTAGTAACCTTGCCGGTCTTGAGGTCGATTGTATAGAGCACGATGGGGATCCGCGCCGCGAGCCGCCGCTCCATCATTTCTCCCTTACCCTCCGGTTGAACCAGGCTTCCTGCCTGCGCCGCTGGCGCTGAACCGGGAGTCGTCGTTGCGGGCGCTGGCCGATTTCGTCCATATTCCTGTTCCGGTTGCGTCTCATTCTCGTCATAGGTGCCCACGCCCAGCGTCTCGTCAGCATTGATCGTGGCAACACTGGCGCGCGGTGGAAGCGAGACCAGTTTTGTGACTTCGCCGGTATAAACATCGGCTTTGTAAATCGTATTCAGCTTCGTGTCCTGATCAAACTTCGTAAAAAAAAACGAGTTCGTCTTTCTGCCCACCACGATGGCATGAATCCCGAACCGGAAATTGGCGCGCGGGTCGGAGCCTGCATCCGCCGGACGTGGTGGGTTGGCCGCCACTAACCGCGTCTTCAGGCTGACAAGGTCCAACGCGTGTATGCCGTCTGGTGCTGTGTACACCATTTGCTTACCATCCGGCGTAAAAGCGTTCACATTGAAATAGAACCCTGAAGATCCAGGCTCGTCCGTCAGCCGAATCACGCGATGACCTGTGTCTTTGTCGATCCAAGACACCGGCAGGTTCTGGGCAAGATTCATACGGGACGCACCGGCGGAGACCGCAATGATTAAGAGGAAGTTTCGAAGCATGTAAACTGGCACACTCCTTTGGCTGAGGATCGAAGCGGTGATCCTGGCTCACTCGAGGAGCACCCTGCCACAAGCCATCTCGCAACAATTTATACATCTGTTGAAGTCAAACAAGCAACTTGTTTTCTATTGAAACTTCCGAAGCTCGATCAACCCTCAGGAATGTGCCTGGAGGATCTGTTTCGGAAGCTGGGCTTTAGAGTTTTTACTCTTCGCCTCGGTGTCAATGGCCGCGTGTGCCCCCCAGGTGCTTGTGCGCGTGACTCGATTTCAAACTGCGAAAATGGTCCCTGTTTTTTTCCCCTTAATTCGAAAGGTCTTTCACGCCGCCTGTTGGGCCTGCATCTCCTGGGCCGGCACGAGCCCTCTTACCTGCGCTCGACCTCGAGCATGTAGAACCCCATTTTTCTGGCCACCATCGGATCAGGATGGCATGATACGGTCTCTCCTCGCATGGTCTTATGGGGCAATCTGAAGAACAAGGACCTTTCGTAAATCGGTTTGCGTCTTCAGTTCAGCGCATCAGCTTCCTTACAAAACGGCCAATCCTGTCCGGCATTGATTTCAATAACTGCAGGTCTGACCAATCGGCGATACTCTTGATCGTCGCTCTCCGAACATATTCGCGAATGCAATTCGCTCGCTCGATGCATTATCACCTCAATCAAAAAGGTGTTGACATCAGTGGTCGGACCACTGTAGATATCTTGTGGGCAAGTGATGAGTGCCAATTCCGACCCCTGGGATTCAGATTGATCCCCGATCAGATGTGGAGAGCCTGGGCCCAAATATTGACCTCTACATCCCCTTAATCGACGACACAACCGATGACTTTTTGGAGGCTCCGATGCAACGCAGTTGCTTTTTGGAACTATCAATGGCCGGGCGCCGGTTAGCAATCTTCCTATGTGCTGTAGTGCTTCTGTGGGCGACCAACGCGGACTCCCAAATCGCCGGAACCGGCAACATTCAGGGGACAATCGTCGATCCATCCGGAGCGGTGATACCGAATGCGGCGGTGACCGTTACCGATACTTCAACGCGTGTGAAACATGTTACCCAGAGCGACAAGGCCGGCGTCTATGTCTTCCCTGGACTGCCTATCGGGACTTATAACCTCGGGATTACCGTCAAGGGTTTTTCATCCTACGAACAGACCGGCATTGTTCTTGAGGTGGGCAGCAGCATCGCCATCAATGCGAGCTTATCCGTGGGCGGAGAAAACTCGAAAATCGAGGTCCACGCGGAAGGCCTGGCGCTGCAAACCGAGGACGCCTCATTCAAGCAGACAATCGACCAGCAAGACATCACGGAGATGCCACTTAACGGTCGCCAGATGACTGGCCTGATTGGACTTTCCGGAGGCTCTACGGTTGCGCCGAACACCGACTTTACCGGCAGCAAATACTCGTATCAAACCATCTCAATCTCAGTTGCTGGAGGCAATGGGAACACAACCCTTTGGCGGCTGGATGGAGGTGACAATCAGGACTACATGGGAAACGGTAACCTACCCTTCCCGTTCCCCGATGCGGTAAGTCAATTCAGTGTGGAATCCAGTGTGCTGGGCGCCCAGGATGGCGAGCACACCGGCGGCATGGTCAACGTAGTCACCCGGTCTGGAAGCAACACCTATCACGGATCGGCATTCGAATTCATCCGCAACAATTTCCTTGACGCCGTAAACTTCTTTTCCTCTTGCACGCCCGTGGCGCCAGCCACCACTTGCACTGCAAAAGACACCTTGCACCAGAATCAGTACGGTGGCACGCTCGGCGGAAAAATCATTCGCGACAGGCTATTTGCGTTTGCTGGCTATCAGCATCTGAAAGCCGACCAGACTCAGGCCAGCACCAAGGCCATCATCCCCACCCCCGCCAACTTGGCGGGTGACTTCTCCGTTACAGATGGTGCAACCTGCGAAGCGTCCAAGAAATTCGTTCAATTGGTCGATCCACTTACAGGTGCAACGATTCCGGGCGATAAATATGCAACGACACCGACCTGGAACGCGCAATCGATAGCGCTGATGGGTTACCTTTCCGGACTCACGCCCGATCAGTGCGGGAACGTGTCCTACTCTATTCCGTCTCAAACCTCCGATAACGAATTTGTTACCAGGGTTGACTACACCATTAACCCCAAGAACAACCTCTATGGCCGCTATTTCATTGATGGCTATCAGTCGCCAGCCTTCTTCTCGCCAACCAACATTCTCATTACCACCCAATCCGGAAACATCGAGCGGACCCAATCGTTCACTCTCGGGGAGGCTTACGCGTTTTCGAGTAACCTGGTCAACTCTGCCCACGCTACCTTGTTGCGTCGAGTCGACAACCGCGGATACGCCGCGAAGGACATCAACGCAGCTACACTCGGCATCAATCTCTACCAGGCAGTGCCCAATGGCCTGCAAATCAGCGAAGGTAAATTCACTATTGGCGGCGGCACAAACTCTGTCTCGCACTTCAACGACAACACCCTTGCCTTCGACGACGATGTGACCTGGGTACGCGGAAAACATCAGCTCATCTTCGGTGGGGAGTGGGTCCAGAACCAACTCAATATTGGAAATGCCTACGAGTCCAACGGCGTCTTCACCTTCAACGGTCAATACAGCGGCAGTGGACCGAAAGGTGGAACCGTCATTGGGGACCAGAACCTGGACTTCCTTGAAGGAACGCTGGGAGCGACCGGAACGTCGGTTCCTTTCCAGCAAAGCAAGCAGCAGCAGAACGCGCTACGCGGGCCAATCCCCAGCCTCTATGCGCAAGATACTTTCCACGCATCCAGGCAACTGACCTTTGTAGCCGGCCTGCGCTGGGGTCCCAACTTCATGCCTGTGGACTACTTCAATCGCGGTTCCGTTTTCAACATGAACGACTTCTTGTCTAGCATTTCGAGCAGTGTCTATCCGAATGCCCCCGCGGGCGTTCTCTTCTACAAGGATAGCGGTGTTCCGAGGGGCTTCACCAAGAACTCGCCTTGGCAATTCTCTCCAAACCTCGGCGCGTCATTCGACCCCTTCGGTAACGGCAAGACCGTAATTCGTGCTGGCGCTGAATTGGCCTATGACAAACCCAACTTCTTTACCGGCCAGCGCACCCAGCAGAACCCGCCCTTTGCAACTGCCATCTCTGAGGTTCAGACATCTTCAACCGGCCCCGTCAGCTTCAGCGCGCCCTGGTCCGTCGGTTCCATAACAACCAACCCATTCCCGCAGCCGCAGATTCCCACACCGTCTCAGGCACAGTTCTTCCCCCAGTCGCAATATATAGTCATGCCTGAGCAGTTCCACCCGTCCTATACCATTCAATGGACGCTGAGTGTCCAGCACCAGTTTGGGCATGGCTGGCAGGCGCAGGTGGACTACATCGGAAACAGAACGCTTCACGACCCCATGGGCACACCGCTCAGCCAAGCCGTATTCATCCCCGGCGTCTGGGGCGCAGGCGGTACTGGTTGCACGGGCATCGTCACCACAGGTCCGGCTGCGGTCAAACCTGGCGCGGCCGGAACCAACTGTTCTACCACTGGAAACCAGAGTTCGCGCTTTGCGCTCACTATCGCAAATCCAACTCAAGGCAATCAAATCCAGGGTGGCGGCGCCGGCTCGAATATCGTCAATGACACAGGCATCGCCAACTATAACGGCATGGTTGCAACCCTCCAGCATCGCCTGTCCTCCACATTTAGTCTTCTGGCCAATTGGACATACTCAAAGTGCCTGGACATCGCAGACGGCCAAGGCGACATAGCTGCCACATTGGTTCAGAATCCAAACAACCCGCGCGGCGATTATGGCCCATGCGGTTTCGATTACCGGCATATCGAAAACTTCGTTGTTGTTGCCAAGAGTAACTTCACTCACTTCAACCGTGCCGAGAAACTGGTCCTCAATGATTGGGAAATTGCACCACTCATTCACATCACCACCGGCGCAGCACTGAACGTGACATCGGGGCAAGACAACTCCCTGACCGATATAGGCAACGATCGACCCAACCTGGTAGCCGGAGTCAGTCCCTATGCCGAGGTAAAGTTTCATGGCGGAAATACCTCCGGCGAAGCGAACCGCGAGTACCTCAATCCCGCTGCGTTTGCCCAAATCACAGCACCATGTGACACCGGTCCGAACGGTGCCTACGTAGCCAACGGATGCACCGCATTGGGCGGATACGGCAACATCGGCAGGAACGCCTTCCGGACGCCTCCTTACCTTCAATTCGATTCGCAGATCTCCCGGTTATTCCCAGTCCACGAAAGGCTGAATCTGGATTTTCGTTTGGAGGCATTCAATGTCTTGAACCATCCTGATTTCGGGGTGGGGACGCTGGGCGCTAGCCAGGCTCTCACATCATCGACCTTTGGCCAGGTCTCATCCACAGCCTCCGGCAATTCCGCCAGAGTCTTCCAGGGGTCAGTCAAACTGATCTTCTAAAAGGCGCGGTCAACCACGGAGAAAAGAATCCTTTCTCAAGCAGACTGCCCTGTTTCAAGGCTTTGAAACAGGGCAGTGTTGATTTCGATGCAGCTCAACGATAGGTGCCCAAACCCGCTTAAGAAAGACGTTTCACATCGCGTCCTGCTCATCATTGAGCCCGTCTTAGATATCAGACGCAAGCAATTATTCTGCTAAGTTCCTGAAGACCGTTTTATGTTCGCTCTTTGTTGCAAGTTCAACCAAACGGAGAATCCGGTCATGCCATATGAGAACCGCAATCGCAGGGATTTTTTGAAAACGAGCGCCGCTGTCCTCGCCGCAACTGCCCTCTCATCCACCGCCTCCAGTTACGCACAGATCTTTGGTGCCAACGACCGCGTTCGCGTTGGCGTGGTTGGCTGTGGCGACCGCATGAAGCAGGCGCTGATTCCCGCCTTCCTCCAGAGCTCCAAGGAGATGAACTTCGAGTTTGTCGCCGTCTCCGATATCTGGAATCGCCGCCGCGAAGAGGGCACCGCCTACATCCAGAAACTCAGTGGCAAGTCTGTCGATGCAGTTCGCAACAACGACGAACTCTACGCTCGCAAAGATGTCGATGCGGTCCTTGTTGCGACCGCCGATTTCCAGCACGCGCTGCACGGCGTGGAGGCCGTAAACGCCGGTCGCGATGCATATGTCGAGAAGCCCACCGCGCATACCATGGAAGATGCCCGCAAGTTCCGCGCAGCCGTTCATAAGACAGGCAAGGTTGTGCAGGTCGGAACACAGCGTCGGTCGACGCCCAGTTATCAAAAGGCCGCCGAATATATCAACTCCGGCGCTTTCGGTGACATCGTCATGGTGGAGATGACTTGGAACGTCAACCAACCCGGACGCTGGCGCCGCCCTGACGTTGTTCCTCTGTTGAAAGAAGAAGACACAGACTGGAAGCGCTATCTCCTCAACCACCCCATGGTTCCGTTTGATGCCCGAAAGTATCTTGAGTTCCGCCTCTTCTGGCCTTACTCCTCCGGCATTCCCGACCAGTGGCTCGTTCACCAAATCGACACCGTCCATTGGTTCACTGGCCTGCCTCACCCCCGCAGCGTGGTAGCTAACGGAGGTATCTATCTATGGAAGGATGGCCGTCAGAATTGGGACACAATGACTGCGGTCTTTGATTACGGCCCACTCGACGATCTCAGCAAAGGCTTCCAGGTTCAGTATTCATCGCGCTTCACGAACTCAGCAGGTGGCGTCAAGGAACTCTATTACTCCAATGGCGGCATGATCGACATGGATAAGCAGACGGTAACGTCAGCAGGAGGTCTCAGTGCTCGCTCAGCCGCTGAAATGGGCATGAAACCCAACCTGTTGAATAGCTTTTCTCTCGTCGAGAAGGCTGAGTCTGTCTCCACCGATGCCGACACGCATAGCGACCCGCAGACTTCGGCCAACATGCGCAATTGGATGGAATGTGTGCGTTCACGCAAAACACCCAATGCTTCCATCGAAGCCGGTTACAGCCACTCCATTGCTCTTTGCATGAACGTTGCCGCTATCCAGACCGGCCAGAAAGTCACCTTTGACGATAAAACTCAGCAAGTCATCGCAGGGGGCAAAGTTTATGCGTAGCCTGATCGCGCTTGCGGCAATCTTCACATTTTCTGCGAGTGCGTTTGCAGCCGCCAAGGGCGTCCAGGTTGTAGCGGATGAAGCGCATCGGCGTGTCGATATCACCATCGACGGTGCCCCCTTTACTTCGTATGTGTGGCCCACGTCCCTCAAGAAACCGGTTCTCTATCCCCTGATTGATGATGAAGGTGTCACGGTCACACGAGGCTACCCGCTTGATCCCAGACCCGGTGAGCGCGTCGACCATCCCCACCACGCCGGTCTGTGGTTCAATTACGGAAATGTCAATGGCTTCGATTTCTGGAATAACTCCGACGCCATCAAGCCGGAAAACCGATCGAAGATGGGCTCCATTCTTAAAACCAAAATCGTATCCACAAAAAGTGGAACCGATCGAGGCGAGTTAGTCGTTGAGTCAGTCTGGGTAACAGGCGAGAACAAACAGATTCTCGATCAAACCACGCGCTTCATCTTCACGCACCGCAATCATACCCGGGCTATCGATGAGTTAGTTACTCTCAAGGCTCTCGACCGTGCCGTGTTCAATGACGACAAAGAGGGCCTGCTGGGGATGAGGGTAGCCCGCTGGCTTGAATCGCCCGATGAAGAGGGCGGCATCTTCATGGATGCCAATGGAAATCCCACCAAGGTCGATGCCACTCCGACTGATCCCTCCGGCTCAAACCCAGCCACCGGCGTGTATGCCACGAGTGAAGCGGTTCAGGGCCCGGCCGTCTGGGGAACTCGCGGACGATGGTGTACTCTCACCGGCAACAATGCCGGCCATACCGTTACCATCGCTATTTTGGATCACCCAAAGAACCCAAATTCTCCAACGTACTGGCATGCCCGCGGCTATGGACTTTTTGCTGCCAATCCGCTTGGCCGGCACATCTTCAATCCCAAAGAGCCTGAGCTTAACTTCACACTCGATAAGGGCCAGAGTGCAACTTTTCGTTATCGCATTCTTCTCATATCCGCCAAGCCTTCAACCACCGATATGAATAGCGAAGCAGATCGGTTCGCAGCGGAGTATTCGGTCGAGTGATGAGTCGACAACTGAAGAAGCTGGCGACTAATTTTATTGTTTATCTGGTGCCCGGAGGGGGACTTGAACCCCCACGGCCTTGCGGCCTGCGGATTTTAAGTCCGATTCTTGGTCTTGCGCACAGCCTTGCACTACGTCGCACTGAAGCGCATAACTCGGTTATATATAACGACATGTGTCGGATTTAAACATCGCACTAAGTCGCACGAAATTGCACCAAATTAAAGTACAAACCGGCACCAAAACCGGCACCGTCATCGTGGCCTTCCGCAAGCACACCCTGTTGCCGATGGACGTTTGTCTCTATGTTCTCCAAGATACCATTCTTCGGTTAAATCATTCTTCGTTGCATGGTTTGGAATGGCATGGCTGGCCCGCTCCAATCCTAATTGGACCGAGCCAGCCCCCCAGGGATTCCTATCGTTGAAAATAGACGCGATATGAAACAGATTGCCCCGCCATATCATTCCTATCCTCAAAATGATGGGTAACTTCTTAGTTGGTTCACAGCTTTTTTCGGATCTCTCCGCACCAATTCGATCCGTCCTGCAGCATCTAGCCGCAATGAGTCCGTTCCTATCAAAGCGGTTCCAGGATTGCCGTACCTCGAAGTGAATACAGTCAAGTCGACGCGACCCCAAGGAGCAGCGACCTTGCACAACACCGGAAGCGGTATATCTATCCTGGAACTGCTCTAGGCGACCAGCCAATGATCGATGTAGCGATCTAAAAGGCTGCACTGGCCATCTTATCGAAGACCGACTCGAGCCTCAGTCGGTTCCTGTCCCTACACCAGTTGCGCCAATACATCCCGCTGGTATGGCAGCAGGTCCTGGATTGCTTCGCGTTGAACCATGGTCGCCCGGGGAGGATTGCCACCGCCGCAGTTGACGCGGTGATCGAGCGTAAAAGCATTCGCAATCCGCGCAAATGGCCCGAAAGCGTGCACTGCTCGAGCCGCAACTTTGGTGGACGGAGGCATTTCCATCGGAGCCACCAAGCCGACTGTCTGGAGCGATTGCAGGACAAAACGCCCCAAGCGAAAGATTGCCGCGGATTCCGTGAATAGGTTTAATTTCGGTAAGGCGTCTTGGCGGTGTAGAGGCTTATCCGCGAGCGGATGGCGTACGCCATGGCGTCATCTCCCTTGGAAACAGCTCGGTCGAGGGCGCGATTGGCGATGGTGAGCGCCTGCGAGAATTGGCTGGCCGCGGCATAGGCTTCTGCGAGAACATCAAGCACGCTGGGATCCGCTCCAGAGGTGAGATCGTTGGCCCTGGCTGCAAGAGCTATTGCTTCCTGGCCGTTGCGGAGCGCATCGTTGGATGTGGTGGCCAGAATGCGAGCGGCACCGACCAGCGCGGCAACGTTGTTGGGTTCCTGCGTGAGCGCGGCGTGCCACATACCGAGTGCCTCGTTTTCCTTGCCGAGTGCAACGCACGCAGTGGATAGCGCCTCCTGGCCCGGATGGAATCGGGGAGTTAGATTTACGGTGGTTTCCAGTTCGGCGAGTGCCTCATTGGGGTGGCCTTCCTGCAACAGGAATCGGCCCAGATTGTAGTGCGCTTCCACCAGTAAAGTGTTGATACTGATCGCCTCGCGGAGTTGCTCATAGGCCTGCTCCGGGTCGCCAAGAAGAAAGAGGTTGACGCCCAGATCGTTGTGACTCTTTGCGTCGTTGGGATCAATGGCCAAAACCTTTCTCCAGATTGCCTGGGCCTGCTCGTATTCCTTTCTGTTTTCCAGTTGCTCGGCCTGGTCGATCAGCTTGTACACATCCACAGCGGGAACCTGAATGTCCTCGATGCCATCGCCGGGGGTGTTTACGAATTCGGGAATGTTGACGGCGCGGTTGGCGGCGGTGGCGTTGTCGATGAGAATGGCGGGGCTGGAGTTACCGTCGGCATCGATGTGGGTGAGGTACATCTGGGTATACGGCGAGCGCGCCTTGGAGGAGAAGACCAGCCAGCGGCCATTGGGCGAGAAGCTGTGCCAGGAATTCATGATGGGCGTATTGGCGCCCAGGCGGCGGGCTTGGCCACCGCCGAAGGGGACGATGTAGAGTTGGCTGTCGGGGCGCATGAGCTGGCCGTTATGGCATTGGACGAAGACGATCCACTTGCCGTCGGGCGATACCTTGGGGAAGTTGTTGCTCATGCCGTTCTGCGAGGCACCGGCTATGGGCTCGGGTGTGCCTCCTTTGCCGTTGTTGAATGGCACGCGGTAAAGATCGTACTGAATCTGAGTCTCATTGGGATCGTTGGCATAGAGGGCGGGCTTCTGGCCGTCCTCGCGAGGGTTACGCGCAACGGCACGAGCGAACACGATGGTCTTGCTGTCGGGGCTCCAGACACCGTCCGTCTGCACAAAGTGTGGATCGTCGGCGCCCGGTAATGGCTGGCGCAGCCCCGTCGCGCGGCTGTACCACTCCAGGATGCCGCGGGTGGGATAAAAGACCTGCAGAAAGCGGTAGTCCTTGAAATTGGTGACGTAATAGGTTTTGGGCACGTCGAGGGATGGGCCGGCAAAGGTACTGACGACGAAGCGGCCGTCGGGCGACACCTGGGACATGAACCCTACGCGCGTGGTGCCGACCTGCCCGTCAGCGTTCCACTTCACCATGTCCTTGTTCTGAATCAAGATGTGCTGCCGGATGGGTGCAATGGCATAGAGGCCTTTGTCGTTGGCGGGACCGTCTATGTCGATGCCCATAGTCTTACCGTCCATGGAGAAGGAATGGCAATTGGCGCAGGTGGGCATGTTATGGAGAACGGTATGGCTTTCCGCTTGGCGAATATCGCGAAGGCGCCAGTTGATGAGATGGATGGCGGAGGTGGCAAGCGGCTGCACAAATCCGTCTTTGCCTTCGCTGGGCATCAACGGCACATCGCGATAGAAGATGGGTGCTCCCACCGGATCTGGCGAGGTGGTGAAAGCGATGTGTGCGGGAGCGGAAACGATGCGGCCATTGCGATAGCCGGTAATGGTGAAAGTGGCAGGTTGCGTGGTGGAATGGAGCTGCATGGCCGACCAGGTGGCTGTATCCGGGGTCCAGGTCCAGGAAGCGGCTTGCTGCGGGGTAAGCCGTGGCAGTTCGTTGGTGTCGGCGATGCACTCCGGGTCGATAGCGCCCACATGCATGCGCACGCCATTGGATTGGGCGTGGAGAGCCGGACTCTTGTCGCCGAATGAAACGGTGATGCGCCAGGAGGTTGCCGCGGCGTCCCGCCAGATGAATGTGGGTGGCGTGATGCCGGGAGGAAAGATGGAGCCTTCCTCAGGGTAGTCGATGGAGACGCTCGCGCTTGCGGACTCTGAACTCTGAGGCTGACGAGCTTCGTGGCGGGCAGCGCTGGCGGACGTGCTGCCGGAGAAAAGCCAGACGGAGCCCAGGAGAACGACCAGAAGCGCGAAGCTGGCGACGACCACACGGCGAAACTGGAGAGACTTCAGATCGATCTCAATGGGCATTCGCGACCTCTAGGGGAGTAAAGCGGCTTCTTACCGCTTGCGCTTTTGAGCTTTCTTCCCGGGCAATCGCATGAAGCTTTTGAATCACAATGAGCGATGGCTTTGAAAGGGCACGGACCAAGCAGTGCCCTTTTAGAGCAGGAACTTCAAGGGTTTTCACGTCCCTGCGATTGCCGCGGCTTGCGTTCAGGCCAACTCAGGTGGTGCTTGGGTCATCTCCAGTTCGATGTGTTGGGCGCCGAAATTGCGGTGGTGAGCGGTGAGGCGCACGTTGCCGGGTTGTTCTGTAGCGCGAATCCAGATAGCGCCGGTGCCGCCGATCAGCGAAAACGGATTGTCGCCGATGAGCGTGGCCGGACCGGAGAGTTCGAAGCGAATGGCGTCATTGGCGAATGGGCGGATGGCGTCGAATTCGTCGGTGACGCGGAGGACGATTCGAGTGGTATCGGCGCCATCGGCGAGGAGTTTGGTGTCATCAGGCAAAAGGGTGAATTTCTGATCGATGCCTTTGCCGGAAAAGCTGCGCGAGATGACCTGCTTCCCTGCAATGTAGCCTTCAATGCGGAGATCGCCCCACAGGTTGATGTGACTCCCGAGTTCCGCGGTGAACGGCGCGTACTTAATATGCGGGAATTGCGTTCGATCGGGATCAGATTCTGCGATCAGTTTATCTGCGACATAGAACTTGAGATGATCGCAGTTGGATGAGACCAGGGCCTTCGTGAATCCAATGTTCTCATCACCGCGAGCCCAGTGAAATGCGGGGACGAGGACGATTTCTTCCTCGGGATCGCACTGCGAGCGATAAAAGCCCGCGGCAGGCTTGGGCTCGCGGAAGATGTCGGTTACGCCGTGGTAGCAGATGCGGTCTCCAGAGCCGAAGTTCGCGTGGGTGTTGTAGTCAAAGGCGCACCAGCCGATGCCGCCGGCGTATTGCGGATCGGAGGCCAGCTGGTCGTGAACCCGCGCATGGCGCACGGTGTGCTCGCGCAACCGCTCGATGTTATCAATGGTTTTCGTGGGGTAGGTGTGGCCCACGAATTCGGTATTGAGATAGAGGGGGTGGTTGGGAGCCTTGAGCGGCCAACCGAAGTCGTTCATGGTGAAGACGTCTTCGAGGAACTCGGACTCCTGAAAGTAGCGAATGCCGCCAGTCTGGCGCGTGAGGTCAAGACTGTGGGCCACGGCGTTGGTGCGGGTGTAGAAGTCGTGATTGTCGCGTGACTCGTTGATGCGCACACCCCACAGGATGATGGAGGGATGGTTCCAGTCGCGGCGAATCATGCGCCTGACGTTGTCGACCGAAATGTCCTGCCAAGCCAGATCTCCAATGTGCTGCCAGCCGGGAATCTCCTCAAGTACCAGCAGCCCGATCTCGTCGCAGGCGTTGAGGAAGTGGCGCGACTGCGGGTAGTGGGAGGTGCGCACGATGTTGCAGTGCAGGTTTTTGCGAAGGATGATGGCGTCGCGCCGTTGCACGCGGCCGGGCATGGCCTGGCCGACCCACGGAAACGTTTGATGGCGGTCTAGGCCGCGCAGCTTGACGATGGTTCCGTTGAGCGAGAAGCCCTGTGGAGTAAAGCGGGCCTCGCGGAAGCCGATGCGTCGGGTGTCGTGATCGAGCAACTCTGAGCCGCGCAAAAGGCGCACTTCGACGCGATACAATTTCGGCGAGCGAAGGTTCCAGAGAGCGATGTAGCCGAGATTCTCGAGATGGAGAGTCGACGGCTTTAGGCCATCGTCGTTCCAGCCCGGCGCCGCCTGTGTGATCTTGGCAAGTTGCTTATCACCGTCGTAGAGTTCGGCTTCGAGCGTGAAGCCGGCGCCTGAGGACTTCAGATCGCTGGCGAGGAAGCATTGCACATCGAGAGCCGGATTCTCCGACAGCACGTCCTTCGGTTGCGCAAAGATATTCTCGATGTACGTGTGGGAGACGATGCGCAGAGAGACTTCGCGGTAGATACCACCGAAGGTCAGGTAGTCAACCTCGTAGCCAAAGGGGGGAATGTCCTTGCGCTCGCTGGAATCCACCTCCACGGCCAGAATGTTATCGCGGTCGAAGTCCACATGGGACGTAAGCTCAAACGAGAAGGGCGTGAACCCTCCTTTGTATTCGCCAAGGCTCTGGCCGTTGAGCCAAACAGTCGAGGCGGTCATGACTCCTTCGAAGTCTACGAAGACGCGGCGATCGCGCGCCTCGGCGGGCAGACGAATACGGCGTCGATAGATGGAGACGAACTCGTAGGACTTCTCGTCGAAACTGTGCCAGGGCACGCGCAGGTTAGTGTGGGGCACGGTGACGCGGGCAAAATGGCTGTCGTCGAACTCGCGCTCATGCGCGCCGGGTGTGACCTTGGGGCTGTAGCGCCAATTGCGGTTGATAGGCAACACGATGCGTCCCGCGGCGGCTTGAGCAGCGGCGGGCAGTCCGGAGGATACGGTCGCTCCGGCTATGATGCTTCCAGTGGTTTTGAGAAAATCGCGACGGTCCATGGGACTCCTTGCTGAGTGAACGAACTGGACTCCCGCACCGACGCACTCAATGCTTGGCGGGGGGAGCGGACTTGGACGAATATACGAACTGCTGAACTTCAGCTTTCTCCTTGTCGACTTCGGCCAAATGCTGGGCGCGGAGTTTCTTGTAAGTTTCGAATTCCTCCTGCGCAAGGTCCTTTTTTCCGAGATGCACATAGTCGGTTCCCAGGCGGAAATGCGCGTCGGCTAGATTCGGATTCAACTCCAGTGTGCGCAGATACTCCGGAACAGAGTCGGCGTAGTCGTGCCGGTCAGCGTAGAGATTGCCCAACTGCAGGTGCGCTTCTGGAAGTCTCTCATCCAGCGCGATGGACCTTTTGAGCAGGGACTCGACGGCTTGCAGGTCCGGGTTCGCGTCTCCCGCTCGCGAACCCTTCCACAAACTCAACGCGTAATAATATTGAGCCAGCGCATTGGCGGGTTGCAACTCGGCATAGCGGCGAAATCTCTGCTTGACTTCCTGCGCCTGCGAGGGGGAGCTGTCGAAGGCTTGGGAGAGAAAGAGGTAGCAGCGGGCATCCGAGGGGTCCAGGTCGGCAGCGGTGAGTAGAGCCTTGACCGCCTCGTCGAACTTGCCGCCCAGGTCCAGCGCCATTCCCAGTCCGATCATGAGGCGCGGGGAGTTGGGAAAGCGCCGCGTGGCTTGGCGGAAGACTTCAGTGGCCGGCTCGTAAGTTCTGTGCAGCAGAAGCTCGCTTCCCCAGTCAAAGAGGTTTTCTTCGCTTGGATCCAGATGGGAAGCGGTTTCAAACTCATTCTCTGCCGCGATGAACTTCCCGCTCTTCTCATCGATCTGTCCGAGCAGGTCGTGGAGTTCTCCAGTGTTTTTCTTCTCCATCAGGCTTTGCACCACCTGCGTTGAAGCAGAAAGCCGTCCAGTCAGGAAATCGGCCAGCGCCAGATCGTAGTCGTTGCCGTAAGAAGATGGATCAATCCGTTGCGCCTGTTCGAGGAGCGGCAGCGCATCGGTGAGCCTGCCGGTCTGCACGTAGAACTCACCCAGGTTATGGTTGGCGTCGAAACTGCTGGGCTCCAGTTCGAGCGCCTTACGAAACTGTTCGCCTGCTTGATCGACTTTTCCCGCGCGGGTCAGGGTTGCCGCTAGATTGGTCCGGGCCACGGCTGAATCCGGATTCAGCCGCACTGCTGCATCGAGGTGCTCAATCGCTTTGGCATCCTGCTGCAGCGACGCGTAGACCACGCCTAGCAGTTCCCGCACTTCAAAGCTGTTGGCGGCGTGGGGCAGCATGCGTTCCAGTTGCGCCTCCGCATCGGCGTAGTGTCCGGCATCGTATGCGGCTGCGGCGGATTGAAACTCGCCATTCAGGTTTTCGTTCTGGCTGTCCTGCGCTGGCGCAAGAGACCCGCAGAGCGCAACGGAGAACACCATCGCCAGCCCACACTGAAACAGTTTGCTCAATGCACCCTTCCAAAATAGCCGCGCTGTGAAACACATCCGCACAGAACAACGCCCCGGAAAGGCACCCAAGAGGCGCGCCTTCCCGAGGCATTTTCATTCTAGTTCAGTAATACAGTTTCAGAGCAAACTGGATCTGCCTCGGGTCGTAGGGAGCATCGCGAGTGGATCCAACTTCGCCGAAGTGAGGATCGTTGAAGTTAGTCGAGCCACCGATGGATACGACGCCGTTTCCGCCGAAGCCAGGAGCGTTAAAGTTGGGGTGGTTGAGGATGTTGAAGAACTCAGCCCGGAACTGCGCCGAGAGACGCTCATTGATCTTGTAGTTTTTGAACATGGAGTAATCCAAGCGATGGAAGCCGGGGCCAAAGGACTGCCCTCCACCGGTGGATCCCAAAGCCCTCTCTGCCTGAAAAGGCACGCATCCAGGAGGTGAATTGGGAATCGGACCTTCCGGACCCAACTGGCATGGCTGGTTGAAGGCCGCGGGGTTGTTGAACCAGAACGGCCGGAGCGCGCCGCTGTTGGCAGCGATCCCCTTGTTCTTGATTCCCAACTGTTGGCTCTGGCCGGCAACCTGGATATCGTTGCAACCGGTTCCGGAGGTTGTGCCGGTCGGGCATCCCATGTTGATCGGCTGGCCTCCCTGCAGCGTGACGATCCAGTTGACTGCCCACCCACCCAGCACCGCATTCGAGAACCCGCCCTGGTTCAGGAGTCGCTTGTCTTTGCCGAAGGGCAGTTCATACCCGCCGCTGAAGTGGAGCACCTGCTTGATGTTAAAGTCGGCCAGACCCCAATCGAACTTGGGGCCGAGACCGGGTACCGAGGGTGCACGGTAACCGCCGTTGCTGCCGCCGTTGAGCAAGTCCCCGGCGTCCGACAGGGCCTTGGAGAAGGTGTATGCGAACAGGAAGGTCAACCCGTTCGCGTACTGCTCCTCGAGCTTGGTCTGGAGACCATGGTACTGGCTGGCTCCGATGGTGTCCTGATAGCTGCCGCCGCCGAAATCGATGAACGGCACGTGGCCTGTGACCGTTGGGTCATAGGTATTTGTGCCCGTCGGCAGAATCGCGGAGACGTTGTTTGCGCCCACGCCTGTCTGCAGATTGTGGCCATCGGTAAATACATAGGAGGCCTGAGCCGACAGGGTGCGGGTCAGCGCATATTGAAAAGTGAGGTTCGCGCTGTACGTACGTGGGGTTTGATAGTTGAATTGAAGCCCCTGCAGGCCCAGGTTGTCCGCGTTAACCAAAGCGGGCGAGAAGGGGATGCAGGATGCGCCTGCTTCGAGGCTGGCCGTTCCACCAGGACCTGCTGTGGCGCAACCAGCGAACGGTGTGCCGTAGCTGACCGGAGCCACCTCGGATGCTTGAGAGGGCGTGCCCGGAGCAGCCTTTGTGCCTTCGCTGAACGAGTATTGGAAGGGGTAGTTTTCGCCGATGTTTGGGCCGTAACCCTGGTTCTCAAAGGCGTTGAAAAAGACGCCGAAGCCGCCGCGCACCACGAGCTTGGAGTCGACCTGATACGCGAAACCAAGACGTGGCGCAAAGTTGGTCTTTTGCGTTTGCATCAGTCCTTTGCCGTACTGGTCGGTCTCTGAAAGGGTGATGCCGTCCTTCGCCAGCAGATCGACAAAGCCCCAGCAACCGGGCCCCGAGCAAGTGCCGCTGCTGCCGGGGTTGGCCGCATTGAGAACACCATTGCCCGTGGACAACGTTCTGTTGTCCTTGCCGGAGAGAGGAATGAGGAATGTGGGTGCACCCAGAGCGGTCGGGACGAAGTTGCCCTGGCCGCCATTTGTTTCGTTGATAGGACCGAAGTCGTCCCAGCGAATGCCCAGGTTGATGGTCAACTTCGGATTGACCTTCCAGTCGTCCTGAAGGTAGAGAGCGCTGTATTCTTTTTCGTCGTAGGTTTTGCCGATGTTCGAGATCCAGACGTTGTCCGCACCGCCGGAATAACTGAACCCATTTGGGTTTGGATTTCCGTCAAGGATAGCCGGCGCCGCCTGGGCGGGAATCACAAGTTGTGCAATGCCCCCGGTGGTGGTGCTCAGGTTGGGAATGTCGGTGAAAGTTCCGTTCCAATCGAACTGGCCGCGTGAACTGGCCGGCTGCAAGGTGTTGAAGCGGACATGCTGGATCTCGACGCCACCCTTGAAGCTGTGCTTGCCGTAAATCTTCGTGAAGTCGTCGGTAACCTGGAGGGTCTGGCTGACTTCGTCCGAAGGCAGGTAGTCGTTGCTTCCAAGGTTTGCCAGATTGCTGATTTGGAGTTGGGGAAGGCCACCGTTCTCAGAACCAGCTGGAATTCCCCCAATTCCAAATTGGGTTGGGATTCCGGGGGTATTCCCCTCGGGACCAAATCGAGTGGTGTGCAAGTGAGCGAACCCACCGCGCACCTGGTTGATGGTGTTGGGATTGAACATGTGGGTGAAGCCCGCCACAGACTGAATGGACTTTGCGGTCTGGATGCCCTGGTCGAAGGAACCGCCATCGGCAATGCCGCCGAAGATGCCGGGAATGTATTGCGGGTCGTCGGCGTAACTGAAGCGCAAGAAGATCTGGTCCTTATCCTCGGGGTTATAGTCGCCGCGCACGTCAAAGGCATTCTTGTGCTCGTAAAGGTGGGGGCTGCTCGTATACGTCGCCAATCCGGAGTTCGGAGCCGGATAAAGGCCCAACAGTTTGACAGCGTTCGGGTCGACGCGCCCGGTGGGAATCTGATTCAAGCCGCAAGACGTTGTAAAGGTCAATGTGCCAGGTCCGCAAGTGCCGAACGGATCGCGAACGTAGCCGGCGGATGCGGTTTTATTCGTTAAGCCGGAGACTGGATCAACCGCGCCCGCCGCAACATAGCGCGTGGTTGCGGGGTCCAGAATCGTGCCAGGAGGAATGCTTCGTCCCAGCACGTCCGCTCTGGCCTTTCCTGCCGATTGCGTGAGGATGTCCGAGAGGTTGGTGAAGCCGCTGCTCCGTTCTAGCGCGGTTGGAACGTTACCGCTGGAAGCTGTGCCCTGGACGCGGCGCGAGCCTTCATAGTCGCCAAAATAGAAAAGCTTGTTCCTGATGATGGGTCCACCGCCGGAGACACCAAACTGGTTCTGGCGGAGCTCGCCCTTGGGGATGCCGCCATTGTCTTCAAACCAGTCCGCGGCATCGAGCTTGTCGTTGCGGAAGAACTCCCAGGCAGCGCCATGGAGGCTGTTGGTGCCGGACTTGATGGTGGCGTTCATGACAGCACCGGCGGAACGACCGAGTTCGGCGCTGAAGTCGGCGGTCTGCACCTTGAACTCCTGGATTGCGTCCAAGGGAGGAAGGATGACGAAGTTGGTGCCGTTGAGGAAGTCGACCGCGTTGGAGTTGTTGTCAATTCCATCAAGCAGGTAGTTGTTCTGTGCCGGACGCAGGCCGTTGGCGGAAAACGCGCCCGAGGCTGCGTTGCCGCGGGTGTCGGCTTGTGGCGTCTGCATGCCTGCGCCGAGCTGGGCGAGAAAGGTAAAGTTGCGTCCATTGAGGGGCAGACTGTTGACCTGCTCAGTGCCGATGACTTGCCCGACCGATGCGTCCTCTGTCTGCATTTGGGGCGGAGCGGTGGAGACCTCGACGGTTTCCGATGCGGCGCCGAGCTTGAGCTGGACGTTGACCTGCAGATTCTGGGCGATGGTGACCGTCAGATTCTCCTGGGTTGTCTTGGAAAATCCCCCGGCCGTGACGGACAAGCTATAGTGCCCGACCTTGACCGGAGAGAAGGTATATCCGCCGGTGCTGTTTGTGTTGGTCTGCAAGGTGATTCCCTGATCAGTGTTCAGCAGTGTCACCTGGGCGCCGGGTACGACCGCGCCAGTGGTGTCCTGGACCGTTCCGGTGATTGATCCTTCATCCACCTGGCCGAGCGCGTACTCACCCGGGACCGTGAGGAACAAAAATGAGAGGGTTAGATAGCCAAACTTCCTAAGCCAGCTGTAGGCGCTCTGATCGAGGCTCATCCGAATATCCTCCGCAATGTTACGTTTTCTTTCTGTTTCTTCCGTTTCTTCCATGCTTGCTTTCTTCTTGGGAAAAGACCGGTCGCATGGAGCCGGTTTTGTAAACGGTTACTGAAAACGATTACATCGACAATTGCTCGTGACTGGGGTAGAAGCTTCCTCGATGACCGGGTGACAATAGTACACTCCTGAAATCTTTGTCAACCAAAAGTTGTAGATTCTTGTTTTGCGCCATCGAACTTGCGGCCGGCGGCGAGGTCCAACGCCTCCATGGCGGCTCTTGTCTTCTGGAGCGCGATGAACAGAATCAATTATTTACGTCCCAGCACCGGCCGGAAAAGAGCGTGCGTTGATAAACCATGGCCCTGCGAATATAATCCGCCGATACTTGATCCTGCGTCCTGGATTGAAGATGGACACCGATGGATCACTGTCACGAGGTCTGCAAATGGGAAGCGGTCTTTGTCCCGCCGCGGAGAGGGGTTCCGAGTTCGTGTTTGATCCCGGCTCCCTGGCAGACCCATCCAAGCGACGGTTCCTGCACGCTGCGGGATTGCTGATGGCGGGTTTGCTGCTTCCCAGGGCGCGAGCCAGCCAGGGACCCCGCGCCACAGCTGGTTCCGGACATAAGGTGGTTGTGGTAGTGATTGGCGGCGTGCGACGCGACGAAACTTTTTCCCCGGAAGGCGCCGTGAATATTCCGCACCTGACAGGCGACCTGTTGCCCCGGTCTGTTTTTTATCGCCATGCGCGCAACGAGGGCGTGACCGCACACTTCAACGCGATTTCGAGCATCCTTACCGGCAACTGGCAGCGGGTGGACGACTGGGGCAAGCTGGCACCGACCAGTCCCACCCTTTTCGAGCAATTCCGCAAAGGGCTCGGGGTGGGCGCCACCGACACCTGGGTCGTAGCCAGCAACAAGGCGCTAACCAGCCTGATCGGTGCGAGCTCGGATTCCAGGTATGGACCAGCTTATGGCGCCAATGTGGTGTTCCCCAAGCAGCTGATGCTGATGGCAGTCGAAGAGGCATTACGCCGGGGACGAACCGCCAACATGGCGGACCGAAGCAAGGTGGAAGCCGAGCTGGAAAGCGCAATGGAAGGGAGCAACTACGAAGGGCTGGGGTGGAATGTCTTCGAAGCGGCGGATCGACTCGATCCGCAAGTGCGGGCAACCATTCAAAACGCGATTGCTGGTTTCGTGCACAGCGGCGGTCCGACTTCGGGAGACGAACTCACGTTCTACATGACGCGCGAGATTATGCGCAAGTTCGCGCCGCAAGTGGTGGTCGTGGCCTTCTCCGATGTGGAGGCGGCGCACTTCGGTTCGTATGCGCTGCATACCTCTGGCATCCGGACCGCGGATCGGTTGGCCTACCAGTTGTGGCAGGAGATCGAGGCCAATCCCGATTACCGGGGAAAGACCACGATGGTGGTTCTGCCAGAATTCGGACGCGATCCGGATGGTTCATCTACCAATGGATTTTTTAATCATCGCGCCAATACCGACTCAACACGAGATACCTGGATGATGGCGCTGGGAGCGGGCGTGAACAAGCCGCAAATGATTGAGCGCCCCATTCTCCACGTCGATCTTTGTCCCACGCTGGCGAGCCTGCTGGGTTGCCCGTTGCTGGATGCGCTAGGCCAAAAGCTTACCGAGATTCGGGGCTAGCCCGGGGACATGCTGAGCAGCCTGATGCGGGATTTTGAACGGGGAAGAGAGTATGCAGGTCGAGCCAACATTGCCGGCGGTTCTTCAGGATGAATTGAGCAAGGGACTGCTCAAACGTATCCCGTTGACCTTTCTCCCTTTCGTCAATCAGCAGCTCAGCGGGTGGGATTATCTCTTTCCCAACGAACGCCAGTCGGTTCAACGTCTTCTTGTTTTCGTAGCCAGCCTGAGCTCCGGGCAATCGACGGACCTGTTTCGGAGTGTCGTCGAACTCGAAGACAAGATGGGAGTCCGCAATTGGCAGTTCTCCACCAGAGAACAGACAATCAACAACTCCTCGCTGCTGGCTGCTTCGCCCTACTTCCAGGATTGGCGGCGGGCGGTGCAGGCAGTCTTCGATGCCGCCGACGGTTATGCACTCAAGACCAACCCTGAGGCCGGGCAGCAGGTACGCAAGCTGGTTCTGATCGATATCCCCTCTCAACTGCCCGTAGACCCCGTAATGGCGTGGCGCCTCTGGGGGGGGATCGGCCGGGTCATCAAGCTGGACCTATCCCGATCCGGTGATTCCCCAACTGCCTTCACAGCACTGGTGGCAGGCCAGCGCCGCTCTACAGGACTTCTGGATGCAGGGAGAGCGCGTCCCAATTCCTCGCCTGCCCATACCTGGATCATCGATGCCGGCAAAGGGCTGGTCGACGCCGTTCTAAGCAGCGACCCAGGAATAGCAACCCATCCCACCGCGATTGTGCTGGGCCACGCCAGGCTGGAACGATTCCGGCAGAGCTTTGCGCACGAGATGAACACCATGCCCAAGGACCTTATCGCTGCCGACCAGGTGTTCGATCATCTACGCAATGTCGATGTGCTTCCGTGGTGTCCTCCCGAAGTGGCCGCAGATCCGGCCATCCGCGAGTTTGTGCGGGCTCTCTACTTGACCGGAAATGGCGCGGTCATCTTTAGCAACTCCTTCGTCCAATGGGCGGCATCGGAAGCCTTCCGACGCGCCCGTCCTTCGTTCCTGGCGGTACAATTCGGCGTACGCAGCAAGCCAAAGCCTTTTACGGGCGTGGCTGTGTTCGATAACCCTGACGAGGTGAACCCCCTGCAAGCTGTAGACGACTTGCCGGGTAGCGGCGTGGACGCGCAGATGCTCGCACTCTACGTGTGGCTGGCCGCCAGCCGATATGAGGAATACCAGCGCTCCACCGTCTGTGTCTGTGCGGCCGAAAGCCTCTCCGAGGCCTACCTCGTCGCACCGCCGGAGTTTACTCTTGGGCACGCGTCGCAACCGGTCACTGTTGACCAGCTGGGCGACGCGCTTCGCTCCTGGATTACCTGACTGGATGGCCTGAAGAATCACTCACCTGCTCACTCGCTCACCTCGCCGGAGCGTCGCTGATTGATGCAGTTGGCCTCCATCACACCGCAGTGCTATTCTGCGGGCAACCCGCTTGCACACCGGACGCCTGAGGATGACGCGCCACAAAAAAGATCAACAGCTCCTTTCCCGGCGAACACTCCTTAAAAGTCTCGGCGCAGCACCACTGATGCTGCGCCCGGCTCCTTTCTTCGCGCCCTCTTTCCTCTTCGACTCGCCCACGGCAGCCACAGAACGAGATTCTCAATTTCCTTTTGCAGATATTCGGTTGGCACCCCACTATCCGGCTCAGTCTCCCTTGGCCGACGTGCTTCGTTTTGTTCCACCCGGTTCAGACGAGTACATTACGGAACAATACGCCGTTGAAATCGAGCTTCTTTTGAAGCGATGGAGCCAAGCCCTCCAAGCATCCGCCCGCGATCTTTCAACCCTCTCGGATTTGGTGGATACCTCGATCGAGGTGACGCCGTTTGATTCCGTCCACGAATCTCCGTTACGCTCCGGATTCGGCGTAGATGTTACACACCGTCATTTTGACGCTGGGACGGTTTCCGGACGCGATCGTTTTCTCCGCGAGATCGCCGGCTGGCTGGGGCAAGCGTCTCACGTGGAGACCGGGGAATTTGAAATCTACTCGATCCAACAGCTCAGCTCGGCTCCACTCTCCGTTCGCACTGAAGTCCGTTACGACATTGTCACCCGCCTCAGCGGCGACCGACGCGAAGAGCGCGTTGGCTCATGGCGAATCGAGTGGGTGCGTGATGGATCGGCAGCATGGAAGGCTCGTAAGTGGGAGGCCGGCGAGGAAACGCTGAGCGTCGCCCAGGGGCCTGTGTTTCTCGACGTCACCTCTCAGGCTCTGGGCAAGCAGGAATCCTACCAGAAGCAGATGCTGCACGGTGCTGATCACTGGCGCACGGTCCTGGATGGCGCCATCGGTGTGGACGTCTACTCCAATAATGGCGTAGCCGCGGGCGACTTCGACAACGACGGTTTTGACGACTTCTATGTCTGCCAGCCGGCCGGACTGCCCAACCGTCTCTATCGCAATCGCGGCGACGGAACCTTTGACGACGTGACTGAAAAGGCCGGTGTCGGGGTACTCGACAATACCGCCTGCGCCCTGTTCGCCGACTTCCGCAATATCGGGCTCCAGGACCTGCTTGTGGTTTGCGGCACCGGCCCCATGCTCTTCCTCAATCAAGGCGATGGCACCTTCCGCATCAAGCCCGATGCCTTCCAATTCGCGCGTGCTCCGCAGGGAACCTTCACCCACGCGGCGGTAGCCGACTACGATCGTGACGGGCGTCTGGACATTTACTTCTGCACTTACATGTACTACCTGGGCCTCGACCAGTATCACTATCCCATTCCCTACTTCGATGCCCGCAATGGACCGCCCAACTGCCTGTTCCGCAACGAAGGGAACGCGACCTTTGTCGAGGCCACGGAAGCCTCGGGTATGAACGCGGAAAACGACCGGTACAGCTTCTCCTGCGCCTGGGGTGACTCCAACTCCAACGGCCTGCCCGATCTATTTGTGGCCAACGATTTCGGCAGTTCCCAGCTCTATCACAACAACGGCAATGGGACCTTCACGGTCGCCTCCCACGAGGCGCATGTCGAGGACGTGGGAGCTGGAATGGGCTGCAGCTGGTGCGATTACGATAACGACGGACACCAGGACGTGTATGTTCCCAGCATGTGGGAGGCAGCCGGCCAGCGTGTTTCCGGGCAGAAGCAGTTTCACCAGAATGCGTCGCAGAAAATCCGTGAACTCTATCAGCGGCACGCGCGCGGCAATGCTCTCTATCGCAACAAGGGAAACGGGACGTTTGAAAACGTCGGCCGCCAGGCCGGGGTTGAAATGGGCCGCTGGTCCTGGTCTTCGGACTTCTGGGACTTCGATCACGACGGATACCCAGATCTCTATGTCACAAACGGCTACATCTCCTCTGTGAACCGGGACGACATGGCCGGCTTCTTCTGGCGTCAGGTGGTTGCAAAATCGTCAGACGACGCAACGCCCGCGCCGCCTTACGAGCATGGATGGAACGCTATCAACGAATTGATCCGCTCCGATCACACCTGGCACGGCTATGCAAGAAATGTGATGTTCGCCAACAATCGCGACGGCACCTTTTCTGAGATTTCAGGTCCCTCGGGGTTGGACTTCATCGAGGACAGCCGCACCTTTGTTCTTGCCGATCTGGATCACGACGGACGGCTGGAGGTGATCCTCAAGAATCGGAACGCTCCCCAGCTGCGCATCCTGCACAACGCCATGAACCTCATCGGCCATTCCATCGCCTTCCGGCTGAGTGGACGTCAAAGCAACCGTGACGCGATTGGAGCGGCAGTCACCGTAGATACGGGAACTCTTCGCCAGACCAAATACCTTCAGGCTGGAACCGGCTTTCTTGCCCAGCACTCCAAGGAACTATTCTTTGGCGTCGGCAACGCAGAAGGAACCATCAAGGCCACAATCCGCTGGCCGAATGGACTGGTCCAGCAGTTTGCCGAACTGCCTGTCAATCACCGCATCGAGATCGAAGAAGGTTCCGCCGCATTTGCGCACAAACCCTTCTTAGCACAGGCACCGGCTTTTGCGCAGGCGGGCCCCCCGGCGTCGCTGGAGCCGTTACCGTTACAGGCGGACACGTGGCTCATTGACCCCTTGAAGGCGCCCGGGTTTTCCCTCCCCGACCGGTCGGGCAACCTGCGGCAGCTCCAATCCCTGCAAGGGTCCTTCGTGCTGCTCGTCTTCTTCGCAACAACGGCGCAGTCCTCCCTTGACCAGGTGAGTCGCCTCAATCGGCGTCGAAACGAAATTGCCGCAAGCCAGCTTCAAGTGCTGGCTGTAAACGTTGACCAGGCGGGCGATCGCGAGGCCGTACAATCCTTCGCAACGCAGCAGGCGTCCTCGCTTCCGATTCTTTTTGCCACGGAAGAAGTGGCGGGCATCTACAACATCGTCTATCGTTATCTATTTGACCGCCGTAGGGATCTCGGAATCCCAACATCGTTCCTGCTCGACAAGGCGGGCTTGATCGTCAAGGTGTATCAGGGGCAAGTGGACATGCAAAGCCTCCTTGAGGATGTGAAGTCTGTCCCAACCACCCGTACAGACCGATTGCGCAGTGCAACTCCGTTCCCCGGAACGCTCTTCCAGGGCACTTTCGAGCGCAACGATTTCACCTATGGTGTGGCCCTGTTTCAGCACGGGTATCTGGACCAGGCGGCGGAGTCATTTCAACAAGTCGTCGCCTCCAAGCCGGATAACCCGGAAGCCTATTACAACCTGGGCACGCTGGCGCTGAGAAGAAACGATTCTTCTGGCGCGCGGAAATATCTGGAGCAGACCCTGAAGCTCCGTCCGAATTATCCGGAGGCGTGGAACAATCTCGGCATGATAGCCGCCCAGGAGGGCCGCCCCGAGGAGGCCATTCAGAACTTTCAGCAGTCCCTCGAACTCAGGCCGAAGTATGCCATTGCACTTCTCAATCTGGGCAACGTCTACCGGCGGCAGCGGGATTTTCTCAAAGCGGAGGAGTTGTTGAATCACGCGCTCAAGCTCGAACCCGATGACCCGGAGATCAACTACAGTCTTGGCATGCTCTACGTCCAGCAGGACCAGATGTTGAGCGGGGCGGAGTTTTTGCAAAGGGCCGTGGCCCTGCGTCCCGCGTATCCAGAGGCATTGAACAACCTGGGAGTCCTTTACGTCAGAGAGCAGGATTACCAAAAGGCGGAAGAGCAGTTCAGAATTGGCATCCGCGTGGCTCCGAATGACGATCGATCCTACCTCAACCTTGCCCGCCTCTGCGTGCTGCGCGGAGACAAGCACAAGGCTAGCGAAGTGTTGCAGGAGTTGCTCCGCATCCAACCCGGGAATACGGCCGCGCTGCAGGCGCTGGAGAAGCTTGAATGACCGCCTTTCCGAGTAGGGCAATCGGCGTTGTGGAAGCAGGCCAGGGATGAAGTTTAGGTTGCAGGCACGATGATGCGCTTGGTTGGCTGATAGACCCTTTTCGGAGCGTGCTTCGGCCGATATAATTGCGGCCATCGATGATTTTCCCACGGCGGCGATTTCTCGGATCCTCAATGCTGGCAATCGGCGGCACGCTGTGCGATGCCTTGGCAACACCACTCTGGAAATGGACCAATTCCCTGGTTGTGGAAGCCGCTGTATCGGAATCCGGATCTTCTCCGGTTCAGTTTGTGGATGTGGCTCAGCAAGCCGGATTGACTGTCCCCAACGTGTGGGGCGGCATTGACCACAAGCGATCCATCATTGAGACCAAGGGAAGCGGGCTGGCATTCTTCGACTTCGACCATGACGGCTGGCTGGATATCTACCTCACCAACGGCAATCGGCTCGACACGCATTGGCCGACAGGCAAGGCGCCGACATCGCATCTTTACAAGAACAATCGCGACGGCACGTTTACAGATGTCACGGAGAAGTCAGGGCTGCAGTGCACCGGCTGGCAGACCGGCGTATGTGTGGGCGATTACGACAATGATGGATGGGACGATTTATTTTGCTGTTTTTGGGGGCATAACATCCTGTTTCATAACAACGGAGACGGAACCTTTTCCGATGTAACGCACAAGTCCGGGCTTTATCGGGAGCAAGGCCGCTGGGGATCCGGCTGCACCTTTCTCGATTTTGACCGGGACGGCCACCTGGACCTTTTTGTGTGTAACTACATCCAACTGGATCCGGACAAGATTCCCTCCGCCAGCGACATGAGCTATTGCCAATGGAAGGGTGTTCCCATCATGTGCGGCCCGCGCGGCCTTCCCGGAGACACAAACATTCTTTATCACAACAACGGAGACGGAACGTTTACCGATGTTTCCGAGAAGTCGGGTATTTTGAAGCCCGGTCCGCGCTACTCGATCACCGCGGTTTCCTACGACTTCGACAACGACGGCTGGCCGGACATTTATATTGCAGTCGACTCAATGCCGAGCATTCTGCTCCGCAACAATCATGACGGCACGTTCACCGATGTGGCCGTCATGGCGGGCTGCGCCTACAACGATGACGGGCACGAGCAGGCCGGCATGGGGTTGGCCGTGGCCGACTACGACTGCGACGGCTGGTTCGACATATTCAAGACCAACTTCGTGGACGACACGGTCAACCTATACCACAACAACGGCGACGGAACCTTCAGCGATGTCTCCTTTGCCTCGGGTGTCGGCATCAACAACCGCTACGTTGCCTGGGGCTGCGGCTTCATTGACTACGACAATGACGGCTGGCCGGACATTGTGCAGGTCAATGGACACGTCTATCCGGAAGTTGACGCATACAACTTCGGCGAGTCCTTCAGAAATCCGAGAATTGTTTACAAGAACCTCGGCAATGGGCGTTTCAAGGATGTTTCTGCGGAGATGGGCTCGGGCATCAGTGAGCGCTTTTCAAGCCGCGGCGCCGCATTCGGAGACTTTAACAACAACGGCAATATGGATATTTTGGTCTTGAACCTGAACGATCTGCCTTCGCTTCTCCGCAATGATGGGGGCAACCGTCAGAACTGGATCAAGATCAAACTGTTGGGCACCAAGTGCAATCGTACCGCCATAGGAGCCCGGGTGCGGGTTACCACGGGGAAACATACCCAAATGGATGAGGTGCACGGCGGCACCAGCGTCATGTCGCAAAGTGACTTGCGTCTTCATTTCGGACTGGGTAAGGCGGACACGGTGGATGTGATCGAGGTAAAGTGGCCGATCACGCAGAAGATCGAACTATTCAAGCAGGTGAAGGCAAACCACATTCTTACCATTCGCGAGGGCGCCGGGATTATTGCGACGTTCAAACCTGGGACAGCATAGCTGTAACCTCTGCGGACGCCCGAACCAAATGCCCATTCAACTTGCCGCCCCACAGCCGGCGCTCCCTTGCTGCATGAATCTGCCCGTGTTGATCTTCAAGGAGCGGGCGGGTCAGCCGGCTGCCTTGGGAGAACAACCAGAAACTGCTTCACGTCCCTCCTCTCCTGCTCGACCGCAGCAGCCTGCTGTTTCTTGATTTCATCGTGGACTTCAAATTCCTTCCGGGCCTTGTCGGGCTCGCCAATTCGATCGTAAGCGACTCCCAGCCGATAGTGAGCATCGGCTAACTGAGGACTAACTTCGATGGCTTTCTCATAGAAGCCAATCGCCTTCTGGTAGTTGCTTTGCGATGCATGGAGAATTCCCAGTTGCAGGTATGCATCGCCGCACTTGGCGTCGATGGCAACCGCTTTCGACAGGAGCGATTCCACCCGCTGCACAATCCGCTCGTCGGCCGACTGCTTCTTTCCTTTCCAGAGAGCAATCGCGTAAAAATAGTTGGCCAGGGCGTTTCCCGGCTGATGGTCGACAAACTGCTTGAGCTTCTGCTCGACGCAAGTCAGCGGATTGGGCGCGGCCATCTCAATCTTGCCCATGAAGATATAGGGCTCGGGGTCTGCGGGATTCAAATCGGAGGCGTCGCAGAAACGCTGGGCTGCTTCATCGTAGCGAGCGCCGGCAAACAGAGCCGCGCCCAGCGCGGACAGCATTCTGGCCGATTCGGGATATGCCTTAGCCCCCCGCTGAAAAACCTCCTGCGCTTGCCAGACGGCGCGGTGGACCAGCAACTCGGAGCCCCACTCGAAGTAATTTTGCTCGCTGGGGTCCTTGCGCACTGCAAGCTCGTATTCGTGGACCGCCGCCAGAGGATCGCCCAGCGCCTCGTCCAGCTCTCCCGCGAGCCGGTCGAAATCCGCGGTCTCCCCTTGCGCCAGCAGTTGGCGAACATGTTGGCGGGCTTGCGCGAGATCGCCGGCTCCCTTGAAAGCCAGCGCCAGGTCGAACTCATTCGCTTGGCTCCCCGGATCCAGTGTGCAGGCTGTGTCGAGCAGCGGGATAGCCTCCGTATAACGGCCGGCGAGCAGATAGAGCTTCCCGAGCTGGCGGTTTGCCTCTATGTCCCTTGGAGCGCGGGCAAGCCGCTCGCGGAGCTTGTCTTCAGATTCATTGGATTCGCTGCCTCGGTTAGTCAAACTTGCCGTGTGTTCAACTTCATCTTGCGGCTTGAGCATGACCAATTCCCGCACCAGGGATTCGCTGGTGCGCAAACTCGTATCCGATCCGTGGCCGCCCGCCGCGGTCCAGTCCGTTACTCCCGCGATGGTGAAATTCGGCTTGTCTTCGAATTCCATAGCTTGGATTGTGGAAGATCTGGACACGCCGGAATCGGAAAGGTCGCCTCTGGCATCCCTGAGGACCAGACGAACCTGCATTGTGTCTATCAGGGGCGAAACAACCACGTCTGCGACACGGCTGCGCAGTCCCGACTTCTCTGCGATGAGTGCGTAGCTGCCGGTTTTGAGGGCCGAAAACGCAAAGGCCCCGGCAGCATTCGTCCTCGTCTCCACGACACCAGCAACACCCTTTTGCTCAAGCCTAACCAAAGCATCCGCAGCCGATTTGCCGGCTGCATCAAGGACGGTTCCTTGAATCGTCAACCCATCCGGTGGCTGCTCGGATGGGTGCTGCGCGGCCGCCGACGGAATTAACAAGCACAGCAGTACCGCGACGAATGCACACCCAATGAGAGTACGCAGCCGATCGCTGGCTTGAGAAGAAGGTCGCACGTTGTGTGGACCGGTTGCGATGAAGCTCAAGTCTCCAACCTCGAGAATGCAGCCAGATTGTTATCTCCTGGTCCGGTGAGCGATGGCTCGTTCAGCAACGAAGCCGTATGCTCCGGCTGCAGGACATTCCGATTCTACAACCGAGGTCGAGTGAAGCCCTCTTGCGGGACCATTTGTCCCCATTCTGGCTGCTTACCGGCTCAACTGAGAGGTTCACCCCACCGGTGCCTAAGGCGCAACCAGTTACCACGGATAGTCTCTCGGGGTTTTAATCTCCACATCTTGCCCGTAGGTTTCCTTGATATGGGCTCTTGCCTTTTGTAGCGCCTCGTTCCGGGGAAAAAACAACGAAAATGTCGTGTGGACTTCCCCTTGCCTCTCCGGGTTGCTGGGGCCACCTCTATACTCAATTCGCAATAGAACGCTATTTTCCGTCAACAGGCTAAGCATCTGTTTTCGATCAGGATGCGTGCAAACGAATCCATGCTCGCACCTTTGGCATAGAAACTTTGCGGGCCACGCATCTGTGGATGGATCAGCCTGACCGTCGAATCTCCCTAGCGGGCTCTGACGCGGGACAACAATGGGATCACGGCACTTCGGACATTCAACCGTGAATGCCCATAGATCAAACTCCAGTACAGTCGAAGCCATGTGGAATTCCCTTAGGAGGAATGGTAAATGAAAGCCTTCAACGTGTTACAACAGAAGCATTTCTCGGTCCCGCGGAATCGGCCGCTCGTTGGCCACTGAAGGAGGTCTTTTTCCGGCCTCAAGATCATCTCCCGTTACACAAAAGTTGTATTGCGAAGTGGCCCCGTAACCACTGAGCCTATCTCAATTGGGTTTCAAAATGAATATCCTCCCCGGCTCAAAGCTGCCCCATCGGGCGCATAGATACAAATTACGACAGGGGCTGATTGAAACAGGACCAGCAGGAGATGAGAACTGCGGCAGGCCGAGGGCGGGAACACGCGTATTTAAGGGCACTTTACCTTGCAACAGCGAAGCTTCCTCGTCCAGTGCGGTTATCCCCTGAACAGGCCTTGGCAGGAGTGACAGCGCAAGCAGGAGCAGCATTCCTGATGGACTGAGAAGGCCGGTTGCGGATATGCGCAGGGAGACAAGCAATCCCGCAACAGAGATGCGGGGCCAGTGTGCCCCTGCTTTGCGATGTGTCGCGATTGTTCTTCTCTTTACATGCCCCGTCTTCTCACAGGCGCACAATCACTCCGTCAGTCGGCCTCCCCTGCGCACCGTGCAGGAAGTTTTCGGCCTAAGCAACGCCGAAGCCGCCAATGGTTACCCGATCCAGCTTGAGGCCGTGGTCACGTATTCGGATCCGGAATGGGGCATTTTGTTTGTGCAGGATAAAACCGGCACAACTTTCATCGACGTTCACGGCTCCGGCGCAAAGTATCCCACTGGTTCGCGCGTTCGCCTGGAAGGCGTATCGACGGTGAGGAATAACGGCCCGGCAATCGCTGAAGCGAGGGTACTTGTCCTGGGCCAAGGGATTCTCCCAAACCCGGAACAGAGAAGCATAGCGGAGCTCGACGCCGGAGCGGCGGAGAGTCATCGAGTGGTCACCGAAGGCGTCCTGCACCCGTGTTTTATCGATTGGCCTCGTGTCTGTTTCCGTGTATTCGATGGGAAAAAGCTGGTTTGGTTGGTTGTACCTCAGCCGGACAGCCAGGCCTCGCAAAGCCTGATCGGCGCCAAAGTAGAGGTAAGAGGCGTTGTCGGCCAGCATGTCAACGATGCAACAAACAAACGCGAGGCAGCGCAGATTTTCGTCGATAGCCTGAAAGACATCCGAGTTGAAACACCCGCTTTGCTGGATTCCTCTTCCTCATCAACCATGCCCATTCAAGACCTGCACGCCTCGGAAGCGGACCAGCGCTTCGTGCGCCAGATTCATGTTCGCGGCATAGTGACCTGGCAGTCTCCGGGACTGTTCTCCATCCAGGACAATTCGGGGATGCTGTTTGTGGGGACCGGGAAGAGTGCTACCGTCCAAATCGGGAGTACAGTGGATGCGATTGGATTCCCGAGCCATGGAACTTTTGGCCTGGAGTTGTCGGATTCCGCAGTGCGCCTGAGCGCACCTCAGTCAAACGCCGGCGCCATCGCGCCGCTTGAGTTGACGGCGGAGGAGGTGGTCAAGCGCTCTCTCGACGGAAAGCGGGTGCATCTGAAGGCACGCCTGGTCAGTCAGAGGGCCAATGCAACAGAGTTCGTCTATCAACTGCAGGAAGGAGGACAGCTTTTCAACGCTGTTCTGCTGCGAAGCGATGCCACCCGCGAGACGGTTGGCCTGCAGCGCGATTCCGTTCTGGAGTTGACCGGCGTCGCCTTGATCCGGAGCGGAACCCCGGAGTGGCCTGAGTCGCTTTTGATTCTGATCGATTCGCCGGCAGACATGGTCGTGCAGGGAGGCTTCGGCTGGTTGACGGTCTGGCGCGGGCTGGCCATTTTGGGCGGCATGGGCCTCTGTGTGGTCGCACCGCTCGTCTGGGTGACATTGCTGAGGCGAACCGTACGCAAGCAAACAGCGACCATTCGCGCCCGGTTCGAAAATGAACTGCGACTGGAGACAAAGTACCGCCGCCTCTTTGAGCGCAATCTAGCGGCGGTCTATACCTGGCGACCCGACGGCACTATCGTGGACTGCAACATGGCGTTTGTGAGATTGCTCGGGTTCCAGTCACAAGGGGATTTGATCGGCCGCTCCTATTGGGATTTTCAGGTCGACCCCACTCAGTGCGAACATCTGTGCGCCGCTCTCCAGGAGCAAGCATTGAGCAATCGGGACATAAGCCTGCGCCGGGACGACGGCGTCACGGTGGACCTGCTGACAAACATCACGCCCGTAAGCACTGCGGAAGGTATGGTGTATGAAACCACTGCGATCGATGTTACAAAACTCAGGCAGAATCAGGCCGAGTTGCGGAGAGCAAAGGAAGCGGCGGAATATGAGTCGCTCAACGATCCCCTTACCGGCCTGCCCAATCGCAAACTCCTCCACGAGAGGCTAGCCTCTTCTCTGGCGAACGCCAGAAGGGATGGTGGAATCGTTGCCTTGCTCTATCTTGATCTGGATGGATTTAAGATCGTCAACGACAACCTGGGCCATTCAATTGGCGACGTGCTGCTGGTGCTGGTGGCCGGTCGCCTGCGGTTGGGGGTTAGCAAGACAGGCTTCTTGGCCCGCCTCGCAGGAGATGAATTCGTGGTGATCCTCTCCGGTTTGAGTACCCGGGAAGAAGCAGCACAGGTGGCCGAAGGCCTGCGGGAAACGCTCTTCAATCCCTTCAGCGTCGATGGCCACGAACTCACCATCAAAGTCAGCATTGGCATCAGCATCTTTCCTGAAAACGCCAACGACGCCGCGGAACTTGTCACGCAAGCTGACAGCGCCATGTATGCCGCCAAGCGCGAGGGCAAGAATCGCATCGTGTACTTTACCCCCGAAATCGGATTTAGGGTGCGTGAACGGTTGGGCATTGAGAACCAACTGCGGGGCGCCGTGACGGGCGGAGAAATCTCTGTGTACTATCAGCCGGAGTTCAGGTTAAGCGACAACCGCCTGATCCGCTTCGAAGCCCTGGCCCGCTGGACCCACCCGAATCTCGGTCAAATACCCCCAGGCAAATTCATTCCCATTGCCGAAGAGAGCGGATTGATTTCGCATCTGGGTGCCAACATCATGCACCAGGCCTGCACCGAAGCCGTCCGGTGGCAGAGCATCATGCCCTACCCTATTCAGGTTGCGGTCAACGTCTCGAGCATCCAGTTCCATCGCGAAGATTTCGTGGAAGAGGTATCCTCCATCCTGCTGCAAACCGGGCTTCCGAACGAACTTCTTCGAATCGAGATCACGGAGTCGGCCGTGTTGTCCGGCCCCCAGGCCGCGGTTGAAATCATGAATCGTTTCCACGCAATGGGCGTTAGCCTGGTCATCGACAATTTCGGCATCGGCTATTCCTCCCTCAGCTATCTGCCGTTCTTACCCTTCGACGCTCTCAAGATCGACAGGTCCTTTGTTTCGAATCTGAACTCAAAGACCGATATAGAATCCATGATTCGCACGCTGATCATGCTTGCCCATAATGTTGGCATGCACGTAATCGCCGAAGGCGTGGAGACGTCGGAGCAACTGGAGCTCATCCGTGCATTCGGAGCAGAGGATGTCCAGGGATTCCTGCTGGGTCGTCCAACCCCAAATCCCATTGACGTTTTCCTCATCTCGCCGAAAGAGAGCGCATAGGTTCTATGAGTTATGCCTCGCCAAAATGTCGTTCGGGACAAGAAATACGCTTGGCCTGTGAGTTCGGCGGTCATTCTGAACAATCGCCTCGCGGACGCGAGTTACAGCTACAATGACCGCTCCAGTGCCATTGATTCGATTGAAGTTACACGCCGAACAATTAAGAGGGGCGTATTAGACCTGAATGCCACGATCCGGTAACAACGGAACACAACAAAGTCACCGCGAAGCGCATCGGGAACTGTCCGTGGACGCGCCCATTCCGCAGGTTGTTCTCGATTTAGTTAGGAGCTTATCAAAGAGCAGACTCCGGCTGCGAGATGATAGCAAGGATGCAGGCCACCAAGCCTTGGCGCGGAGATGACGCTCCAGCCTGAATAGGAGTTCTTCGCTGCTTCACGTCCCACAGACGTTCCGTTTGTCACTGCGAGATGCGTTTGGTCTTTTTGATATTGACGGACGTATTAGTTCATCTCCGGGAAAAGCAAAAACTCCATTTCAACTCTCAGAACTAGATCTCAAGAAGCAGACGCGCCGCTAGCCGAGTAGTATCATTGCGGGAAGTAAAGAACCCGCCAAGGAACTCTCTCCCATGTTCAAACCCTTTTCAGCCGTACTCCTCTTTCTTGCTATTCCATTTGCGGGGCTTGCGCAACCTTCGTCCGTAAGCTTTGATACAGCAACCAAGGTTTTCCGGCTGGATGGCGGCGATGTCTCTTATGTTTTTGGCGTGAATCCGCGTGGGGAATTGCAGCAACTCTACTGGGGCGCGCGGCTGGCGGCCACGGATAGCTTCGAGCAAGCTGCACCGCTACCGGAGTGGGCTTCCTTCGACTCCTCTTACAACAACACGCCGCAAGAGTACGCTGCCTGGGGCGCAGGGTTGTTTGCCGAGCCGGCGTTGAAAATCTCATTCGCCGATGGAAACCGCGACCTCGTTCTCCACTTCCTCCACTACACCGCATCCACAAACGGCATTGACGTGGTGCTGAAAGATATTGCGCGCGAGGTCTATGTCACGCTTCATTACGCCATCGATCCGAAGACCGGAATCCTCGCGCGTTCGGCCACTATCCAGAACCGTGAAGCACAGCCGGTGAGCGTGGAACAGGCCGCAGCTGCCGCATGGGCGCTGCCGCCGGCTCATTACACCCTTAGCTACCTCACCGGGCGCTGGGCTGGCGAGTGGAACCTGACCCAGGAGGCGATTCATCCGGGAGCGCGCGTCTTCGAGAGCCGTCGAGGTTCAACCGGGCACCAGGCCAATCCCTGGTTCGCCATTACCGCCGGTGAGCCCTCTGAAGTTTCCGAGGAGCATGGCGAAGTCTGGTTTGGCGCGCTCGCCTGGAGCGGTTCCTGGCGTATTACCGTAGAACAGGACCAGCTAGATGAAGTGCGAGTCACTGGCGGTTTCAATCCTTTCGACTTCGGCTACATCTTGCATTCCGGAGAGTCGCTGGAAACGCCCGTTTTTTACGGTGGATATGCGGCGAGTGGTCTCGGCGGTGCTTCGCGGCTGTTGCACAGATTTGAGCTTGAGCACATTTTGCCGCGCACCTCCATCACGGCAACGCAAACTCTCCCCAAGCCGCGGCCGGTTATCTACAACTCCTGGGAAGCAACCGAGTTCAATGTGAATGAGGCCGGACAAATGGCCCTCACCGAGAAAGCTGCCACCCTGGGCATTGACCGCTTCGTTATGGACGACGGCTGGTTTGGCCAGCGCAAAGACGACCGCGCCGGTCTGGGCGACTGGTATGTGAACCCTGATAAGTTTCCCCACGGCCTCAAGCCGCTCATCGACAAGGTGCACTCACTGGGGATGGACTTCGGGCTCTGGGTAGAGCCGGAGATGGTCAACCCCGATTCGGATCTTTATCGCAAACACCCCGATTGGGTGCTGAATTTCCCCGGTCGTCCACTCACCGAGCAGCGCAATCAATTGGTGCTGAACCTGGCCCGGCCCGACGTGCACGACTTTGTTCTCGACTTCCTCGACAAGCTGCTCAACGAGAACGACATTGCGTTCCTCAAGTGGGACTACAACCGCAACTGGGCAGAGCCCGGTTGGGACCAGTTACCGGCAACGGAGCAGAAGCGGGTCTACGTCGACTTTACGCGCAACCTCTATGCCATCCTCGCCGAGCTGCGCCGCAAGCATCCCAAAGTGGAAATCGAGTCGTGCTCCGGGGGCGGCGGCCGTGTTGACCTCGGGATTCTGCGCTACGTCGATGAGGTTTGGCCCTCTGACAACACCGATCCCTTCGATCGCCTCACGCAGCAGGATGGATTTACGTACGCCTACACGCCGCAGATTATGATGGCCTGGGTAACCGATTCACCCCACTGGCTCAACAAGCGCTCCACGTCATTGTCCTACAGGATGCTGAGCGCCATGCAGGGCTCGCTGGGCATCGGCGCCAACATTGCAGCCTGGTCTCCAGACGATACCGCGCTCGCCAAGCGGCTTATCGCCGCCTATCACGAAGTGCAACCTACCATCGTGCAGGGCAAC
>Ga0302320_10002662_pt1 | contig 41756 bp, 36 predicted proteins | sample Bog_T0_3_FD_202130 | JGI IMG/M metagenome (GOLD analysis project Ga0302320, IMG submission 202130) | Peat permafrost microbial communities from Stordalen Mire near Abisko, Sweden - Bog_T0_3 | ecosystem: Environmental > Terrestrial > Soil > Wetlands > Peat | place: Sweden: Abisko, Stordalen Mire... | reverse complement strand
GCTGACCCGCGGTGAGGCGGGAACCTGCCCCCCCTGGATTGTTGACCGCATCTTCCGCAATCTGCTGGTCGACGTCACTGGAAACACTCACCGCTCCGAGTTCTGTATCGATAAGCTCTATTCGCCCGATAGCTCCACGGGGCGCTTGGGGTTGGTGGAATTCCGGTCGTTTGAAATGCCGCCGCACGCGCGCATGAGCCTGGCGCAACAACTGTTGGTCAGGGCCCTTGTGGCGCTTTTCTGGCGGAAACCTTACGAGGAAAAGCCCATCCGCTGGGGAACCCGGCTGCATGACCGCTTTCTGCTGCCTTATTTCCTGCAACAGGATTTTGGCTACGTTATCAATGACTTGAATCGCGCCGGGTATCCAATTGATCCGGCTTGGTTTGCTCCTCAGTGGGAGTTCCGTTTTCCCGCCTGTGGCGAGGTCACCTACGACGGCGTGGAGATCGAACTGCGCAACGCCATTGAGCCCTGGTACACGCTGGGTGAAGAGCCGGGGGCGGGGGGAACAACGCGGTACGTGGACTCGTCGCTTGAACGGATTCAGGTGCGGGCAAAGGGCCTGATTCCGGAGCGGTTTGCCTTGGCCTGCAACGGCCACCGCCTGCCGCTTCAATCCACTGCCACAAAGGGTGACTATGTGTGCGGCGTCCGCTTCCGGGCGTGGCAGCCACCCCACTGCCTGCACCCGACGATTCCGGTGCATACTCCGCTGGTTATTGAGCTGATTGACATTGCGGCGCAGAGCGCGATTGGAGGATGCACCTATTACGTGGCGCATCCGGGCGGAAGGAACTACGAGACGTTTCCCGTAAATTCCAACGAAGCTGAAGCGCGCAGAAGGGCACGTTTTTATCCCTTTGGCCACACGCCGGACTTGAGGTCAGTGCCTCAGGTGGAAGAGAATCCGGACTTTCCGTCCACCTTGGATATGCGACGGGATTTCAATGTTAAGAATCTGTTACACTAACCGGGAATCTCCCATCCGTTGGGGAGATAGCCTTCGGCAGTTGGTGACCCCAGGGGCGACGGCTTAAGCATGGCAAGGATGTCAATCAGGACCGCTTGATGAAGGATTCTTCAGTGCTACCTACGGAATCGCTGGCAGAAGGGTGGCGGTACGCGCCTCTGGAGGGCTATTGGGATGAGGCCGTGCTGCCTTCCGGCTTTCCCCGCCGTCACTGGCGCGCGCTTACGGTGGCGATGCGGCGGATGGGCTTTCGGCAGTTCAATCGCTATTGGCAGTCCGGCGTCCAACTGATCCGTGAAACCAGCATCTCCAACAACGTAGCCAATGACCCTTGGGGCAATGAACGTCCCCTGCCGCTTGACCCGATTCCGCTGGTGATTGCGGAAGACGAGTGGACGGAGATTGAAAAGGCCGTTACTCAGCGGGCTACCCTGCTGAATTCAATGCTGTTTGATCTGTACGGCAAACAGCGGCTGGTGTATGAGAACCACCTTCCCCCGGCGCTGGTCTTTGGGAATCCTCAATTTCTGCGGCCTTGTTATGGCGTCACGCCGCCTGACGGCATTCACCTGCACACCTATGCCGCGGACCTGGCCCGCTCGCCGGATGGGCAATGGTGGGTGATTGCGGACCGCACCCAGGCGCCGGCCGGCATGGGCTATTCGCTGGAAAACCGGCTGGTCAGCGCCCGCACCCTACCCACGGTCTTCAGCCAATACCGCGTTCGCCAACTGGCCAACTTTTTTGACGTCCGCCGTGACGCTCTTCTGGCCCTTGCCGCCAGGAAGAGCAACAGTCCGCGCGTGGTGGTGCTGACGCCCGGGCCGCACAATGACACCTACTTTGAGCACTCCTTTCTGGCTGGCTATTGGGGCTTCCCCCTGGTGGAAGGCGATGACCTTACGGTGCGTGACGGCCGCGTCTATCTGAAGACACTCGCGGGCCTTGAGCCGGTGGACCTGATCATGCGCCGGTTTGACGATAGCTTCTGCGATCCCCTGGAATTGCGCGGCGAGTCGCTGTTGGGCGTTCCCGGCCTGGTGCAGGCGGTCCGAAACGGGACGGTGGTGATTGACAACGCCCTCGGCAGCGGCCTCATCGAAGCAGCCGGCCATCTGGCATTTCTCCCCGGCCTATGCCGCCAGCTTTTGGGTGAAGATCTGCGCCTGCCTTCGGTGGCTACCTGGTGGTGTGGACAGGAGGAGCCCTGTAAATACGTTTTGGAGCACCTCAATGAGCTGGTGATCAAACCCGCCTCCCCCAGTTTTGGCCATCAACTCGAATACCCCGCAACAATGGACTCTGAAGCCCGCGAAAGGCTAATCGCAAGAATCAAAGCCCATCCGGAACGGTATGTGGCGCAAGAGGGAATTGAACTTTCCACGGCGCCGGTGCGGACGGACACGGGCCTTTCTCCCCGCCATGTCATCTTGAGAGTCTTTGCCGTTTGGGATGGCCAATCCTATACCGTGATGCCCGGTGGTTTGGCTCGCGTGACCACGGAAACCTCAACCCACCGGCTCCCCGTCCCACTTGGCGGGGCAAGCAAAGACACCTGGGTGCTGGGCGAGGGAGAGGAAGCTGCGCTTGCGGCTCCTCCGTATGCAGTTGGGGCCTATTCCGGCCGCGGAACCCTGCCCAGCCGTGTGGCTGACAATCTCTACTGGTTGGGGCGCTACACCGAACGGGTGGAAGCCAATGTTCGTCTGCTGCGTGCCCTGTTGCCTGCACTCTCCGCGGAAGAGGACTTTGGGCGCGCGGTTACTTTGGAGACGGCGCTTTACATTCTGGTGGGCTTGCATTTTCTGCCCCCTGAGGATGCCACCGCTTCCATTGGCGAGCAACGCTGGCGGGTGCAGCGCTTCCTGACCGACATGGTCTACGATCCCTCGCGCATTTCCAGCCTGGGATGGAACCTTAAGGAGATGCGCCGCGTCGCGTGGCAACTGAAGGAGCGGCTCTCCAGCGATACCTGGCGCGTCCTGCTGCACCTGGAATCGGAATTCTCCCGGCCCGTGCCCATAAATCCGGAGCACCGCTTCATCGCCCACATTGCCGTGCTGGATCGCGCGGTTATGACGCTTTCCGCCTTCTCCGGGCTGCTGATGGAGAACACCACGCGGGGAGAAGGTTGGCGCTTTCTGGAGCTTGGCCGCCGCCTGGAGCGGGCTCTGCAGATGGCGGAATTGTTGCGCGCGGGAGTGGCGGAAGTGCCAGCGGATACCCAGCCGCACCTGAATATCCTGCTTCAGGTGGCGGACAGTTCCATCACCTATCGAACCCGGTACTTAAGCGTGTTGAGAACCGACCTGGTGTTGCAGCTTCTGCTGGCGGATGAGTCAAACCCACGGTCCGTGGGCTTCCAATTGGCCTCACTGGCGAATCAATTTGATTCCATTGGAGCGATGGACGACGGTGACCATGGCCGCTTGGAAGAGTTGGCGGCCAAAAGCCTGCGCGAGATTCACATCGCGCCAATGGTGGAAATTGCCCAGCGGGACGAGGATGGGCACTTTGCGGCGCTGGATTCGCTGCTGATTCAGCTTCGCTATAACTTATACGAGTTCTCGGAAGCGCTGACGGCGCAGTATATGACCCCGGTCAAGCCATCGCGGCTGACTTCCTCTTGGTAGCAGAGGTTTGCTTCAATAGGGGAAAGGTTTTGGCAGAGCGGGAAAAGAAAATCAAAAGGCACAGTGCAAATGTCAAAAGGCAAAAGTGAAGAGCCCCGCGACATGACCCGTCCGCGACGTAAGCAAGAATTTGGAAAATCCTGATGCTCTATCGGATTACCCATTCCACGCGCTATTCCTACCCGTCACCCGTGACGCAGTGCTTCACCGAAGCTCGCCTGACGCCGCGGGAATTTCCGGGCCAGCTGGTTCGTGAGCATTCTCTGCAAGTTACTCCCTATCCTGCTTTCCTCAACGAGCGCAAGGATTACTTTGGCAATGACGTTTCCACGTTCGCCGTCTTTGAACGCCATGACCGCTTTTCCGCCATCGCCTCCAGCGTGGTGGAAGTGCAGCCGGTTCGCGTCGACGTTCTATCTTCTCCGCCCTGGGAGGTGGTTTGCGAACGCCTGGCCCTGCCCCTGGATGCGGACTCCATTGCCGCCTCGGAGTTCATTTTTGATTCACCCTACATTTCAGCCCTCGCGGAATTGCGAGAGTATGCCCGCCCCACATTCACTCCCGGGCGGCCGCTGCTCTGCGCGCTGCAAGAGCTGACCACCCGTATCCACGCGGAATTCAAGTACCAGCCAAAATCCACTTCCATTGATACACCTCTGCTGGAAGTCCTGCATAACCGCCGGGGTGTGTGCCAGGATTTTGCCCACTTGATGATCGGCGCGCTCCGCTCCCTCCGATTGTCGGCGCGGTATGTGAGCGGCTATATCCGCAGCGGCCCGCGCTTTCAGGGAGCGGCTGCCTCACACGCCTGGGTGGCGGCATTTGACCCTGTAAACGGCTGGCTGGGCTTTGATCCCACGAACAACATGATGACCTCCGACGCGCATATCACCCTTGCCTGGGGACGGGACTATAGCGATGTCACCCCCGTCAAAGGGCTAACCTTGGGCGGCGGCGGGCAGAGCGTGGAAGTTGAGGTGAGGGTTCAATCGCTGGAGCAGGGGCCGACTATTGCCTGATCCGGTGATTGGGCCAGCGCGGCATTGAGCTATTGGTGATTTATGATTGGTGATTTGCGAATTATGAAGGTGAATTTGTGGTTTGCAACTTACGAGTCATCAGGGTGGATTCGGGGTTTGTGAATCATGAGTGTGAATTTGTGGCTTGACGTTTCTGCACCTCGATTTCTGATTTATCCCCCGATTCGCAATTCTGAATTCCGGATTCCCGATTCCGAAAGCTCGAATGCCAAATCCCTAATTCCAAATCCGCACTTCAGAATCCGAAATGCAGAATCCGGAATCCGGATTGCCCGGTCTGTTATTCCAAATCTGCACTTCGGAATGCAGAATCCGGAATCCCCCGCCGCGCAATTACAAGTAGCCCTTACTACTTCTCAAACAACTCCGGATAATAAACCACCATGCAAACCGGGCAGAGGCCATGGCTGATGGTCATGGGAGGTCTTTCCAAATAAGCCGGCACCCAATCCCAGATCTCCTTGTGGTCCACCCGTTGGGTGCGGCGGCAATGGGAGCACAGGGTGACAAAGCCACTGTGGGGTGCGGAATAGACGGGCGACACTTGATGCGGCTCACGGTCGCGGCCGTGCGGCCGTTCCACACTGAGTGAATTGACCACCAGAAGGCCGTTCTTCTCCAGGTCAGAATAGACACTCATGTGAAACGTGCGAAAAGTGTTTGCGCTGGAGCATTCGTAGGTGTGTGCCCAGGGTTTCCTGGAAGCGAGAACCTTTTGATAGGCCTTGATGTAGAAGGACTTAAGAACCTGGGGAACGGAGTCCAGAACAGGCTTGCCCACCATGTATTGCCGATTCAAATTCTGCCCGCCGTTCTCCATGGCGAACCTGTCCCAGGCAGCATTGCAGTGGGTGATGTGAAGCTGCGAATCCAGGAAGTAGATGACGGACGGATCGTCCTCCAGGTTCTTGCGGATGACGCCTTCAACATCCATAAACGCTGTGTTCCTGTCCATTTACTCCTGCCTCAGATTCAAGCGGATGAATCAAATCGGGGAACGAACACTCCGCCTTACTTTTTGATGCACGGGAGCAGCCTGGCGCTGCAAGCTCCCGACATCGCACCACCTATTAAGTTGTTTTGAACGTTTTTGCCACCAATACGCAACCTGTGAGACCCTTTTCACAACCCCAATTGGCTCGGAAATGAAAGATAGGAGCCTTACCGGATCATTCTGAGAATCGCCGGGGCAGAATGACACCGGATCACTGAAATGTTGCGCCGGTCCAAGGGAAGGGAATTGGTGCCCGGATCTAAAGTGAATCTTCCGCCATCCTCTGGTGATAGCCGAACAGGGATCGCTGCTTGATGACCTCGGCGGCGACCGGTGGCAGGTACTGTTCCCAGCCGGGCGAGCCATTCTGAATTGCGGTCAGGACCTCGCGCGGAAAGACCTTGAGCTGGCTGGTGTCAAAATCTTCGATTGACTCAATCCCACCCTTATCCCGCAAATAGGCCAGCAGGTGTTGCAACGGATGAGCTACTTCCAGCGTGGCGGACGTGGCAATTTGGCCCGATTCCGCCAGGGTTGGATAAGCATAGAGTCGCACATTTCCCTGGAACAACCTTCCCAATCCCTCCAGGATTCCACCCGGCAGGCTTGTGTAAAACTGCTCATCGAATACCTTGGCGAGAGTGGGAACGCCCATGACGAACCCCAACCATTGTTGCGTATACCGCCTCAATAAGCTGGTGACGCTGTCAAAACGCCGGTAGTTGGATACCATCACGGTTTTGCCGAGGGCACCGAGAATATCGACCCGATCCAGGAAGTCACGCCGGTCAATCCCCGGCCCCGTCCCCAGGTCCTGAAGGGTCAAGCCCATCAGGACAACGGGATCGGTGGTCACGCCGGGAATGTGCCGGAAGCGGTTTTCCGCTCCGTTCAGCATGTCGAGCCCGACGTTGGTGATGGGCCGAAAGCTGCCGCGCGCAATGAGGACGGGCTTCTTATAGAGCATCTCCGCCGGCTGCATCACTTCACCCTGCGCAGTGAACATGGTGGCATCGGTAAGGCCCATCTCCACCAGTTGCAGGCTCGCGAGGCGATTATCCACCTTCTCAAACACCGGGCCCCTGAACTTGACCATATCAATGTCCACGCGCAGGCGGCTGAGCCCATCCATCAGCGTTTGCATGAACGCTTCGGGCTTCTGCTGATGGAACGCGCCGTAGACCAGGTTGACGCCCAGGATTCCCAAAGCTTCCTGCTCGCTGACGGGCACCTGGTCCAGCAGGTTCACGTGAATGATGATTTCGGAATAGGGCGCTTTGGGCTCATTCTGAAAGCGCATTCCCAGCCAGCCTTGCCCGTTCTGGTTCCGGGTGCGGCTGTGGGTGGCAACCGTGTCCGCAAAGACGAAAAAGCCGGTGCGCTCGCCGCGGACCGGGTCCAGGCGGCTCAACAGTTGTGCCCACTCGCGCTCCAGCATCGATTCCAGGCGGGCGCGGCTGACGTAGTGGTCCGTGGCGCCATAGAGAATGTCACTGATCACCATGTCATAGGCGGACATGGACTTGGCAACTGTGGCGGAGGCATGGCCAACATGGAAGAACCAGCGCGCCACCTCTTGCCCCGCGCCGATTTCGGCAAAGGTGCCGTACTTCCGGGCATCAAGATTGATGGCCAGCGCCTTTTCCTGCGTGCTGAGAGCCGCTGGTGGATATGAAGGTGTTACCGCCGATTGATCAGTTCCCATGGGTCTGTTTTGAACCTCAACCTATTTTAGCTGATGTAGGGCGCTGGCGTCGATGAAACTGACAGTGACACAGGCACTCCTGCCTGTGAAACCGGCGCTGGCTAGTTTGCCCGCGAATAATACCTCGCCCATGTCACAAGAATGTAACTAGGTGGTTTCATCCGCTGCAGGGAATGGGATCGAGGATCAGCCTGGATATTTTCGCTGGGGTTGCCTATGTCCAGGAATCAAGCGCCAAGGTGGGCGCGCCCAATCAACTTCCACAGGAATCGCTACTGCCCGGCAGCAACCTGCCTCAGGGCTTCAATCAGGTCGTTCTTGCCCCCTGCGGCGCGAATATCATTCAGATCGTCATCGCTGGGATTGAACTTGATGCCTCGTTCTTTGACCAGTCTTGCAACCCGGGCGCTTGTTACGTCACCATTCAGGAGTTGGATGATGTCGGCCTTGGCCAGCGCTTTGGGATTGCTGGGCGGCGCGGGTGGTGGAGTGGGTGGCGGTGCAGGGGGCGCGTAGCGGGCAAGAAAGACGACCTTGGCTTCAGCATTGGAGGGACTTACAGCGCTAATCTCAAAGCGATTATCTCCTGGTTGCAGCACCATGGGGTCGGAGGAGAACTCCGCCGCCTGGGCACTCTTGGGGCGCAACGCCGCGGGAGCGCCATTGATCAGGACAACGGGAATTCCTGCGCTGTCCATCACGATGCCGCGAATGACCAGCGGCGACGCGGTGACCTCAACCAATTGACCCGATGAGGTGAGGGCAGGTTCCACCAGCACAATCGCTGGTGGCGCCGCCGGGGCGTTGACGGTCACACTCCGGCTGGTGTTATTGCCGCCGCCCGGTCCCTGCGCTGTCAGCACGTAGGTGGTGGTCTCTTCCGGCGTAACCGTTCGCGAGCCGCTCACGGGCACGTCGCCAATGCCGGGTTCAAGGTCGACGTTGGTGGCGTTGGCAGCGCTCCAGGTAATCGTTACCGGATGGCCCTTTTCCACGTTGGGCGGATCCACACTCAAACTGACGCTGGGGATGGGCTTGGGAGCAAGCGCGGCCTGGCGCTGTTCAGCGATGCGCACGATTTGGTCAAAATCGGTGGCGGCCTGGGCGAGCGGTTCCCAGGATACGACGTCATCCCACCCGAATTTGGCTGTTCCCAGGTCAGCCCGGTCCAGATAACTCTGCCGCACGCGAAAGAAGTGAAAGACCTTGCCATTCGAGAACTTGAATTCCACTTCCGGCATGGTTGTGCCCATGAATCTCCATTGCCGGGCATCGGTCAGCGTGTTGCGCGGAAGGCGGAAGGCGTGGTCCTTGTCTTTGGCCGGGGCGAGAACCTCGTACCAGATCTCCTCGCGGGTGACGTAGAGGTAGCCGTAGCACCCCGTGGCCGCATGCTGGTGCGCCGCGGGAATTCGCAGCGTGGGGTTGGGCTCACCTTTGATCAGGAATTGATCCCAATCCACGGCGCCGGAATCCGCCACTGGGGGAGATTTGGCTCTCTTGGCGACCTGGGCAAATGACGATGCCGGAGCGGTCAGAAAAGAGATGAGAAGCAGGGGCGCCAGAAAAATCTTGGGCAAGAGTGGGTGAAACAATTTCATAACACGTCCAGGGCCGATTGAATCTGCGCTATTAAATCATCGGTGCGGTGATGAGTCAAGCTGCGATCGACTTCGGCTGTGTGCGCGGCAGACCCCATCGTGTTCAGACAATCGCAAGGCCGCCTCATGTGTCCAATTCCGCTTTGGTGGGCTGCTTTCTTGCCCCATGGCGAACGTGTAAGATTTCGATAAGCCTTTTTTCTTCGTGGACTCGATAGTAAACCAAAAAAGGACTGTGTGAAATCTTGCGAACCTGGTATCGCTTTTGGATGAGACTGCCAAGACGGGGAAATCGGGCCAACAGATCAACATGATCGAGCAGAGATGTGCCAAATTGAGAAGCGGCCTCAGGGTCATCAACGGCAATGTAGCCGAAAATTTCACTGAGGTCGGTCAGCGATCTTTGCGAATAGAGGAGGCGGTAATCCACTGGGGCAAAAGCTTTCGTACTTCTTCCGCGGGCACGGTTCGGCCCGCGTCAGCATCGCGAATGCCTTCGTTAATGGCCGCGAGAGTTTCTTCGTCCTCATCATCAAGGACGGGAGCGGGTTCCTGAAATTCAAACTCCTTTACCTTACCCATGTGCCTATGGTATCGCTGATCAATCCCGGATGCAACAGGACCCAATCACTCGTTCCACTGCCGCTTGCCCCGCCGCTTTTCTCCGTGGCAGTTCTAGATGAGCCTCAGTGAACTCTGTGGTGAATCCTTACCCCCCTACCAGAAAATCCACTGCAAAAGGGCGAATATTGCCACCACGCCCAGGGCCCAGAACAGCGGGCGCCGGAAGAAAGGCATGTGGGATTCGTTGGGAATATCGGTATAGCCGAAGACGAGGTTTTTCAATTCGCTCGCGGTCTTGGGCTTCGTAAACAGGCTCACGACAACCGTCACACCCACGGCGATCAGGAAGGACCAGAGCGCGCGGTAAAAGTTCTCCGCCATATCCTTGGCGTTGGGCGAAAGTGCAACCCACGCGATCTTGCGGGGATCCATCTTCACCATGGTGAACATGGCGACGGAGGAGACGCTCCCCACCAGCAAGCCCCAGAATCCGCCCTTTGACGTGCCGCGCTTCCACAGCATTCCCATCAGCACCACGGCAAACAGGGGCGAGATAAAGAAGCTCACCAGCGCCTGCATGTAGTCCATGATGCTCTTGAACTGGGTCACAAAATAGGCTGCCCCGATGCTCACCAGCACGCCCAGGATGGTGCTCCAGCGGCCAACCTTCACATAGTGTTCATCGGTGGCCTGCTTCTTGAAGTACGGCCGGTAGATGTCATACGTCCAGACGGTGGCAAACGCGGTTACGTTCCCCGCCATGCCTGACATGAATCCCGCAATCAGCGCGGTAATCCCCAGGCCCAGCAAACCCGGCCCGCAATAGCGGGCGAGCATCAAGGGCAGCAGCTCATTGTAACTGTGCATGCCCGGGCCCACGGCGTTTTCCGGAACCAGCTTGAAGGGCAGGACGGCAAGGCCCAGCAATCCGGGCAGAATCACGATGAAGGGAACTGCCATCTTGAAATAGGCGCCGATCAAAGGCGCGGTCTTGGCGGCCTGAAGGTCCTTGGCGGCCATGGCGCGCTGCACCACCAGGAAGTCGGTGGTCCAGTAGCCGCAGGCGATGGCGCCGCCCATGCCGAAGAGGATGCCGGTCCAGTGGACTCCCATGGGGTTTCCGGCAAACGTTCCCGTGTTCTTCCAAAGGTGGATGTAGTCAACCCCGGGGAAATTCTGGTGGATGCGCGCCACCATTCCGCTCCAGCCGCCGCATTCCACCAAGCCCAGAATTGGAATCAGCAATGCGCCCAGCCAGATCAGGAAGAACTGAAGCACTTCATTGAAGATGGCGGAGAACAATCCGCCCAGCACCACGTAAACCGCCACGGTGACCGATGAGGCCCAGATGCTGAAGTGGATATTCCACCCCACCACAACTTTCATCACCAGGGCCATGGCATACATGTTGATGCCTGACATGAGAATGGTCATGACCGCGAAGGAGATTCCACTCACCGCGCGCGCGCCTTCGCCGTAACGCAACTGAAGGTAACCCGGCACCGAGTGCGTCTTGGAGATGTAGTAGAACGGCATCATCACCAGCGCCAGCAGGACGATGGAGGGCGCGGCCGCCACCCAGTAGGCATGCGCGGCCAGGATTCCGTATTCATACGCCGACGCCGCCCAGCCAATCAGCTCAATGGCGCCGAGGTTGGCGCTGATAAAACTCAAGCCCGCCACCCAGGCCGTCATTTCGCGGCCCGCCATGAAGAAGTCCTCGCCACTGGTGGCATAGTTCTTCAGGTAGATTCCAATGCCCAGCACCACCACAAAGTACACGGCAATGATCACCATGTCCGGCAGGCTGAGTGAGATCAGGCGGCTCGAATCTGCCAGAAACGCGCCAACCATCAGTGAATTCGCAAGGGTCATGGATACGGTTCAATCCTCTCTTAATTGGGAAAACGCGCCGCCGCTGCGCCTGACGCCGGGCGCTGCCGCCACTTGTGGCACGCGTTAATGCCCGAGACAAGATAACGAAAGCGCGGGGTGCGGTCAAGAACTCTGGTCGGGTAAGGGATAAGGGGTAAGGGACAAGGGAAGGGACAAGGGACACGGGAAATGGGGTACGGGACTCGGGATGCGCGATTTGCGACTCGGGAAACGGGATAAGGGACACGGGAGGGGGGGATTGGATATCCGGAATTCGAATTTCGGAATCCGGAATGCGGGTTTCGGGACACGGCGGATGCGATACGGGATGCGGAATCCTAAGTCCGGATTGCGGGTTTCGGGACATGGAGCACGGGATGCGGAATCCAGAATCCAGAATCCGGAATGCGGATTTCGGGGTACGCGATACCGAATGGGGATTGCGGGTTTCGGAATACGGGATGTGGTGCCGGGGATCCGGAATCCGCAATTCGGGCCTCCCCGGAGGGGAGGAACATCGGTAGCCATGGGTGAAACCCATGGAAGGGAAACAGGCAAAATCAGGTTCCGACCCTGAAAGGGTCGAACATTCGACCCCTCCGGGGTCGGGGGAATCGTCGGCGTCGCTTTGGCGTTCCATGGGTTCCACCCATGGCTATCCACATTGTTCCCCTTCAGGGAACGAGGATCACAATCGCCACGTGTGGTCTGCACCCGATGAACTGGCCGCGCTCAACCCTTCAAGTCCAGCATCGACTTATAGACTTCGCAGTCGCGGCAGACTTGCATCTTCTTTTCCCAGCTTCCCTGTGCTTTGCCTTCGCAGAGCGTTCCGTTGATGAACCAGCAGATGTTGCCGGCATCAAATTGCCAGGCGGGGCAATTTTCCTTCTCCTCGGCGCGGCAAGGGCGCGTCATCCAGCAGGGCTGGGTCGCCTTGGAACCCCGGCTTTTGAGCGCCAGAATCAGCAGCACCTGCCGCTCAATGTGGAGAGGAACGTCGCGCCAGCCCTGTTCGAAACTTTGAATGGCCTTCCGGGAAACCCCCAGGATCTGCCCCATCTGTTCTTGCGTCTTCTCCAAATGCTCCCGAATTGCCGCCAACTGGGCCGCCTTCATTTGTACGGTTCTCCTTGATACTGAAATCGTACCATCACTTGGGATGGCCGGGGACGGCTTTCTCCTTTCCAGTCGCCTGTTGACAGATTCAACACTTTTGGAAATCTCGCTTGACACTCTGTCCAGTATAGCGCAATTATAAACGACCACACCGTGGTCGTTAGCTATTGATAATTGCTGGGGGGAGAGATGATTTCGGCTCCAAGGCTTTCCGCATTGCTGGCGTCGTTGCATTCGGCGCCTCTTGAAGAAGAAAATTGGCAAGTCTTCTTCGACGGACTGTGCAAGGAAACCAAGGCAGTGCATGGGCTCTTTTTCGCTGTGGGAGCCGAACCGGGATTGCCTCACATCCTCGCGCAAGGCGGGCCCGCCTATACCGACGAGGGCCAGCGCCTGTACAACGATTACTACGGAAGCATCGATCCCTATTGGGGTGCTCTCATGCAACGTCCCCGGCTTGGGCCGGTCCTTGCCAATGAGCTGGTCCCGCGGCGCGATGCCGACCGATCGGAGTTCTACAACGACCTCGCGGCGCCTTATAAACTGTACGATGCAATTGCCATCCCCGCCGCCATCCTGCCCACCGGTCTCGAAGCCATCAGCATCTGGCGCGGCTCGGACCAAAAGCCATTTGAGCCTTCTGATCTGGAATTTCTTGAGCTCCTGTTTCCGCACATCCAGGCAGCGCTGAACACGCGCCGCGCCTTGCTGCAATTGGATGCCCGCGCCGCGCGGGCAGATGCAGTTCTTGATGTCGCCCCGGGCGCCGTCTTCATCCTCGATTCCCGAGGCAAGGTGGTGCAGCGCAATCTGGCGGCGGAGAGCCTCCTATCGCTGCGCGACGGTCTATCGACCCGGCAAGACCGACTCGTCGCTGGCCACGCGCCAACGCACGCCCAGTTGCAAGCGCTTATTACTTCCGCTGTCGGCGCCGGATCCGCCACGCTCTCCCACCCCGGCGGGGCGATCGCTGTTCCACGCCCTTCGGGTAAGCGTCCATTTTACGCCGCTGTGTTTCCGCTACGCCTCCCGGTCATGACCGGGCCGGCTCATGTTCTGGTGCTGGTCACTGACCCCGAAGCCTCCGCCAGTTTCCCCGGCGAAATCCTCAAGACACTCTTTGGCCTCACCCACGCCGAAGCCGGGATTGCCAATGCGCTGCTGGCTGGCAACTCCATTGAGGAGATTGCAGACATGCGCCATGTCACCTCCGGCACCCTCCGCATTCAGATGAAGGCAATCCTCAGCAAGACGAACACCCGCCGCCAAAGCGGACTGATCCGCCTGCTGCAATCCCTGCCGCGCGAATTCAAAAAATAAATTTCGCCCAATATCCCATTTGGGAGATGACGGGTTCAGAGAGCCGATTTACCTTCTCAATTGAATTAATTGAGCAATAGGGCCTGTTTGAAAGGTCACTTCCGCCCAAAATATAAAAGGAGGCAGAACGATGGCTGATTATCCTGATAATTGCCCCGACATGCCGATTGACCATGTGAATGTTTCGAATGGATACCTCATTCAATTGCAGCCCAGAGAGACAGTTGCTCTTAGAGGAACGTTCGTTGGCACCGATACCGGATGCGCAGTGTTTATCCACGACGTAGCTTCTGGCAAACTGGTGCTTCCCCCCCAGGTCCATAATCTTGGTATAAGCCCCGAAGCAATCCATGATGACAACCATCAGGACCTGATTGAACTCAAGGGCGACTCTGACAAGAAGACCACTTTCCTGTTTTCTGTATGGACATTTATCGGCGGTCCGCCAACTGTGAACCGTCCGTACGGTTGGAATCAGGATCCACCCTTGCCGAACACAATTATTCCCTCTATTCCAGGCCGAGTGGTCTACGTCTGCGAGGGTTCAACACATGGGTCAACAACCGTTTCCATCGCGGTGAGTCCGCTCTAATTAGCAACGTCAGGCCAGGTTCATGACGGGACCGAGAAGCCCGGCTGCTTGGTATTCACCGAAAATTAAGAGAATTGCATAGCTGCAAGAGTTTGCGTCAGCACGTGAGAGGCGTAAACACGCTCATGCCGGGGGCGGTGAGGTGTCTCCGTGGGGTGCGGCCCTGCTAGACAATACTTGCGCCCGCTCAAACGTTTGGATAACAACACTTGGAGGATGCGATGGCTGCATGGATCAGGATTCTGATGAAGCGTAGTTCGACTTACGCGATGCTCCGCTACGGATTTATCGGCCTTTCACTTCTGGCCAGTGTCTTGGTCCATCCTTCCGCCGCTTCCGCCGAGACGCTACCGATCTGCGAGGTATCGGGGGCAGTGGGCGTGCCTTTTTCGCCTAATCTGGCTGGCGCTTGCGCGAACAACAGTAGTTTAACCGCGTGCTCCCTGGTGGGCGGCGCAATGCCTTTGGCGCCGGGGATTACGGAGCTCGCAGGCTGTATGATCAGCGGTATGCCAAGAACGGCCGGTGTGTTCAAAGGGGGCGTAATCCAAATCGGTTCCTCAGCTTATGAACTTGAGATCGACATTGCGGGTAGCCTCTCCGGAAATTGTACGCCGTGGAACATAACCACGTTCGCCGGGTCGGGCACTATTACGGGACCTGCCTCTTCGCTTGCTTTCGGAGGCCCGATAGGGGTTGCCTCGGACACGCTTGGTAACGTTTACATAGCTTCAAACCGGAATCAAATCTTTAAGGTGGATGGCAGTGGAAACTTAACTACCGTCGCAGGCAACGCCAGTGCCGGTTACACAGGAGATGGAGGCCCTGCTATCAACGCTTCGTTTGATCCCAATTTCATCGGCGGTGCTTTGGGCATTCTTGTAGCGGATAGCTTCGGCAACCTGTATATCGCTGACGAATACAATGGAGTCGTCCGGCGGGTCGACGCATCCACTGCGATCGTTACCACAGTGGCGGGCGGGGGGAGCGGTGGTAACGGCGGTCTGGCCACCAGCGCGTCATTGCACTATCCAAACGGCGTGGCAGTCGACAAGTTTGGAAACATCTTCATCGGGGAGGGCTTTGGGGGGAGCGACGTTCGCCGCGTCGACGCGAAGACGGGCATTATCACGACCGTTGCTGGCATTCTTGGGTCTGGTGGATATAGTGGGGACGGTGGGCCGGCAACCAGTGCCCAGTTAGGGACCTCTGAAACGCTAAATCTAGCTGTCGATGGTGCCGGCAATGTCTACATTGCAGACGTTGCGAACAGTGTACTTCGTGCGGTTAATATGCAGGCAAGCGCCATCACAGTGGCTGGAATCCAGATTCAGCCTGGCAACATTGCGACCATAGCAGGGAACGGAATATCCGGGTATAGCGGCGATGGGGGACCAGCCACCCGCGCCAAGATCGGGGATGGTGGCGGGCTGACTGTCGATAATGCGGGTAATGTCTTTATCGCTGACCCCGATTACGGTAAAATCCGCCGCGTTGACGCCATAACTGGGGTAATCACCACTTTTGCTTCAAGCAGTACAGGGCTGAAACCGCCAGTCGCAATCGCGGTGAACGGCAACGGAGATCTCATCAGCGCCACCGGGGATGGCAGGGATAACGCACAAGTCCAGCGTATTGATCATTCGACCGGCACGATCACAACACTGGCTGGCGGGACGGGCGTGGGCGATGGCGGACCCGCAACGACCGCGGAGCTTTACCCTTACATCCGGCCGGGTTTAGCAACGGACGCAGCGGGAAACCTGTTCATCGCTGATATGGAGAACAATCGCGTTCGCCGCGTCGGTGCATCAAGCGGCATCATCACGACAATTGCAGGCGACGGAAGTTCGGGTTATACCGGTGATGGCGGCCCCGCCACATCGGCGCAATTGTCTTACCCGTCGGGCATTGCGATCGACAGCGCTGGGAACATCTTCATCGCTGATTCTGGCAATTCCGCAGTGCGGCGCGTTGATGTCGTGACTGACACCATTAGCACTGTAGCGACCGGGGTGGATCTTGCGGACCTGGCTGTCGACGGCGCTGGCAACCTCTTCATTGCAGACGATATTGATAACGACGTGAAGCGGGTTGATGCCACGACCGGCGCCATTACAACGGTAGCGGGTGACGGGACGGAAGGCTATAGCGGTGATGGGGGTCTCGCCACCAACGCGGAGCTGTTCATCCCCGAGGGAGTGGCTGTCGACAGCGGCGGCGATATTTTTATAGCCGACGACGTCAATGGACGAGTCCGGAGGGTTGACGCCAATACGGGAATCATCACAACGGTGGCGGGTGGGGGGAGCGGTGGTAACGGAGGGCCTGCGATAGGCGCACTTCTTATCCGTGTTTGGGGTGTGGCAGTTAGCCCTGCAGGAAACCTGTTCATCGCCGACGAAGCACAAGGCACAGTTTTCCGCGTCGACCATATAAGCGGCCTTATCAATGCGGTGGCGGGAAACGGGACCTTCGGCTACAGTGGTGACGGCGGCTGTGCCACTGGTGCTGCGTTGGACGATCCGACCAGGGTTACGTTGAACGGCGGCCACCTTTACATCGGAGATGCCTTCAATAATCGTATTCGGCATATCCCGCTTCCGGCATTCGTAAACCTTTCTCCCGGCAGTCTCTCATTCAGCGGCCAGAACCTCAATACAAGTAGCTCCGCACAGACCTTGACCCTGACGAACAGCGGTGATCTGGCCCTAAGCATAACAAGCATCGCGGCAAGCGGGGACTATAGTGAAACGAACAACTGCGGGGCAAGTCTGGCGATCAGCGCGAGTTGCACGATCACAGTTGCGTTCAACCCAACTGCAGGGGGGGCACGCAGCGGAGCGATTACGGTAACGGATGGAGGGGGGGACAGCCCTCAGGTTATCCCGCTAACCGGAACCGGTGTGGGACCTGGGGCTATATTGTCGGTGAGCAACGTGTCGTTTCCTGCTACGCTTCCGGGATCCAGTTCTTCCTCGTCCCCAGTAACGCTAACCAACAACGGCAACGCCACCCTGACAATCAGCTCAATAGCAGTCGCAGGTTCGAACGCGAACGATTTCACCCAAACCAATACTTGCGGCAGCTCGCTGGCGGCCAGTGCGTCCTGCACGATTAATGTAATCTTCAAACCGTCGGCAAGTGGCGATCAAAGTGCGAGCCTGAGTATTACTGACAATGCGTCGGGTAACCCCCAGACCGTGACGCTCACCGGGACGGGCGATGATTTTACTCTCACAGCGGCCTCCGGTTCTGCCATTACTGCCACCGTCGCGCCCGGCTCATCAGCAACCTACACTCTAAGTGTGGCTGATGAAGCTGGACTCAACCAAAGCGTGAGCTTGACGTGCGCCGGAGCTCCATCCGAAGCTACCTGTGCGGTTTCACCGGATCCGGCATCAACGGGGAGTTCTGGAACCAAGGTCACCGTCAGCGTTTCGACGACGGCTGCTTCAGGCAGCGGGCCGAGGCCTCGGCGGAGTCCACCAACCCCACCGCAGTCTCCGGGCTTGAGAGTTCTGTATATGCTCGCCCTGGCTCTTGCGGTTATGTTGTGGGTCTTCCTGCGCCGAAACCAAATTGGCTGGAACCAATGGCACTCCGCGATACCCCTCATCACGGCAGGAATGCTGCTGGCTCTGGCGCTGGCAGGATGTGGTGGTGGAGGGGGAGGTGGGGGCGGTCCGATTCCTAACCTCGGAACCCCTGCTGGAAGCTACACGCTGACGGTGACAGGCACCGCAGGTTCAGGGTCTTCCGCCCTGAGCCACAGCGTGACCGTTACGTTGACGGTGAGCTAGGAGAAAGAGGTTAGCGGGTAGCGCCGAGTCGTTCCGCTTATTGGAACTACTCGGCGCCTTTCAGCTTCTGGCGCCCCCCCCAAAAAATCATGTTGCCAAATTAGGAGCCGCCGACTAGTGGAGCTCACGCCCAATTCACCGCAACCGGCTGGGGTGATTTCCGTCATGACTTTCCGTCTGGACTGAAACCGAGAATGGGGCAAAATGTCGCTGGCGAGTTTGAAAAACGGCCCTTTGCTGCTACTTTTTGCTATTTAGCCACAATAGTTTTTTGGGCAAGGGTCTTCCAAAATGAGAAATAACGAAGCGCCGATTTGTTCCCCTCTTCGGAACATGGCGCAAGGGCACCCATGTGAGGTGCCCCTGCGGCCATCCTGAAAACGGCGCATGCCATTACATCCCCGGGGCGATGCAGAAGATCACTTTGTTGCGGTGAGCGGTGTAGTTGATGAACTGATAGCTCACGCCTTCCGGAATGAACATGGCCTCTTCCGGTTGGACGTCGAAGGCCTCCAGCGTTTCCGTCAGGAAGAACGTCACCGGGCCCTCTTCCACAAAGAGCAGCGCGTCGCCCTTGTGGCTATCAGGGTCGGTGGCGCGGGAGCCGATTCCGCCCGCGGGCAAAATGAACTCGCCCATGTGCAGAAGGTCGTTGCTGACGAAAAACTTGATCAGCATGGGGTGTTCGGTGCCGTGCACGTTGATCAGCTTCTTCTCCTCGGTGATGTGGTAGAAGAAGATGGGCGATTTGCGGCACTCCGGGCCTGGAACCGGCCAGCGGCCAATGTCATCCGTGGTGCCGTGCAGGTTCCACTGCGGATATTGCGGGTGGACGGGCAGGTCCGCATTGTGCTTGCCCTTGTACTGCTTCATCTTGCCGGCGCTGAAGTCCATGGGCGGATACTGGCTCTCCCAAATCTTGGGGGCGATGACGTAGAGAATCCGCATGATGCCCTGTTCGAAGTTGTGCCCCTTGTGATAGCCGTGCATGGGCAGCAGCAGAGCCTCTCCCTTGCGCACCTGCATGAACTCACCCAGGACGGGGTTGTGCTCCGTCAGCACGCCATCGAGGACGTAATAGACCTCATCGCCCGCGTGCAGATCCGGTGGATCGTAGGTGCCGCCGGGGCCCAGTTGCCACGTGCCCACGGTGAGCTTGTCGGTGCTCAGGTAGAGATAGTTCAGGTCGCTGAAGTGAGGGCGCTCCGCCGGGTAGATGAAGTGGCGGATCAGCTCCCCTTTGATATGCGTGGGGCGCTTCTTATCCGGGGGAAAAGGGTGGTTCCCAAAAATTTCCTCTGCCATGGCGTCATCCTTTCTCTGGTGTCTCAGTTTGAATTTGTAGCGGCGAGTTTACCTCGCCATTTGGTACCGTTTCGATTGAACGCCTGGAGGCGAGTTTACCTCGCCATGTGGCGGCGTGCCGATAAGATCGGGACAAGTTCCGCCGCCTCTACGTCAAGCGTTTGGCACAAGCGCGACGGCCCGAATCGGGCTGGCCTCGCCTCCCTGTAATTTCAAGGGGAAGCCGATAAACGTGAACCGCTGCCCCGCAAGTTGATCGAGGTTGATAAGACCCTCGAAGATCGGCAATCCGGCGCGCCCGGCAAGCTTGTGCGAAGGAGCTCCCGCGGCGATGGCGGCAGGGCTGTCCGCAGAGGCAATGTCGCCCCCAACGGCCTTCACCCCTAGGCGGATTAACTCTTCCACCAGGGTAGGTTCGAGGCCTGGCCATTCCCCATCGAAAAACGCCGGAGAAGATGAGCGCTTGTCCCAACCGGTGCGAAAGAGGACGATATCGCCGCGCTGAATCTCCGCGCCCGCCAGGTCAGCGAGGGTCAGGTCTTCGCCCGGGCCCTTCAGCCTCTCCAGCGCAATCGCCTCGCCCATGAAACTCTGCAAAGCCATTTTTGCCATGTCGGGGAAGCCATCCCCCAGAAAATGCATCGGAGCATCAACGTGAGTGCCGGAGTGCGCGCCCATCTCCAACTTCGAGACGTAAACCCCATCCTTTTCAAAATGCGTGTGCCAGGACTTTGCAAAGCTGGGGTCCGTGGGATAGCACTGGATCTGCTCATTCAGCACGGCAGTAAGGTCAATGATTCGAGGCGCGCTGGCCAGAGCGGGCTTGGGCGCGGAAGTTGATTCGGTAAGATGTGCGATCTTCGCCGTGTCCTCTGCCAGCTCGGCGAAGTCAAACGCGTCGCTGAAAGTCCGGCTGATGGCCAGCATGCCGTGGGAAGCCAGAAGGAAGATGGTCGACTCCGGCGGCGATGTCCTGACGCTCTCCGCCACCAGATCGCGCAGTTCCTTTGAACCGGGCGGCGCAACGGCCACCAGCTTTCCCTGTTTCAATTTGAGCTGGGCGGAGATGGTGATGGTGGGAATCAAGCGGCCATTTACAGCGAAGACCGTGGCATAGGTGGGATGCACGTGAACAATGGCGCTGGCTTCGGGCCGCATTTCATAGACAGCCAGATGAAAGCTGGTCTCCTTGGAAGGTTTGGCGCCGGGGGGGCCTTCCAGCACTTTGCCCTGGGCATCGATGGCCAGCAGATTCTCCCGCGCCACATCGCGAAGGGAGACGCCCGTTGCGGTCACAATAAACGCGCCGCCGGCGGGGACCCGCGCGCTGAGGTTGCCGCCCGCCGCACCCACCAGATGGCGGTCGTAGCAGAGCCGGGAATAGCGCACCAGCTCATCGGCGAGCGCCGCATTTTCACTGAGGATACTCATTGCTTTCCTTCCTTCTTCAACACGGCAAATTCGGCAGCGGCCTTGATGGCGCAGACCAGGTTCAGTTCGTCGGCGATGCCTTTGCCGGCAATATCATACGCCGTCCCATGGCCAACGGAGGTGCGGATGATGGGCAAGCCCGCCAGCAGTGTGACCACTTCTCCAAAGCCGAGAAGTTTGGACGCCATGTTGGCCTGATCATGAAACATTGCGAGCACCAGATCATACTGCCCATCGCGCGCTTTTAGGAAGACCACATCCGCCGGCACGGGGCCGATGGCGTCGATTCCCCTGGCCTTGGCGTCGCTGATGGCGGGGATGGAGCCGGTCTGCTCCTCTGTGCCGAACAACCCGCCCTCGCCGCTGTGCGGATTTAGTCCCGCAACCGCAATCCGGGGTTTGGCTATGCCGAAGGTTTTGAGCGATTCATCGGCCAGCTCAATCATGGAGAGCACTTTTTCACGAGTGACCGCGTCGCAAGCTTTGCGCAGGGAGACGTGCGTGGTCAGCATCATGATGCGCAACTGGCCGAAGATTAGGATCATGCCGTAGCGCTTTGAGCCTGTGAGCTCTCCCAGAATCTGCGTTGCGCCTTCAAAGGGATAACCTGCGGCGCGCATCGCCTCCTTGTTCAAGGGCGCGGAGACGATGGCGTCAATCGTGCCGTCCATGGCCATCCGCCCGGCTTCCTGCGTGTAGATCACGGCGGCGCGGCCAACCTCTGGATCGATAAAGGAGATCTTCAGTTTGGCCACATCGACCAGCCCCAAGTCGAGAACGTCGATGGCGCCCTCGTCATAGACGGCGTCCGCGGGCGAGGAGACAACATTCATTGGCACATTGGTTTTGAGTTGATCGTCATAAAACCGCATGACCGCGGCGCTGCCCATCACCAGAGGGCGGCAAACGGCGAAAAGTTCCGGATGGTGGCGAAAGCTCTTGAGAACAATTTCGGGCCCAATGCCTGCGGCGTCGCCCATGGTGATGCCGATGATCGGTTTGGTCATTCTTCTTCCTTAGGAAGTTAGCAGGGAGAGCATCTGGCTGGCCGCATCGTCCGGCCCCACTGAGCCTCCCTTGGATACAAAACGGCAGCCATCCATGAGGCCGCCGATAATTCGGGAACGCGCAATCACTTCCGCTTGCTGCCCCGACACGTCCAGACGCCGCGCGCCCAGGCGGAGCAACAACTGGTAAGCCGTCTCCCCGCCGATCACTGCCAGCCCATCGGGCTTCATCTGCTCCTGAAGTGCTGCCAAGGCAGCGACGAATGACTCCAGCAAATTTCCGGAGAGCGGCGTGCTGCTGGAATCATCACCCGGAAGGATTCGGGCCAGCAGCGGCCACGGCCTTTCGCTCTCGGTGCCCGCATCAAAGCACCGCTTGGCCGGATTGAAATCGAGAACGCGAACACCGTGCCCTCGTGCCTGCTCAACCTGCCGGGATGAGCTCGGATGGCGCGAGCCGCAGGCCAGCAGCGGGCGTTGCGCCGGCGGCCCCAGCTCTGTGCTGCGTTTAATCGCTTGAATTCGTCCTGCCAGCGCTCTGGCCAATCCCAGCGAGCCCACAAAGAGCACGCGCTCTCCGGTCAAATGCGCGTCCACAATCCGGTCCAGGTCATCGGCGCTTTCGGCATCGGCCACCAGCAGATCTACGCCACCAGTTTGCCGGATCACCTGGCAAATGTCCGCCGTCGACGGGGGGGAGTGCGGGTCATGGCTCAGCGCACCCTGGTGAATGGGAATCCCCTGGTCGTATTGAACTCCGCCGCGCGTGGTCCTGCCAATCGAAGGGATGGCCGGCGCGACGACGCACTTCCATTTTTCGCCGGAGTGGTTCAGCCCCGCCAGCAGGCCCTCAATTTCCGCTCCCAGTGGCCCGCGCAAGCCCGCATCAATTTTCTTGAAAACGACCTTCTTTGAACCGAGGTGCCGGCCCAGGCGGCACAGAAGATCGCGCGCGGATTCGCCATTCGCAAGCCGGCTCTGCGTATTGATGACCGCGGGCACTTCATCCGCCGCCATCACGGATGCAAGCGAGATCGCAACCCCCACTGAACCAAGTTGGGGAGCAAAGCAAGCCGCGACGTCGCAAGCGCCCGTTAAATCATCGGCGATGATCCCGAGGTCGTGAGCGTCAATCTTCATTTCCTGGCGAAATCGGCACGAGGCATGGGGACGTAAGATGTTTCGCCGCCATCTGCCCAAAACGTCTGGCCTGTCACATAAGCAGCCTCATCGGAAGCCAGAAAAATCACGGGTTTGGCCACATCGGAGGGAAGGCCGACTCTTCCCATGGGAATGAACGGCAGCCAATCGCCGGGATAATTCGGGTCCGTCTGCCGGTTGCGCGCGATGTCAATGGTGCCCGGCGCCACGGAATTGACGCGAATGTTGTAAGGGCCCAGCTCCGTGGCCATGGCCTTGGTGATCAGCAGCATTCCGCCCTTGGAAGCGCAGTAGGGAACCAGGCAATCCAGTGCACCCGCAGCGGCGATGGAGGAGATGTTGACGATGCTGCCCCGGCTCTTCCTTGCCACGATGTGCCGCGCCACAGCCTGGGAGCAGAGGAAGACGCTCTTCAGGTTGGTTTGAATCGTGTCGTCCCAGTTGGCTTCATCAAGTTCAAGGAAAGGCTTCCAGAGCGCGATTCCCGCGTTGTTCACCAGCACATCGATGTGGCCCATGGCTTCGATTCCCGCCGCCACCAGCGCGTCAACTTCCGCTTTGATTCCCACATTGGCCTGAATCACGACTCCGCGGCGCCCGATTTCTTGGACCTGCTGCAGGACTTGCTCCGCGTCGGCCCGATGAGAGCGGTAATTGATAATGACGTCAGCGCCTTCGCGCGCGGCTTCCAGGGCGATTTCCGCGCCCAGCCCAATGCTTGCTCCGGTTACCAGCACCACACGGTTTTGGAGTTTCATTTGATTTCTTCTGAACGGGAACCCATCCGAGTGGATTCGCGAAGATCATCCATCGTCAAGGGACGTGAACTCTGCCCTGCCGCGTAACTCCACGCCCAATCCGTTGCGACACAGGAAGTTTAGGCGGTCATCGCAGGGTCAACCTTATAACGCAATTCGGGGTTTAGAGCAACAAGGTTGATGGGACAGGAGCATGGAATTGGCGTGGGCGTGTCAACCGCTGTGTCACTGGCAAGCGCAAATCAGGGAAGCGATGATGTTTTCGTCGCCGGGGGCTTGACGTTCAGGCGCAGGTTGTTCAGAATTCGCAACGGCACTCCGGTTACAACCCAGCGAGGGGGACGTGGATGATCACGAAGCAGGATTTCGGACGAACCCGTGACGGCAAAGCAGTTGACCTTTACACGCTTTCGAATGCGCACGGCATGGAAGTTCGCATCATGACCTACGGCGGGGTGATCGTTTCCCTGAACGTTCCTGACCGCGACGGGCAAAGTGGCGACGTCGTGTTGGGTTATGACCACCTGGAAGGCTATTTGACCAAGAGTCCCTACTTTGGCGCCATCGTTGGACGCTTTGGCAACCGGATCAAGGACGCCAGATTTACGCTCGACGGCAGGGAATACACGCTGGGCAAGAATAATGGCGCGAACACGCTGCACGGCGGGTTCAAGGGCTATGACAAGGTTCTGTGGCAGGGTGAGCCCGTGGAGCAGAACGGCGTCGTGCTGAAGTACACCAGCCCCGATGGTGAAGAGGGTTATCCGGGAACGGTGCTGGTGACTGTCACTTACACACTGAATGATCTGAATGAATTCAGCGTCAACTACCACGCCACCACGGACAAGCCGACGCCCATCACACTCGCGAGTCACAGCGCTTTCAACCTGGCCGGGGAGGGAAGTGGCGACATCCTGGGCCACGAGTTGATGCTGAACGCTGACTTTTACACACCTTTCGATGCGGGGCTGATTCCCACTGGCGAGATCGCCAGCGTCAAGGGAACGCCGCTGGATTTCACCAGGTCCACCGTGGTCGGTTCGCGGGTTGAAGAGAACAATGCCCAGCTGATCTACGGGCACGGCTACGACAGCAATTTTGTGATCAACCGGCAAGGTCCGGGGTTGGAGCTTGCCGCGCGGTTTTATGAAGCAACCAGCGGCCGCGTGATGGAGGTCCTCACGACCGAGCCGGCAGTGCAGTTTTATACGGGCAACTTTCTGGATGGCACCATCACCGGGAAACGCGGGCACGTCTACGAGCGGCGCGGCGGGTTCTGCCTGTTGACGCAGCATTATCCTGACTCACCGAATCGTCCGGAATTTCCCTCCGCCATTTTGCGCCCGGGCCAGACGTATCAATCGACGACCGTCTATAAATTTTCCACGCATTAGGTTTTGTTCGGGCCGGGATCGCAGTGCCCGATGCAGCACCTGCGGGTGCCACGCTAGGGCAGGGCAAGCCCAGCCCGTGCAAAGTTCGGTCGAACACTTTCGACGGAACTGTTGAAGACACGATTCAAGACAATCCTTGCCCCCTCATTCCCCCTGTGGTAACTATCTACTCCGCAGCAGTTGTCAGCGGGTTCCAATCTGTCACCGTTGCTGAAGTGGTGGTGGAGCTCAGCGGTCTGCATGGGCGACGACTTTGGAGTGATGAAGCACCATGGAATCGATTTCCGCAAACAAGGAAAAGGAACTTCACAATATTGCCGTGGTCACGGGCGCGAGCAAGGGCATCGGGCGGGGAATTGCCCTGGCGCTTGGCGCGGCGGGCTTCGACGTGGCCGTGAATTACCGTGGTGACGCGGATGGCGCGCAGTTGACTGCCGAGAAGATTCAGGCGATGGGCAGGCAGGCCATCGTCGTCCGGGCGGATGTTGGCCTTAAACCTGAAGTTGACGCGATGTTCGACTCGATTGTTGAAAGGCTCGGTACGCCCGCCGTGCTCGTCAACAATTCCGGTGTTCAAACCTGGAAGCCTCTTCTGGATTTGGCGGAAGAGGATTGGGACCGCGTGATTCGGACGAACCTGAAAGGGACGTTCCTTTGCACGCAACGGGCGGGAAGATTGATGGCGGCAAAGCGTTGGGGCAGGATCATCAATATCGGCTCCGGGTCCAACAAGGCGCCGTTTCCCAATCTTGTCGATTACACCGCCAGCAAGGGCGGCATTGAGATGTTCACACGCGTGGCCGCAGTGGAGCTGGGGTATTACGGCATCACCGTGAACTGCGTTGCCCCCGGCACGATTGAGATTGAAAGGACCATGGCCGAAGCCCCTGACTATGCCGCCACGTGGGCCCCACTCACCCCCTTGGGCCGCATCGGGAAGGCGAGTGATGTGGCGGGCGCGGTGGTTTTTCTTGCCTCACCGCAGGCGGAGTTCATTACCGGGCAGACTCTCTATGTGGATGGCGGATTGCTGACGCAGATTCCCTGGCCCTACCCAGTAGAGCGCGGAAGGATTTGATATGGCGATTATCACTTCACCCCGAACCATCGGCATCTGTGGGATTGGCCAGATTGGGCTGGCCCTTGGACTCGCCTGCTGGCGGTCTGGTTTCCACGTCTGGCTTTACGGCCGCAATCCCCACAAACTGGACCAGGCCCATCAGGACCTGGATAAGATGAACCGCTGGATGGACGCGGAGTTTCCCGATGAAAAGCCTGATTACGGTGAACTCCACTTCACCTCGGACCTTGCCCACCTGAATCAGGAAGCCGACCTTGTGGTGGAAGGCATTGCAGAGGAGATGGCGGCGAAGGTCGCACTCTGGAAGGCATTGAAAGGCGTGGGGGCGCGCGGCGGCATATTTTGCAGCAGCACCTCCGGCCTCAGCATCTCTGAGATGGGGTGGCAGTCGGGTTTTCACGCCCAGGTGATCGGCACGCACTTCTGGAATCCTCCCCACCTGATGCCGCTGGTGGAGGTCGTGGCGGGGCGGAACACGGCGGAGGAGACGGTGCAGGCAACCATGCAGTTCTGCCGCGATATTGGCAAGCTGCCGGTACGCGTCAACGCCGATGTGCCCGGCTTCATTGGCAACCGCCTGCTGCACGCAATGTGGCGGGAGGCGATCGAAATCGTTGATCAGGGTGTCGCCTCTGCAGAAGATGTCGACCGAGTGGTGAAGATGACTTTCGGCCTTCGCGCTCCCGTGGTCGGTCCGTTTGAAAATATGGACCTGGTCGGGCTGGACCTGGTGGAGACGATTCACAGGTATCTGCTGGAAGACCTTGCTGCAAATCGCGGGCCGGGACGGCTGCTGCAGTCCATGGTTCGCGACTCCAAGCTGGGAATGAAAACGGGCGTCGGTTTCTATAATTGGAAGGAACGCGACCCCGCCGCGCTGATCGAGGCGCGCGACCAGCAGATTGTGCGCGAGCTCAGGCGATTGCGGCAGGATGGGCAAAAGCGACCGCCCAACGAAGAGCATCAGGGCTAGCGGGGCAGCGGTCTTGCTTAATGCCACTTGTTCTGTAAATCGAAGTCAAGAGGCAAAGCGCAAAAGTCAAAGGTGAAAGCCGCGCGGTCTAAAGTTCGACTAAAAAACCTCACCACTGAGGCACAGAGGCTCACAGAGAACAGCCACGGCGAAAGGCCTTCGGTTTTCACTGTGGCCCTCCTTGTCTCTGTGGTGAATCCCTTCTTCGCCATAGCGCAAAAACAGAAGTACATGGGCTCCGGTGGAGGAGGCTACCCTTTGGACGCATAGACGTCCGGGTTTGCCACATAGGGTGCGCGTTCACCACTGAGAACCTGAACCACCTGTCGCGCCACAAGTTCCGCCATTCGTGCCATTGAGCCGCCGGTCATGCTGGCGACGTGGGGTGAAAACAGCGTGCGCGGAGCGGTGAGCAGCGGATGATCCGGGGCGGGCGGTTCCTCTTCAAACACGTCCAGCGCCGCACCGAAGAGGTGACCGCGCTGCAAGGCCTCCGCCAGGGCCACTGAGTCAACAATGCTTCCGCGGGCGGCGTTGACAAGCAGGGCAGTGGGCTTCATCGCCGCCAATTCTTTGGCTCCAATCAGGTAAGCGGTTTCGGCAGTGGACGGAAGGTGCAAGGTCACTACGTCCGCCTGTTGCAGGACTTCCAGCAGGGAATCTACCAGAGTGACTTCAAGGTCTGGAGGAGCCACCTTCACAAAAGGATCATAGGCAACAATCTTCATGCCCAGGCCCTTCTGGCAGATCGTGGCCACCTTCTTGCCGATGGCCCCGAGGCCAACCACGCCCAGCGTCTTCTGGTAAAACTCCACGCCGAGCAGCGAACTGCGTTCCCCCCAGCGGTTCTGGCGAACAAATTGATCCTCCGCCACGGCATGCCGTCCCAGCGCCAGCATCAACTGCACAGTCTGCTCAGCCACGGCATGCACCATGGTTAGCGCGCTGGGCGTGAAGACCACGGGAAGGCCTCTTGCCGTCGCTGCCTTCAAGTCGACGTTATCAACGCCCACGCCGTGCCGGCCAATCACCTTGAGTTGCGGTGCCGCGCTCATCACCTCAGCGGTGACCTTGGCGAGACGGATGATGATGCCGTTCGCCTTGGCCAGTTCTTCGGGCGTGTACTTTCGGCCGGTCTGCCAGGGAGTGATGGTTTCACACGACTGACGGAGGATTTCCATTCCGACCTCTGCGATCGGCTCTGCGACAAGAACAATGGGCTTTTCAGGCACGGGAACTGCTCCTTTGGGTTGCTTTAAGATGTTTGCGGCCGTAATGTCAGGCGTAAGAGCGCGGCTGACCGCAGGCTGACCTGTTGATGGCGCGACCGTGGCGAAGGGGTATGCAAGTCATACCCCTTCATCCATCGGGTCTATTGTTTGGGCCAATCGCGCACAACCTGCTTGGGCGGCGCGGCGGCGACTCCGGACAATCCGCCAGCGACCACCAGGTTCTGCCCCGTCATCCACTCACTCTGGCTGGAAGCGAGAAACAGAACCGTCTTGGCGATGTCAGCAGTTTTGCCCCAGCGGCCGAGCGGAATTGAGGCGCGCACTCTTTCAATCATGGCCTCGTAAGTGATTCCCAGGGTTGCGGCGCGCTGGGGCATCACCGTATCGTGGAACTCGGTTTCAATCGGTCCGGGGCTGATGGAGTTCACTCTTACGCCGAAAGGGGCCATTTCCGTTGCCAGGGTTTGCGTGATGCTGACCACACCGGCCTTCGATACGTTATAGGCCACGCAGAGAGCGGCGGGGCTGACGGAGTTGAGCGAGGCGATGTTGACGATATTCCCAAATTCCTGCTGAGCCATGACGGCGCCTACTTCCCGGCAGGCGAGAAACATGCCGAACAGGTTGACGTCAATGACGCGGTGCCACTCCTTGGTGGGCGTGTGGATAAAGGGGACCACGTTGAAGGGCACGCCGGCACAATTGACCATGATGTCAATGCGGCCGTGGCCGGTTTTGACCTGCGCGATCAGCGACTTCACCGACTCTTCGTTCGTGACGTCCACTTCAATCGCTTCCACGCGCTGGCCCTTCGCCTTCAATTTGGCGAGGGATTCCTGCAAACGCTCGCGACGAATGTCCGCCAATATGACGATGCTTCCGGCATCGCCCAGCGCTTCCGCAATGGTAAACCCGATGCTTTGCGCGCTTCCGGTTACGATTGCGATCTTATCTTTAAATTCTGACATAACCCATCTCCTTGAATTGCATTCAGCCATTTATGAATCGCGTCTATCATACGGGATACCTCGAATTTGTCTAATGAATTTCAAGCGAAAAGAACGGGGAAGTGCCCGCCTTACGACATTTGGGCGTATACTCTCCGGTGCCGGAAGCAGAGCGGGGTTTTCGGCAAATTCCCAAGGGCCGCACGCAACGAACCCGCAAGCAGAGTTACCCATCACCCCAAGGCCCTGGAAAGCAAGCAGAGGGAATCCATGGCAAATCCGAATCAGCAAGATGTCACGCGCCGTACTTTCTTGAAGAAAGCAGGTGTGCTTTCCGCCGGGGCCGCCGCCACCCTTACAGGTTCAGGCGGGATCAGCACTCCTATGCATGCAGTGGAACAGACCCGCATCCCACTTTTGCCCAACGCCGCTGATCTGCCCGATGGCGGAAGGCCCATCAAGCTCTTCTGCTGCGACCTCAATTTTGTTGCGCGCATTGAAGCGAAGTTCTCCGTCAACCCGGCCCAGGCGCAGGACTGGGCGAATTTGGACGCTGACGAGTACTTCGCCTGGCATCGCGACTTTGGCGTGAACATCTTCTTCCTGCAAGGGTATTCATGGTGCGGGTACGCCTTCTATCCCACCAAGTTGGGTCCTGTTGCACCCGGCCCCGGCGCGGAACTGTTTCCCAAGGTCTTCAAACTGGCACAGAAGGCGGGGCTGCCGTTTTGCGGCTATTTCTGCATCGGCACGGACCTGATTACCTGCAACATCCGCAATGACTGGACGGTACCCACGAGCCGCAACCGTATGCAACAGGGATTGCTGGCGCCGGAGAGTCCTTGGACGGATCTGCTGTGCGCGCGCATCACGGAATTCCTGCGGCTGTATCCAGTAGAGTGGATCAACTTCGATTGCTTCAATTACGGCCGGTACAACTCCAACGAGTTTCAGGTTCAGCCATCGCCTTTTGTGAAGGGACCATTCAAAGAGATCATCGGCCGCGAGATGCCGGAAAAGGCCGAGGAGATCACTCCCGAAGAGAACCTGAAGTACAAGCGTGAGATTATGGCGCGGCAGTACCACCGCATCCGGGAGGCCATGTACAAAGGGAACCCGGAAACAAAGGCGAATTTCAACGTCCCTTTTTTCAAACCGGCGGAGCCGATGTGGGCTGATCATCCCATGCTGAATGAGTGCGACCAGCTTATCGCTGAGTCTTCCAATGATGTGGTGGAGTGGCTGCTCAAGATCCGCAAACCGCACCAGCGGGTTATGACCACGATCATTGGTCAGCAGGACAAGAAAGGGATGTGCGATCCGAATACCTGGAAGAAATGGTATGAGGCGGGATGTGACTTTTTCGGTTATGCCCACGGAATCGCGCCGGATTTTCGCCCTCATCCGGCACTGCACGATCAGGTGGAAGTGGTGCGCCACGCCTACCAGCAAATGCCTTGAGCCGTGGGGAATCTGGGGGCGACCTGAGCACCAGTCCCCAGATGCGCACGCGCGAACATTCGCGCTTCCGCCAAGGTTAAGGTGAAAGTCCTGAAATATCAGTTGGATGGAAGGTTGAAGCTGGCGGGGACGACGGGGCTCGAACCCGCGACCTCATGCGTGACAGGCATGCGTTCTAACCAGCTGAACTACGTCCCCGTAAGACAAGTGCCGTGCAGCAAACTTAAAGATTCTACTTCAAACGGTGTAAAAATGCCAGACCCTTAGCAGGAATTTGTTACCTGGAGCCATCGAAATGGTGGGCGGTACCCGGCTCGAACGGGTGACCTTCTGCTTGTAAGGCAGACGCTCTAACCAACTGAGCTAACCGCCCAGCGTCCCATCGAGCGGGGGCCGACTGAATTGCGGCCCACGGCACACGAACCTTGACAGTTCCAATCTCAGGAATATACACTAGCTGTGTTCGATCGTCAAGAAAGACACAGACCCTATTATGCAGTTTCCGCGAGAGTACGTGGCCTACATGGCCAAACAAGTTCTGAAGCGCCTTACCAAGGCCGGACTCATCCAGTTTGACCAGCCTGAATACGTCACCGAAGTCATGTATGAGGTCATGGTGGACGAGTTCAGTGTCGAGGACCGCATTAATGAAGACGTGCGGAAGATCCTGGAGAAGCATGGCGACCAGATGAAGGAATTGGGCGCCACCTTTGAAGAGGCCTTCAAAGTGGTCAAAAGGCAATTGGTTCGAGAGCGCAAGATCATCCTCTAGACGGGCGGTAGGTTGAGCCGATGAAAATGAGTTACGAAAAAATCGTCCAGATATCGCACCGGATCATGGGCGCGATCGAAGCCCTGGATGAAGTCGAGATTTTTGAAGAGCCCAATACCATCCGCCAGGAAACGGTGAAGATTCTCACCGAGTTGATGCACGAGGAAGAGAAGGTCGGTGAGCTAGCCAAGGCACGCATCATTTCCCAAAAGCGCACCATTGCCGAGGGTACCGCCGAGTGGGAAATTCTTTACAAGAAGTACTACCATGATGAGCTGCGCAAACTGGGCGTTGTGTTTAATACTCCTGCCACGCATTCCTAGCCGAGATTTCTGTCTTTATAGAACTTGATTTCCGTGGATCAACGGGTTAGATTCTCTCACAATAATTTGTCACAAAAAGAAAAGGCGCCTGAACCTCCAGGCGCCTTTTTGATTTCAAGTGTGTGTGATGACGTTTAGTCGCGCCGCTTCAACACTGGCGGCTGGTCATCGCCCGAATCCGTTTGCTGCTGGCCGGTACCTGATTGCGTTGACGTCTTATCGGTTGATTCTTTCTTTCGCAGCGTCGGTCCGGAATCAGCTTTTTGCTGCCGTTTGTGCTGGGTGATGACAGTCTGCAATCGCGCCTTGATGTCATCGAATTCGGAGGTTGACACCAGATATTCGGGCTTCTTGGGAAGTATCTTCTGGATCTCTTCTTCCGAGGCGATAATGCGATCACCAGTGGGCGGATGGTCGGCAAAAACTTTGGCCATGCTGCCGGGACTGCGCCGCTCTTCATCCATCACCTTGCCGAAGAAGCCCACAAATGCGTTGGGGTCGTAGCCGGACTTATACATGTATTGCAAGCCCAGGAAGTCGGCCTCCTGCTCATCTTTGCGGCTGAACTTCAGGAAGGCCAGAGGCACGCCGTTCATATAGGCTTCCATGACTCCCATGTAGACCGCCGCTGTCATGGGGATAAACATTAGGGGGATCATGGAGAATTGCAGCAGGGTGGATTTGGTCATCGTGCTGGCCCAATGGCGAGCTGCGGCGTGGCCAATTTCATGGGCAATCACGCCCGCCACCTGATCTTCCTCGTCCGCCGCCATCAGCGTGCCCGTGTTGAGGTACATGAATCCGCCCGGCAGCGTGAAAGCATTGATCGAAGGGTCATCGATCACCTTGATGGTCAGGGGAATCTTTAGGTCCGAGTTGCGGGCAAGATTCTGCGCGACACGGTTCACATACTCATTGATCACCGGATCCTTGAGAATCTTGGCTTCTTTATCAATCTGGTCGGCATACTGCTTGCCGATGGCAATCTCTTTCTCCTGGGAGATGATGCTGCGATGCGCGACCTTGCGATCGCCAATGTCGTCCACATCGTCCTTCTTGTCTTCAGCCCGGCTGGGAAGCGAGGCCCAGCACAGGATCACGACAAGCAATAACGCTACGGAACGTGACTTCCTCATGGCATATCTCCTCACCGCGATTATACCATTGCGGGCGGAACAACCTTTGATTCTTTCGATTCTTAACGATTGCGAATCTGACCTTCTTGGTGAACCTTTGATCCCGCCCCGATCTTGGACGAACCTCCGGCCATTTTCCGCGGACAACTCAAAATCACCTGTCTATTGGATTGCATTGACGGCACTGGGGTTGTATGGGTTACGCCTTGGGTGCGTTAAATTGAGTTTACAATGTCCGCCCTTTTAGCCTGGCTGTCTCCGGACGCTCGCCCGCTTCAACAACTTCGTCTGGATTGCACTCTTGACTACCACTGGTAGGGACGTTAGATTAACTCAATCGGCCTTCAATTGAGGCTTGTTTACTGGTTCCACAGCGGGGATGCCGTCTCCCCAATAAAAGGAGTACCAACGCGTGGCCGTTTCCTCGATTCTGTTGGGCCAAATCTGGCAATTGCAAGCGACGGGCGACAATTGGCTGGTAACCAAGGTCTATTCCGAAGTCTTTGCCTCCTATGCCGTCCTGCGCAAAGTGGGCGGCGGTGACGACGAGGTTCGCCGCGTGAAAGTGGAGAGGGCGCCCGATGGTGTGCTGCTGCCCGGTTACATCTTCACTCAGGATGCCGACGCGTTTTAGATCTTCACCCCCCGGAAAAAACACCCTATGGTCTCCCACATTCTTGAGTTCCTTGCCGCCTTCATCATCGCCGTAATCTCGCAAGCCGGCTACCTCGGCATTGTTCTGCTGATGGCCATTGAATCCGCCTGCATTCCGTTGCCCTCGGAAGTCATCATGCCTTTCTCCGGCTATCTGGTCTTCACAGGCCGGTTTCAACTTCTCTGGGTGGGATTGGCAGGGGCCGTGGGCTGCAATCTGGGTTCGCTGGTGGCCTATTATGTTGGGTTGGTGGGCGGAAGGCCGTTGGTGGAGAAGTACGGCCGCTGGCTGCTTGTAACCCACCACGATCTGGAAATGGCAGACAGCTTCTTTACCCGCTACGGCGATTGGGCAGTATTTATTGCCCGCCTGCTTCCGGTAATCCGCACATTCATTGCGTTTCCCGCCGGTGTTTCGCGGATGAACCAGGTCCGCTTTCACATCTACACATTCCTTGGTTCTCTCCCCTGGTGCCTGGCGCTTGCTTATGCGGGAATGAAACTCGGCCAGCGATGGATGACCCTGCGCGAGTACTTTCACCGTTTCGATGCCGTTCTGGGTTTGGTGATTGTCATTGGCGCCGTTTGGTTTGTCCACAACCGATGGAAAAATCGCTTGCGTGCAGCGTAATTCCGGGGGGGGCCGGAAAATGCAGGTTGGGGAATGGCGCTGTGAAACGCATCCGTCTGCTGTAAGTGAACGATTTCCGGGGATCCGGCGGCTTCAGGATGGGACGGGTTGGCGACTTTATGTCCGCATTTCGCCCTGTATTTTTCCGCTTTACCGACGACTTGGTCCTACCAACCCGACGACCCAGTAACCGTTTCCTGACAATATGGCCCACAATTCGCCAGCCCCGTATTCTGTGGGGGGGCAGTTTGAATCTTAACCACTTGTTGAATCTCCGTGCAGGGAGGGTTTGAATCCTCCCGGCCCCTCGCTCCGGAAATTCTGCCTCAGAATCTGCGATTTGCGATCCGAAATCCCGCGTTTGCCTTTCCCTAATCCCACCCCCAGGCCCCAACACCCAGCACCCAGGCCTTGGGGACCGCGCCTACCATACCCTTGATTTTGACGCTGCCCCTGACGGCGCGGCGACGGTTTGTGGCCCCAACCTTGATGTCGGCGCCAAGCGGGCACGCGCCCGGTACAGGCGCTATAGCGGCGGTCTCTGACCGCCCCCGGCGGTATCCCCACCGCCGCCACAAACGGCCGCCCCTACCCGCGACTTGCCACCTGATCGCCGCCGCCCACGGCGGGTGCGGCCCATACCGTTAGGAGCTCGAACACCTGCTTAGCCAATTCGACCAATGGCACCCACCATCCTCAGGCGTCCATGTCCAATAAGTATTGCCTTGCCCATTGGCCTTCGGGCAAACCGTCTGAGGGGCCTTGCCGGGGGCGGGTATGGGCGTATAGCAACTGGAGGTATAGACCGGTATGGAGGGTGGAACGTAGCATGAGTCGTCCCCACTGGTGTCCTGATACTCCTTGCAGCCAGGCGGGAGGTTACGCGATGCGCCACCCCCGGCTACTCCGCCACCCAAGCCAGGTCCAATTCCCCCCGAACTGGGCGGCCCCCCACCCGGATTGTCCGGTACGATGGGGGGGCCAGCGCAACGGATATCATCGGGATAAAGGTCGCAGAAGCTTGGCTCATTTACGATAATTTCCTGCGGCACAACTCCTGGTGGAAGTTGCTTCCGGTCAACCGCAGCCACGCCGATTCCCTGATGTTGTCCCCTCAGGGCGAATTCAGCCGTCATTCCGGGTATTCGCATTTGCTCACCTCCAAATTTTTACCGATTTCATCACACGGGGCCGACGCGCAATAGCTGGATTCACCGGCAGCAGGCGGGGGGACCCCAACAAGTGGGCGCGCAGGATGGGGGCGCCTGGCATCCATGCCCGTACCACGGCCCGCCACTCCTGTATGAACCCGAAGAAGAAAACCCGCTCGTGCCGGGTGAAGTTCCCAAACCGGGCAACCCAAGCCAGGCCCCTGCCGCAGCAGCCGCCGCCGTTGCCGCCGCCCGGGCGGGAAATTGGCGACGTAAATCATGGGCCAATCCGATCCCGCCAGAAGATCGTGTGGCAGTCAGCCGACATTTGATTCCGTGTTGAAGTGACAGTTCCAGCATAGGCAACGGGAAGAAACTCTCGACGCGCCCCGTCAATTTGCTGGTGGCGGCTTTTCCCCGATGGCGTTAAGCACCCGCTAAGACGGCAAACAATCCAGGCAGTCTGAAGGGTCGGACAGAAGCCCGATGAAGGATAGCACGCACCCTCCAACACTTACGGGGTTGCCGAGTTCAATTGTGGCGCAGCCAATTCCCAGGCCTGCCAGCGCCGCCACGCAGGCAGTGGCCTTGGCAACGGTGCATTGGCTCGGGGCAGGCGTTCCGCCGCCACCGCCTCCGGTATTCCCGATGGTGTAGGATGGCGACTTGCCGGGCGTGCAGCAGCCGGAAAGCGTTCTGGATTGGCCGCTTGTGCCGCCAATGACCGAGCAACGATATTTGCCGCCACCCGTTCCCTTTGACGCCTTGCAAGCCCCGGTGGTATCGGGTAAGCAGGTGCACACCTGGATTGGCGCCTCGCCCCCGGTCCCTTTGACGGCTTGGGGTACGATGCGGCGGGGTTTTTCGATCGTGATTGCACCGGCCGCAACCTGGTTCCGGCGATGGGATTTGTAAAGCGAAGCTTCCGCACTATACCCAGGCAAGTTCATCTTCAGCCTCCAAAATATAAATCACTCATTCTGTTGACTTTAACCTCAGCGCGTCAGGTTTTCTAAGCTTGATCGCACGGGCAAGGCACCCACCCGCAGACAACACCCCATCGAGTTGTCCAGCATTGTGGGCAGTAGCAGGTGCCGTCCGGAATGCCGCCCCCACCGTCGGGGAACCCTCCGTCTGTGCCATCGTCAATACCAAGATTGTCCCACCAGTCGGAGCCGTCGATGTAGATTTGCGGCTCCAGTTTGGGCGCGGAGGATCTTTTCCCACCCCGGCCGGCGAACGGGGTTCGTCCCCGCCCAGGGAGAGTGGATTCGGCTGTAAATTGAGGAATCCTCATGTGACTTTCACCTTTTGCAACTCATTCCACCTTGGTTCCGCCAAGGTGTCCGCCAGCCCACGTGCCTTGAAAGGCCCCTTGAAATCATGGGTTAAGACCCTTGCCACCCTACCAAAAGTGGGTGGGAAAGCAAAGGTAGAGGCACCGGACTCGAGTGGTCCACCAACCAAACCCTGTGGGATAGCAGCCATTTATGATGCAAACCTTTCCCGGGGGCGGATTCGGGTGGGTCAGCGGGCAGTTCAAGAGGGCGCATTCAAACATGAAAGCTGGGATTACGGAAGGCTCCAACGTAGTGCTGGGGTCATTCCAAGGAAGCAGCGGAGCATAATTCAGGGTCCCGCTGGGAAGGGAAGTTTCTGCGGAAAATCCTGGCAAGCTCATTTCATTCTCCTTTCATCGCCGAAAGGGACTAATCTGCCACCCGAGGCAGTGCTGCGATTTCCCCGTTGCTAGCAGGTCAATCGTCCGATCGCGCAGCAAAGCCAGTTGCCGCCGGCGCAACAAGCCCGCAGGTCAGGGCAGACGCAGGCCTTCCAGTATGCCCGGCAGCAAGCCGGATTGCCTGCCGCGCAGCAATTCTGAAGCGGCAGGCAGAGGCAGAGGTTATACCATGCCTGGCAGCAGGCTAGGTTGCCCTGGGCACAGCAGGTTGCCAATACGTCGCACGGATTGGCGCCGGCCAGGGCACGCACCTCTGTCCTTGCGGGTCTCCTGGCGTCGCCCAGCGCAGGCGCAACTTGTGTAATTACAGCCCTGTCCGACTTGCGGGCCGCGCCTTTGCGCAGGTGTGCCGGTGGCGGGTGAAGCACCGCTTCCGCGCTGAATCCAGGGAGGTTATTGGCATTGTAAGTCATGGCTTTGCATCCCTCGCAGTTGGTCAACCGGGGCTTCTTTTTCACTATTCCTTTTTCCTTCAAGCCAGTGGGGCCGGAGGAAGTCGCACGCTGCGAGCCCCCTGATCACTTCTGGGGATGAGGGGTCAATATCGGTCCGAACGCCCCTCCTGCCGCATTAGCACCAATACAAAACGCAGGCGGCGCAGGCCTCCAGGCAGACCGGATAGAGTTCCGGATTGGCCAGGCAAAGCACACACCCGGCCACACAAATCCCGCACCCCAACCCTTGGGGAATTACTTCAAGTTTGTCCATGGGGCGCGGACTTTGCCGGTGTTGCTGGCCTCTGTTCACGATGGCGGCTTCAGCCGTAAATCCGGGAATACTCATTTTTGTAATCTCCTATCTTCTGATGGCTCCAGAATAATCGAGCCCCCTGGCTTGGCTGGCCAATCAGGGCTTTCAGGAATTAATGGTCAAAGTACGGCGATAGCTTGGTGACGAGGTAGGGAAACTCCTCCGTCACGTCGACGCGCACGTACTGCTTGGAAACCACGTCGGTATTCCGATTGGTAAAGGCGAAGACGACTTCCACCACCTTGCGGGTACCACTTAATCGCGAGGGGTGAACCTCCACGCCGGTCAAAGACTCATTGCGGCCAAAGGCTTCGGCCACGGCTTCATAGATGCGATGATATCGGACCGCAAGGTAATTGAGCGCGCGGTTGTCATCCGTCGCGCCCGCGTTATCAGTTAATTGCATGATCCGGTCAAACAGTTCCTCCGCGGCAGGCGCGAATTCTTTGGCGGTGATTTTTTCCGGTTTGGGAATGGATTTGATCAGCGAATCGCGGTCAAAGGAATAGATTTGATCGAAGATGATGATGGGCACCATCAGGCCATTGCACGCCTCGGGAGGAGCCACCGGCCCCTTCAAGCCAATCACCACGTCAAGGTCAGCGGGCTGCGGGGTTGCGCGCAGTGATTCAACCAGCAAGTCAAAATCAGCCGGATCGCGCGGCACCAGGAGGTAGGTGTCGAGACCTTCCACGGACATTACCCAGCAGAGCCGCCGCACCAGATACCGGTTATGACGGTCGGATAAAATCTTGTGTAGGACCTGGGGGTCGGTTTGTCCTTTCAGGTCCTCGCGTCCGACCACCTGGGCAAACTCCTTCTCAATCGCAGGAGTGGGGAATCGCGGTCCAATTTTGCCCACTGCATAGATATAAGCGGGGACAGCGGGGGGACCCTGTGCGGGGGATTGCGCACTTCCACATGTCGAACACGTCTGGGGAGTAATGGTGGCAGGCACCGGGATGGCAGAAGGTAGTGCCGCCAGGGGATGGCTATAAACGGAGGAGGTAGCCACATTGTCCTTCAAGTCGGTTTCGCCCATGAGATTTCTCCTTTGCATTTGACCCATTGTTCGGGCCTTGAATTGGGGTGGGACACCCCCTGGGGATGCCCTTGGGAAACATGATCGAATTCGGCTGCATCGCGCCTTGCTGCGGACTATCGAGTGAATGCCATCCATTTGTTCAGCGCGGCCGCGCGCTTTTGGCATCCGGAGCAGGGCTTTATGCCGATCGCGTAGGTTGCGTGCTTTATCACGTCTCCCAAGCCCGTTTCGCCTTCCACCAGGAAGCCGGGAAGCCGCACGCGATGAGCCGGGCCTGGCTGTGAATGCTTGCCCTCTTTCTGGTGTTCTTGTGTATTCAAAAAGCCCTCCTCTCCCCGGTCATCACCCGGAGGAACTGGTATGACCTCTCGGCATTTAGCCGCGGCGGCAGGACTGACGTTCGCCGCCCGGAACGGCCCTGCGTCAAGGCTTGTTGAATGTCCGCCGCCCTGGCTTGGGGAAACTCGGACCAGAGCAATGCCATGGCGCCGGTGACGAAAGGCGCGGCGGCGCTGGTACCTCCGAAACTCCGATATGATCCGTCCGTGCCCAGGCTGGGGATGTTTTCACCGGGCGCCATCAAACCTCGTCGGCCAATGGAATTTCCCAAGTTGCTTTCCGGTGTTGGCCGGCCCTGGGAATCGCATGCCACCACGGGGATGACCCACGGATGGCGGGTAATCGCCGTGCTGCCCACGGTCGACTGGTTTCCCGCCGCTGCCACCACCAGGACACCGTGGTGAGCCGCATAATTGAGCGCCTCGGTGAGCATGCGCTCACCGTGTGCGGTTACCGGCGTCAGCGCCGCGCTTAAATTCAGCACCCGGGCGCCGGCGTCAATCGTCTCAACGATGGCGTTGGCAAGGGCTTCCGGCGTGGCGCTGGGCATGATCTGGTGGGAAGCGGTTGTTTCGGGGAAGATCGGACGGACCAGCAGCGTGCAATCGGGGCAGATGGCTGGGGCCTGGCCGCCGCGTTTGGCGTGCAAAACTCCCGCCACCATGGTTCCGTGGCCACAGGCTGCGCTGCTGGAAATGGTACACGCCGCGGTCCCATGGCCGCGAACCTCGCGAAGGTTTGGTCCTGACAACTCCGGATGGGTGGTCATGACAGGTCCATCGATCAGCCCAATTTTGACCTCAGGTCTGCCGCGCGTGCGCGCCATCAACCTCGTGAGGCCTGCCAACTCCAGTGGCCACATCGCGCTGCCCCCTGGTGGACGTCTATTTTGCTTTGGTGAATTGCTCCCTGAGATTCCCGCCTAATTTACATCCGGTCAATGGCAGAGTCAATAAGATATAAGCCGGGGAGGGCAGGGCCGCCCCCGCCCGGCGCCGGAAGGGAATCCCCGAACTTCCTCGTAAGAGTGAGAATCTGTGCCAACCGGCGAAAAGGTCGTAAATGTTATTCATTTAATGCACGGACGCTCCGCACGACTTTCCAGGGGTATTTGTAAGCGCCATAATGTCATAAATTGAAACATATATTTACAAATGATACATTTTCGGATACACTTATTCCTGAGCGCGACTCTTATTTGGGGATAATATTGCAATCACTCATGTCAAGAATTGAAGAATACACTGCCAAAAATCCGGGAGATCTGTTTTTCTGGGCGCTCCTTTTGGGTGCGGCAGGGGCGACGGTCATCATGGTTTGTGCTTTTCATTCGGTAGCACAATGAGTGACCAAGCCAAACCGGCCAGGATTCTCAGGCCGCAAAGCCCGATGCTCACTGGCGCATGTCCGCAATGTGAGAGTTCAAACCTCTACTGGTCACACAGGCGAGGGCTGCTGGAGAAATGGATATTCCCTTTGATCAGAATCAAACCCCTTCGCTGCTCTGAATGCGGTACCCGCTTCTATTCACTCCGTCCTCCGCGTTATTAGCCGTTTAATTCAACTGAGCCACTACCGGACGTTCGATGCGGTGGTTTTGACGTAATCATTTCAGCCGCGAACGACCTTTCCAGCCAGGGATTCGCACGGATGAAGCGGATCAATCCCCAGGGCGATCCCAACAATACTGAATCGCCATAGGTAGCCGGGCAATTTGCGGGTACAATCCGGAATACCATGGACCGAGACAAGTTTGAAGCGCTGGTGGAACAGACCTTGGCTGACCTGCCGGAAGCTTTTCGCGAGCGGCTGACCAACGTGGCGATCATTGTGGAAGATCTGCCGCCGGCGGGTACGGAGACTAAAGGAGTGCTTTTGGGCCTTTTCCACGGCGTCCCGCGCACGGAAAAGAGCGTTTTCTCGTCCACTCCTCCCGACAATATTTACCTCTACCAGAAGAACATCGAGGCCGTTTCGCGAACCGAGGCGGACTTGCGCCGCCAGATTCGCGACACCCTGCTGCATGAAGTGGGGCACTACTTTGGGCTGAATGAAGAGGAATTGCGCGGAATTTAGGCCCGGCCGAGGGGAAAATCTGCGGGACCCTCGTTTCTTTCCAGTCTTAAAATCAATCTATATGGAACGACATAAGTTATCGCGTATTCGGCTGTAGCGGCGGTCTCCGACCGCCGTCGTCGATCGGAGATCGACGCTACAATTCACGTCGCGCTGGATATTTCAATTT
>Ga0302320_10002661_pt1 | contig 41764 bp, 33 predicted proteins | sample Bog_T0_3_FD_202130 | JGI IMG/M metagenome (GOLD analysis project Ga0302320, IMG submission 202130) | Peat permafrost microbial communities from Stordalen Mire near Abisko, Sweden - Bog_T0_3 | ecosystem: Environmental > Terrestrial > Soil > Wetlands > Peat | place: Sweden: Abisko, Stordalen Mire... | reverse complement strand
CACTCGATGAAGAGAAGTCGCGCTGCTTTGTGCAGGAGTTAGTCCGCATCCCGGGCAAGCTCGAGACCATCCTGGCCGACGACAGCCTCTACGAAGAATTAGCCCGCAAGCTTTTCCGCTCGACCGACTTCCTCTACCTCGGACGCGGCGTGCATTTTCCCATCGCGCTCGAAGGCGCTCTCAAGCTGAAAGAGATCTCCTATATCCACGCCGAGGGCTATCCGGCCGGCGAGATGAAGCACGGCCCCAATGCGCTGATCGATGAGAAACTGCCTGTGGTGGTGCTCGCCACGCAGGACCGCACCAATCATGCCAGCTGCCTGCTGTACGAGAAAACGCTCTCGAATATCCAGGAAGTGAAGGCGCGCGAAGGCAAGGTGGTGGCTATCGTCACGGAAGGCGATCGCGAGGTCCGCAAGGTAGCCGACGATGTGATCGAGATCCCCGCCGCGCCGGAACTGCTCACGCCGATCCTTGAGATTGTCCCGCTCCAGTTGCTCGCGTATCACATCGCGGTCAGGCGAGGCTGCGACGTGGATCAACCGCGCAATCTCGCCAAAAGCGTAACCGTCGAGTGAACCAGGCGCAGGGCGAAATCGCGGTCGCAACCAGAGGCAAAGGTCTCTATGATATTTCGCGCGAAGTGCGCCGCTGGGTAGCGCAGCAGAATATCACCACCGGGCTGCTGACGGTCTTTATTCAGCACACTTCCGCCTCGCTCACTATTCAGGAGAATGCCGATCCCGACGTGCTCCGCGACATGGTCGAATTCTTCGAACGCATGGTGCCGGAGAAGACTCCATGGTTCCGTCACACCACCGAAGGCCCCGACGACATGCCGGCGCACATCCGAACCACACTGACCTCGCCGTCGCTTTCGATTCCCGTGCGCGCTGGCCAACCGGCGCTGGGGACCTGGCAGGCCATCTATGTATTCGAGCACCGGGCCATCCCTCATAAACGAAACGTGCTCCTTCACCTAATAGGAGCGTAGCTGCCAGGTGGGGCAGATTTCCGATCTGCCCGTTCCTCTGCCGGGGCCACCGCAACCGCGGAGGAATCCTGAACGTCTCAACCCAAGATGCGAAACTTCATTTGCGTTTGCCTGCTCAGTGCCGGCGTAGCCAATGCCCAGGCGCTGTCGGTAGGCGTTATCGGCGGAGCGCCATTCACCAACGTAGTGAACGGAAACACTCTGAACAGTATCCAGTCCATCTCAAAGAGCACCAACTTCACCATCGGAGGAGCCATTCAAGTCAACCTGCCGCTGAATCTGCGCATCGAAGTGGACGGCCTATTTCGCCCTTACAGCTTCCACCTCACCAGCCTGAATCTGGTTCAGGACATCACCGCCCAGCAATACAGTTTTCCGTTGCTCCTCGAATACCGCCTGCCGGGTCCGCCGCTTATCAAGCCATTCTTAGAAGCCGGTCTGCAATTCGACCACCTGGCGGGAATCTCCGCCGCCGCAAAGAGCGCCATCACTTCCGGACCGGGCGAGCTACTGCGCCAATCGGACGCGGGCATCGTCATAGGCGCAGGCATCGATGTCAAAGTCCCCTTGATCATCCGCCTCAGTGGAGAACTGCGTTACATCCGCCAAACCCTTCCCAATTTCCAGGATTTCTCTAATCTGAATCAGGCCGAAGTTCTCGTGGGCGTCCACTTCTGAGAAACCGAGCCGTGAGCGCCCTACTTAATGGAGAACGATCCGGCCGACCCGTCCCGGTGCGCCATGTGGCAGCCCCCGCACGTGGATTGCAGCGTCTTCAGATCCGCCATTGCCGCATCGGTGTTTCCCGCCTTTGCGTCTTTCGAAATGGCGGTCAACGCTTTCCGCGCCGTCTGCGTAAACGCTACCGCATCCTGCACGTTGCGCTGCCCCCAGAAATCTTCAATCTGCTTGAAGGTGTCATCCAGCTTGTCGGCATCGGCCGCGGCCATGTCGCCCATCCTGCCGTTGATATTAGCCGTCAGGCTGCGCACCGCCGGCGGTATCGATTGCATCCATGCACGGTACTCGCCAGCGCGTGGATCGGGCCGATCGGCCTGTGCCATAGCGCCCACTGTGACCACGGCGAGAATGCTCGCCACAAGGAACATGTTCCGCATAAGAGGCTTCTCCTGCTGTAATTAAAGTTTCCGACGCCAAGCGTCAGCCTTAGAATTCTACCGCGGATTGCGCCTCTGTCGGCGAACCCGGCCACCCCCCGGGATCGTTCGAAAATCATGATATAGTCAAAAAACTTTAAGTGTCCTGGGCCGCAGCGGCGCAGGGCGGGAGGTTGTAATGGTTCGGCGAACGACAGCGGTGAATTTAGTGGCCGGCATCACGGCGATGTTCGCCATGCCCCTGGCCGAAGCTGCCGCTCCCACCCCGATCGAGCGGCAGTTCGAACAGACCGTGCGTCCCTTCGTCACGCAATATTGCGTGGTCTGCCACAGCGGCTCCACCCCTGCCGCGCAGTTGGACCTCAAGTCGTACTCCACCATGAACGCCGTCGTCGCCGGCTATCCTCGCTGGGCGCAGGTGCTCGAAAAACTGACGGCCAAAGAAATGCCACCGAAGTCGGCCCCGCAGCCCTCCGACCAGGCGCGCGAGCAGATCACAGCCTGGATTCGGGCCATGCGCATGAATGAGGCACGCAAAAATGAAGGCGATCCCGGCCCCGTGCTGGTGCGCCGGCTGAGTAACGCCGAATACAACTACACCATTCGCGACCTCACCGGCGTGGACCTGCAGCCCGCCCGGGAATTTCCCGTCGACCCCGCCAACCAGGCCGGCTTCGACAACTCCGGTGAGTCTTTGACGATCTCGCCCGCGCTTCTCGACAAATACCTCCTCGCTGCCCGCGATATCGCCGATCATATGGTGCTCACCCCCGACGGACTGGCCTTTTCCAGCCATCCCATGCTCGCCGAAACCGATCGCGAACGCTACGCCATCCAGCGCATCGTGGATTTTTACGGTCGTCAGCCCACCGACTTCGGCGATTACTTCATGGCTGCCTGGCGCTTCAAATACCGGGCCGCGCTCGGTAAGCCCACTGCCACCCTGACGAGTATTGCGGTCGATGCCAAACTGAGCCCCAAGTATCTGCCCATGGTTTGGCAGATTCTGGAATCGACAAAGAATGAGGTGGGCCCCCTCGGCACTCTGCAGTCCATGTGGCGAAATTTGCCTGCCCCGCAAGGCAGGGACAATCAGCCGGACGACGTTCGCGCAGCTTGTGTGCGCATGCGGGACTTCGTGGTGAAGATCCGCCAGCATACCCCCGTGCTTATTACCAGCCCCGTGGCGCCGGGAGTGAACGCGAATTCCGTCCCCATGGTGTATTGGAAGGACAAATACTACGCGACTCACCACCGCGATTTCGACCGCACCGCGCTTCGCGTGGAAGGTGAGCCTCCCCCGGGTCCGATCGTTGTGACCGAAGGCCCTGGGTTCACCTTCGACCTTTACACCCGCGGGCCGGCCATCGCCTTGTGGACCAAAAACCGGTTGGAAGATCCCGACTTAGCGGTGCCCGCCGGCCAGCGCGCCCGCTATGAGGAGGCGTTTGCCCGGTTCTGCAATGTGTTCCCCGACCACTTCTACCTGAGCGAGCGCGGACGCTTCTATCCCATCGACTGGTTGGACAAGGGTCGCTTTCTGGGGGCAGGCTTACACAACATTCCGGGATTCTTCCGCGACGACCAGACCCTTATCGATATGGTGCTTGACGATAAAGCTCACAAAGAACTCGACAAGCTGTGGGATGAGTTCGAGTTCATCGGCGACTACACGACACGCAGCTACATCCAGTTCTACTATGACGGCAGCCGCGTGGGGCGGGACGGCGCCCGTCAGCACTCGGACCAGGGGATTACCGACGAAAAGACCATCATGGGATTCCGCGACACGATGCTTAAGATGGCAGCGCCGGCCAATAATGCAGTGGTAAATCAGGCCATCCGGGACCATTTCGAAAGCGTCAACGCGACGATCCGGTCCATGGAAAAGGTGCGGCCCGCAGCCATGCCCCGCCACGTCGAGGCTCTTCTTAAGTTCACCGCGCGCGCCTACCGCCGCCCGTTATCGAAGGCGGAACAGGACGACATCCTTGCGTATTACCGGAAGCTTCAGGAAACGGACGGGCTGACCCATGAAGACGCCATCCGCGAAACCATTGTCACGGTGCTGATATCGCCTTATTTCCTTTATCGCGTCGATCTGGACGACAGCGCCGCCGACGCGGCGCCCGCAACGTCACGGCGGGCCGTGGCGAAACCGGTAAGCGCCCCGCTCAAGTAAGAAATAAAATTAGAATAGGACTGGAAAGGTGAAATTGAAGATGCCCCAACCTACCAAAAACTCCACCTCGCGCATTTCCCGCCGGGCCGTGCTGCGCGGCGCCGGTGTTGCCGTGGCCCTGCCCTGGCTCGAATCGTTCTCCGCATCCGGCGCCACCGCTGGTGCTCCGGCGGTGTTTCCCAAACGGTTCGGAGTTCTCTTCATGGGATGCGGCATCAATGAGAATCACTGGAGCGCCGAAGGATCGGGCGACGCCATGAAGCTCAGCAAGACTTTGTCGGTGCTGGAACCGATCAAGCACAAGGTCAACATCATCGACGGCCTCTTCAATAAGGAAGCGATCAATCTGGGCATTCATCCACCCCAGACCGGCGGATTGCTCTCGGGTGCGCATCTTACCTCGGGCGCCAGCATTCACTCGGGCGTTTCCATCGATCAGGTAATTGCTAACACCGTCGGCCAGGATACCGTGCAACCCAGCATTTCGCTCGCGTGCGAACAGCCGCTGACGGGATTTCACGAGACCAACTACTCGCTCGCCTACAGTTCACACATCTCCTGGCAGTCGCCCGATTCGCCGGTGCCCGTCGAAGTCTACCCCTCGCTGGCCTTCGATAACCTGTTTGAGAATCGCGGCAGCCTGCGCAACATGAGCGCCCTCGACCGCGTAAAGGAGAACGCCGAGGCCATCAGCCGCAAACTCAGTTCCGGCGATAAAGCCAAGATGGATGAGTACCTGGCCAGCGTGCGCGAAGTGGAGAAGCGCGTCGAAAGCATGCGCCGAACCAAAGACCAGTCCGACGATCTTTCGAAACAGAAAAATCGCCCTGCCTTCGCCATGGAACGTCCGCAGAATGGCCTGCCGGAAGACTTGCGCGAACACGCCCGTCTGATGTGCGACATCATCGCCATCGCCTTCCAGACCGACCGGACTCGCGTGGCATCGCTGATCACCGCGCGCGATCTTTCCTCAATGTATTATCCGTTCCTGAATGTTAAGGAAGGGCACCACGGCGCGTCCCACGATAATCTGTCGGAGGGTTACGAGCGTATATCCAGCTTCCATCTCAGCCAGTTAACTTATCTGGCTTCGAAGCTCGACAGCATGCCGGAGGGGGATGGCACTGTGCTCGATAACTGCTGCCTGATGTGGCTCTCCAATCTGTGGGTCGGCCGTCTTCACGAGAACCATAGATTGCCCTTGGTTCTGGCCGGAGGCCTCGGGGGCACGCTGCGTACGGGACGCTCGCTCAATTACCTGAAAGCCGGCGATGATAACCGTAAGCTGTGCAGTCTGTACCTATCGATCATGGATCGCTTCGGGATCAAGCTCGATCACTTCGGTGACGCCACTGAGCGACTGGAGCGCGTGTAGCTCGGGCGCGCACGGATTCCCTACGTTCCAGGCTTGCCGAAATTCACCGCCAGGTAATCGACAATCTGGTCGATCTCCGCGTCCGTAGCCTTAGCCCCACGCGAAACCATATCGTCCACCACCGCACTCCAGCGCTCTTTCGTCATGCGCGCGCGCACCACGTTTTCGAGGCCATGGCACGGCGTGCAGACCCGCTCCGTAACCTCTCTGCCCGGACCATCGGGAAGTTTGAAATCGTTCTGGGCAGATGCGTACACCACGGTGAAAACCAACAGAAGCCATCTCATGCCATTACTTCGGCAGCGCGAATACATAGAGCCGTCCCGTCCCCGGTGCAGTTCCCGCCGCCAGCGGCCCTCCGCCCCCGCCGGCCATGATGGCGACATACTGCCTGCCATCCTTGCCCTGAAACGTGATCGGGACGGAGCGCGCCACATCGTTCAGTTTGGTTACCCAGAGCTCTTTACCTGTGCGCGAATCGAACGCGCGGAACTTCGCGTCCGTGGTCGCCCCGATAAATACCAGGCCGCCCGCCGTGGCGATGGATCCCCCCACGTTCGGCGTGCCTGTGGTGGGGACGCCTTTCGCATCCAGTTCATCGAACGATCCCAAAGGAATCCGCCACGCGATTTCGCCCGTATTCACGTTGACTGCCGTGAGCAGCCCCCACGGCGGCTGCTGGCAGGGCCAACTATTCTTCGTATTGATGAAGAGGCTTGTGTCGGCTTCGAGACTGGTGTCGTCCGGCGCCACCCGCACCCAGCTTTTTCCATCCTTGCCCAAAATCATTTTGTTGAGGTTGCCCAGTTCCTGCGTATTGACGAACAAATAACCGAGCGACGGATCGAACGATGCTCCGCCCCAGTTTCCGCCACCGATCCAGCTGGGGAATATCACGCGCAATTCAGGACCATACTGCGCATAGGGTCCGCCGCCGATCGCGCCCCCTTCGGTATTGAGAAGTGCACGGCAAAACTTCTCATGCTCAGGCGTCACCGTGGCGACTTCATCCGGAGTAAACGTATTGCGCGAAAGCGGCGGCGGCTTCACCGGGAAGGGCTGGGTGGACCAGGGCGTGTCACCCGGAACTGTGTTGTCGTTGGCCACCGGGCGCTCTTCCACGCCATAGATCGGCTTTCCTGTCGCACGGTCGAGGATAAACAACAGACCCTGCTTGGTGGTCTGCGCAAGCGCCGGGATTTTCTTGCCGTTGTGCACGACATCCATCAGCACGGGGGGTGCTGTCGGATCGTAGTCCCAATTATCGTGGTGCGTGGTCTGGAAGAACCACTTCAGCTTCCCGGTAGCGGCGTCGAGCGCCACAATGCAATCGCCGTAGAGATTCAGCCCCTTGCGGTCGCTGCCATCGAAATCGCGCGTCACCTGACCCACCCCAGCGAATACCAGGCCGCGCGCCGCGTCCACCGCAAAGGCGCCCCACGCATTGGCGCCCGATCGATCCTGCCACTGATCTTCCTGCCAGGTCTCATGATTGGGCTCGCCGGGGCGGGGAATGGTGTGGAATGTCCACGCCAGCTTGCCCGTGTGCATGTCCCACGCCCGTATGTCCCCGGCCGCTCCCAGCGACGGCGACTCCTGCACCTGCGCCCCCGTAATCACGAAATCCTTGAAAATCGTGGGCGCCGAAGTCATGCCATATTGCGCGCGCGGAAACTTCTCCGGCACCACGCCTTCCTTCAAGTTCACCAGGCCTTCATTGCCGAAGCCAGGCACGGGCTTGCCGGTTTTCGCGTTGAGCGAAATCAGCCATCCGTCATTGGTTCCGAACACCACCTGCGGCGGCAGAGTTCCATTACCCGGCCACCACGCGATACCGCGCATGGCGGGCGTATGCTGACCTTCGTAGTCCCACAACAGCTTACCCGTTTCCGGTTCCAGAGCCACCACATGGTTGTATGCGGTCGACATATAAAGGACGCCGTTCACCACCAGCGGCGATGTTTCCGACCTGCGCGGGCGCGGACCACGGCCACCCCGCGCACCCGGAGCAGCGGCGACCGCGGCCAAGGTGTCGTAGCTCCACGCCAGCTGCAGCATCCCGACATTATTTCTGTCGATCTGCTTCAGCGGAGAAAAACGAGTGCCGCCCGCGTCGTGACCCCACACCGGCCAGTCCGTTTGCGCCAGCGCTGCGCAAGGCAGAGCCAACAGGATGAAAGCCCAGGAAATTCGCGGCATCATTTCATCACGTCGTCCGGGATTTCGCAGCTGACGCCTTCCTTAGGCACCTCTACATGCGCCGCCCAGAGAATACCGTTCACCAGCAAACGGCGATTGCTCACCTCCGCCAGGTTCTTATGCGTATCCTGCCCGGCCATCACAAAGCCGCGCCCGCCGCCCTCCCGCTGCACCACCCACGCGATAGGCGATTCCACGCCGCCCTTCGACTTACCCGTAACCAGCATGGTGCGCCGCGCATCCGCCGGCAGCACCTCATTGGTAAAGATCTCCTCCGTATAAGTGAGCGGCGCCACGCCACGCAACACCGGATGCGAAGGAGACGCGAGCGCCGTGGTCCACGTATCCATCACTACTTTCGAATAGCCTGTCTTGTAATACCCGCCCACCCAGTCGAGAAAATACTTTTGCGCCGTCTCATTCACTACGTGCGTGGTGTAGTGAAATATCGCGAGGCCCGTGCCCTTCTTCATCAAATCGTCGAACTGGATCAGCCTCTGCGTGGTCCACGGATCGTATGTTTTCTGGTCGGTCGTATCGTTGGGCGGGAACAGCGCATGCGTCTCTTCGGGAGTTCGGTCGCCGCTCGATTCCAAAACAATCACCGCGGGATTACGCAGCGAAGCGATGGCCGGAACCCTTCCCTCGTAAATACGCGTCGCCACGCCGGAGATGTTGCTGGCGTGATCGATGCAGTACTTCATCACGTTCAGGTCCTTGCGATATTCGTGGCGCCCGGGAGCCCCGTGGTCTTTAGGGCCTGCAACGAAGACGATCGTCTTCGCGGCTTCCGGCGGTGTCTGCCCGAAAAGCCTGGAGCCGATGGCTATAAGGTGAATCAGCCCGGTAATCGATATGGCCTTGATCATGGCCCGAACTTTACCACACTTGGCTGTTACCTTTTGACCAGAGAAGGCCAGTTGAGCACAACCGTGATCGGGGTCACCGCCTGGTGCTGCTCGGGCACTACCAGCAGGAAGCGCTTGCCATCTTTGGTCACTGTGTAGGTGTGCTTGGCCTGGGTCTTCGACAACGTCGTAGGAAAGAGAGCGTGAGGCACCGCAGCCTGAACCGTGTTCCCGAGCGTGACATCGGCCGCCATCATGGTCCCGTCCAGCGCCAGGAAAAAGATCTCCTTGCCGTCTCCCCGCCATCTTGGCGCCCATCCGCCGTTGAGCGAGATCTGAAATTGTCCGCCGCCGGGGGCAAACGATCTTACATACACCTCGAAGTGGCCCGATGCATTCGAATCGTATGCGACCCAGCGGTCGTCCGGTGAAAACGCCGCGCTGTCCTCGACGAATGCCGTTCGAAGGAACGGCTCCGGCTTTCGTTCTCCCGACATGGGGAGCATCCATAAGCCGCGGTTACTCCCCGTACTGCCATCGAACAGGAGAAAGCGCCCATCGTGGGACCAGTCCATAGCCTCGACCAACCCCTCCACCTTCACCACGGGTACGTCCTGTCCACCGCCGTCGGCCGCGTGCTGGTACGCACTGTTGAAATTCCCATTCCGGGTGGTATTGAATAGTACCTGCGAGCCGTCGGGCGACCAGATCGGATCGCCTTCGATGGCGGGATCGAAGGTCAGCCGCGACGCGGTCGCGCCCCTCGCCAGATCGATGAGCCAGATATCGCGGTTGGTTGGCGAGCCCGCGCCCATGGACACGGCCACGTGTTTTTCATCGGGACTCAGACTGAGGTTCGAATACGCTCCGGCCTCGCCGATTACGCCCAGCGGTTTGCCGGCGCGATCGATCCAGGTCAACTGCGACATCGCCAACTCGCCCTCGTGAACATAGGCGAGGACTCCCCTGGCGGAGACCGAGAATAATGCGCGGCCTCCTCTGCCGACCCCGACGTGCTCGGCCATGGGGAACGGATCCCCGGTTGTCCGGCGCGCCGATGGATCGAACGGCTGCGCCATGAGGGTTCCGCCGCGCGAGAAAAGCAGATGGCCGGACGCGTAGATGGCGTTGGATTCGACCGGGCCGAGCGACGCGGTCTCGGCGGAATCGAGGGACGCCACGCGCAGTTCATGGTCGGAACCGCGCTGGACGAGGTAGAGAAAGTGCCGGCCATCGGGCAGAAACGAGGGCCAGAGATGATACGTCTCACCCGGACCCAGCCTGGTCACGGGCGTGGGAATCCCGCCGGCCGCGTCGACCCTGACGAGGGGACCGGACGTCGTTGGAGCGAAGACGATGACATTGTCGCGATTCCACGCACCGCCCCCTACGATGGTTGCGTCGCACAGTGCGATGGGCAGCCCGCCGGCGGCGTCGATCTTCCTGAGTTTTCCGCTGGCCCAGAATCCGATATAACGGCCATCGGGCGACCAGAATGGATAGCTTGCCCCTTCGGTCCCCGGCAGCGTGCGCGCAGCCGGCGTCGCGAGGGCGCGCACCCGTAGTTCAAACGCGCCCGCTTTGTTCACGGCCCGGAACACCAACTGCCGGCCGTCGGGGGAAACGGCCAACATGGGGATCGGCCCGAGCGTGGCGTTCTCCTCGGGGGCAACGGTGAACTGCACCGGATCGGCTGGCTTCTCGCGCAGGTGAATCACGGCGAGCGCGCCTGCGGCCATGGCAATCACTCCCAGCACAGCCGCGGCCGTCCACGCTAACCGTTCCCGCGATTTGCGCCGCGACACCACAGGCGCCGGGACACCAGCCGTGCTGCCACCATCCGTAACCCATCGCAGCTGCAGCCAGATATCGTGCGCCGTCTGATAGCGCGCATCCGGATCTTTCGCGAGACACGTGCGGATCAGATGATCGAGAGCCGGCGGCGTCAGCGGCTGCACCTGGCTGACCGGCGGCGGATCCTCTTTCATGATCGCGCCCAGCAAACTCGCATGGCTCTTGCCCGCGAACGCTTTCTTACCCGTCAGCATTTCGAAGAGCATCGCGCCAAACGCAAAGACGTCGCTGCGCGGGTCAGCCTCCTGGCCCTCGATCTGCTCCGGCGACATGTACTGAAAGGTGCCGAGAATCGTCCCCTGCGCGGTCAGCGGCGCTACTCCGGTGGGAAGTTCCGAGGCCGGTACGCCCGCCAGCGATCCACCGCTTTTCGCCAGACCGAAATCGAGAAGCTTTGAACCCGTCTTCGTCAGCATCACATTGCCAGGCTTCAGATCGCGATGCACGATGCCCTGGCGATGCGCCCTTTCCAGTGCGCTTGAAATCTCGACGGCGATCTTCAAAGCCTCGCCCAGCGGCAGCGGCCCTTTGGCGATGCGCGCCGCGAGCGTCTCGCCTTCCAGATATTCGAGCACCAGATATTCTGTGCCCTGGTCGCGCCCGACATCGTAAAGGGTGCAGATATTCGGATGACTCAGCGCCGAGATGCTTTTCGCTTCGCGATCGAAGCGTTCGCGGAATTGCGGATCGGCGGCAAGGTGCGGCGGCAGCACTTTAATCGCGACAATACGTTCCAGCCGGGTATCGCGGCCTTTGTAGACTTCGCCCATGCCGCCCGCCCCGATAGGCGAAAGGATTTCGTATGGGCCGAGTTTGGCGCCTGCGGAGAGCGGCATATGAGGGATTTAGTTCAGTCTAGCCGATTCGCAGTCGGGTTAGGGAACGGATTCTCAGCTCTTAAATTCAACGATGACCGCTTCGAACGGTTTGTCGCTCAGATTTTCCAGCTTCGATCGCCCCGCATTTTCCCACGTATACTCCGCGGCCTTGTGCGTCAGTGTCTCAATCTTCCCGTCGCCCCACGTTTCGCGCACATTCTGATCGACCATGCAAACAACCAGGCGATTCACCGAGTGTTCCTCCATGGGCAAGCTCTGGTGCGCAGCGAGCTTGAGCCGCAGCACACGAACCTGGCTATTCTCCAGCTCCAGCTTGTAAAACGCGGGGTAGAATGCGCTCAAAGTTTTCCCCGGAATTCCCGGCTTCTTGATGCCGATATCGACAATCATCGGCCCCGTGAACGCAGGCGTTTTCCAGACCCGCGGATCCAGTTCCGGCGGGATCTCCGAATAATGCCAGCCGCTCGCCGGACTCCACTGCACCTCGCCTTCCTTCCACTTCAACTCACCCGTGTGGCCGTCCAGATAATGCAGATTCTCCCCGCCCGTGTGCATGTAAACCATCACCCGGTTCAGCTTGTGTTCGTGCATCTTGTGGGTGGAACCGGGGACATCCACGCTGGGATGCGGGGCGTCGACAATTACCTGATCGTTTTCGAAGCTCGGTTGCGGGCGCTGCGCGGCCAGCACACCGGCGAGGAAGCAAAACGCAAATCCGGCGAGTTTCATTCCGGTAATTATATACGCCGGCGACGGACTCATGGGCCGCCGGCGTTCCGGGGCTAGACTCACTTCACGTCGGACTCGGGTAGCTTCTTCCGTTTCATCTCTCGGGCCAGCCACGCCTGCGCCAGCTTCCAGTCCCTGCCGACTGTCTGGACCGAAATTCCCATCGCGTCGGCTGTCTCCTCCATGCTCAGGCCGCCAAAGAAACGCAGTTCCACCGCGCGGACTTTTCGCGCATCCACCTTTGCCAGTGCCTCCAGCGCATCGTCCAGAGCCACCAGTTCGCGGTCTCGGCCCGGCGCGGAGAAATATACTTCCTCAAAGGTAATTCTCTCCGCGCCTCCGCCCCGTTTAGAACTGCCGCGCGCCCTTGCCGCGTCCACCAGGATGCGGCGCAGCAATTGTGCGGCGAGGCCGAAAAATTCGATCCGATTGCGAAAACTCAGACCATGCGACCCCGCCAGCCGCACATACAACTCATTCACCAGAGACGACGGTTCCGGCACGCACTCCCGTTCGGACGCAATTCGCCGCTTCGCCATCCGCCGCAGATCGGCATAAACCATCGGGACCAGACGCCCGAGAGCCTGCTGGTCGCCAGCGCTCCAGGCCTGAAGCAGTTCTGTAACCGATGGTTGCGATTTGTCGGCCATGCCTGTGTCAGGGTATTTTACTGCACCTGAAATAAATCGTCCGGCGATGGCAGATTCCGCTGTCTGAATTCCGCTTATCTGAACGGTGGCGAATCAGAGTCTTCGAGAGTACTCATTCCCACAAGAATAAGGAGGCGCAAAATGACGCTGAAGCAAATCGTAAAAGCCGCCGTGGCATTGTCCGCGGTGGGGTTGGTCGCTCTTCTCGGACTGTACCCAGGTTCCCCAAAAGTGTATGCCAACGAACAGGATTCGGACTATAACCTGTCGTCAATTGGCCTTCTCATCGCGCCGGATTTCATCCATCTGGACGGAAAAGATCCGGGCCTTGTTGGCTTAGGAAGCTTCATCGTAAACGCGCAGGTGGACTGCAACGGTTGCCATGGGTCGGATCCCGGCAATGAATTTCTGCCCGCCAACAATCCGTTCTTCCGGGCGCCCGCGAACTTTCCAGTGAAACTCAATCAGGCGACCTATTTGAGTGGCGGCCAGAATTTCGGCCCGGTCGGCCCCGGGATCGTCCAGAACGCCAAGAGTCCCCTGTATGCCGGGCCGGGCCTGGGCCCGAATATCATCACGCGCAACCTGACGCCCGATTTCACCGGCAATCCCGCGGGCGGTATCCCCTACAACAAGTTCCTGACCATCATGCGAATGGGTCATGATTTGGACCAGTTACACCCGAATTGCGGGGGGACGGTAACCGACAACTGCTATAACGCGCCCGTCGATGGCACTCTTCTCCAGGTCATGCCATGGCCCAAGTTTCAGCACATGACCGAATATCAGATCAGGGCTATATGGACGTATCTGAGCACCATTCCCTGCAACGCCCATAACGACGATCTCGGCGCCGCGTTTCCCTGGCTGAAGAATCAGTGCACTCCGTGAAGTGTGGGGTAGACGCTGCCGCTGCGGTGCGGCTAGCTGTCTACCCGCTTCAGCATCTTGTCGAGCACATTGTGATCGATCGCGTACCCCAGCCCCGGCTCCGTGGGCGCCTGCACATATCCGTCCTTATCGATGCGTAATTTCTGCGGATAATACGGCCGGTCAAAATACTCAACCGGAACTCCCATCTCGAACCAGAAGGCGTTGGGCATCGCCAGCTCGAGATGGAAATGCACGGCCTGTTCCGCGGTATTGCCGAAGTTATGCGGCGTGCAATCCATATTGAACGCGTCCGCCAGCATACCTACCCGCATGGACCCGCTGATGCCGCCCACCTTATCGGCGATCAGCCGCACCGAGTCGAGCGCGCCGCGATGGATATATTCGGCGAAATCTGCAATAGAGGAAAGGTACTCTCCCACCTGCAGCGGAATATTGAGCGCGCGGTTCACCTCGATCAGGCCTTCCATATCGTTGGTGCGCACGGGGTCCTCGTACCACGCGTAATCCAGCTCTTCGAGCACGCGGCCGACCTTCAACGCCTCGGGGACGTTATAGGCCATGATGGGATCGTACGCAAGAAGGTAATCGTCACCCACGGCTTTACGGATGGCTTTCAGCAGTTCGATGTGGCCAAGGTACGCGGCAGTCTCCGATCCCGGTTTGCGCTCCAGACCGAAGGGGTGCAGCTTATATGCCTTATAGGCCTGCTGCTTGCACCGGATCGCTTCGTCGACCCATCCCTCAATGTTGGTGTAAGCCTGCGAACTGGCATAAGCCAGCACGCGGGTTTTGTTGCCGCCCAGCAGTTTATAGACGGGCCGATTGACCACCTTACCCAGGATGTCCCACATGCATATTTCGGCCGCCGCGGTGTAGTGGTTAGGCCAGGTGCCGTGGCCGCCGCCCGCCGCTTCTCCGCCGGGACGATCCACCACCGGATCGAAGCTTGCCTTCAACCCCGAAGTGGCCGTGATGGAGGGCAGCAGGTCGATGATGTTCTTGCCCAACAATGCAGGTTTCGCCCAATTTAGCCAGTTCGGCATGAGAGCGCGATTTCCCAGCGGATAGCTTCCTTCATGGCCGCTGTTGGTCACGATTGAGGCGATTTCGCCGGCGTCGTTGGGATTATGGTGATATTTGGCGCTATCCGCGACATATACCTTTATTTCTTTAATTGTTAAGTCGGGCAGATCTCCGCACTTAACTCCCACCGCCTGCGCGGCTGCTTGGGGCGGGTCGGCAAGCACCGCTGCCACGGCCGCCGTCACACCCGCATAAGCTTCGAAAAACCTGCGCCGCGATTGTTTTTCATCCGTCATGCGTCGTTAAGTATAGTTCAAAGCATAGAATCGGTACAACGACAATGATCACCAGACGACAGATCGTAGCCGGCACACTTGCCGTAAGCGCGCTGCAGGCCCAGCGCACCATGTGGAAACCCCGCATTGGAATCCTCGTCAACTATTCAGACGGGAACATCGCGTTCGCGAAACAGGAAGGCTTCACCAGCATTGGCCTCTGGGCCCAGACCAACGGCAATCTGGCTAAGCCGTCCGATGCCGAAATTGTCCGCATCCGCGAGGTCATCCGCCAATCCGGTCTGCTTTGCTCGGTGTTGGGAGTCACCGCGAATCATATCGATCCCAACCCTGCCAATCGCAAGGCTGTCAACGACCACACAGCCGGAGTTATCGAGACCGCCGGAAAGCTCGGTGTCTCTTATATCGGCACCATGTCGGGCAAAGATCCGGTTAAAAATCTCGCTGGGAATGTGGACGAAATCAGGCGCGTCTATGAGGAGCGCTATTTCCCGCTGTGTGAGAAATACAAGGTCCGCCTGATCTGGGAACCCTGGCCCGACGGCCCCAACGTCGCTACCGGCCCTATGGGCTACGAAGCCTTGTTCAAAGCCTTCGGCAATTCACCGTATGTGGGAATTCAGTTCGACCCCTCGCATCTGGTGCGCCAGTTCATGGACCCCTACCAGGCCGCGCGCGACTGGATCGATTACATCTACGATGTCCATCTCAAGGACACCGAAATTAAACGGCAGGTACTGCGCCGCAGCGGGATCAATCCGCCCGATCCCGCGCCCTGGTGGCGCTATCGCATTCCGGGTCAGGGAGAGATCGACTGGCCGAAGTTCTTCACGGTCCTGATGGACAAAGGCTATTCCGGCGCCATGAATATTGAGCATGAAGACGAGGAATACCGCGTAGGCTACAACGGCACGGAGATCAACGAAGGATACCGCGTCGGCTTCCGCCTGGGGCTGCGCTACCTGCGCCAGTACGTGCCTGTATAAAATGCGCAGGCGAAAACGCCTACTCCACAAGGAAACAACGATTCGGCCTGCGCCTTATTCGCTCGCGAACGGACTCCGCTTGAGCGCATAATCGACGGCCTCTTTGGGCACGCTGAAACTGGCCATTGCTCGGTTGCCCATGTAACCGATGTCCTTCACACCAGCCGGACTTGTGTAATAAGCGTCGACCACCATATTCCGCGTCCACGTCCAGAACGGCACGCCGGGAGCGGTCGCCGCAGTCACATTCTTCGCCCATGCGAGTTGATCGAGCAACTCAGTCCGCTGCGCATCTGAAGCTTTCAGGAAATCAATCCCGTAGTTCTGCCGCATGTAATGATCGAGCCAGGCGAAGCCTCCGTTGAAGATCGCCGCCAGCTCCTGGTTGTGCGCGGAAAGAAAATCGATGTATTCAGCCGCTCCCGCCTCGGAAGCCCCAGGCACAATAATTTCCGCCAGCTTCTTCAACGTATCAAAATTGTGCTGGTTGAAAGCCTTCGGCATGTAACCTGCGCCGCCTCCAATTTCGGCGTGAACCTGCTGCGCCAGCGCAGGAGAAAGCACGCCCGAACCGGCAGTCGTCAGCACCAGCGAACTGCCAATGATTCTGAATAACTCGCGCCGTGAAGTGTCTTCCATCTGGCTACACGTTTCCTTTCTTGATCTCTTCGGCAAGGTGGGTAGCCGATCGCCATGCATTAGCGACGATCGTCAGCGTAACGTTCTTATCCGGATTGCCGTTGAAAGGCGCGGCATCCACCACCAGCAGGTTCGGCACCTCATGGGCCTGCGACCACTTATTAAGCACGCTGGTTTTGGGATCGTCGCCCATGCGGCATGTGCCGGCCTCGTGAATGATTTCGCCGCCCGCCGAGATCGCCTGCAGCGTGTCTGCCGGCAGATCCGGCGAAGTCACGCGTCCACCCATAGTCTCAATCATGTCCTTGAAGGTCTGGTGCATGTGCCGCACCATCTTCAATTCGTTGTCACTCCATTTCCAGTGGAAGCGCAGCACCGGGATGCCCCACTGATCCACCTGCGCGGGATCGATCTCGCAGTATGAGTACTCGTTTGGAATCATCTCGCCGCGCCCGGCGAAGCTGACCTGGCTGCCGTAGAAGCGTCGAATATCGTCCTTCAGCTTCGGCCCATATCCTTCGGCCTGCGCGGCCACGCCACGGAACGACCCGATCTGCGGCATACCGAACCCGCCCCCGATTTCGATATGATAGCCGCGCGGGAAATCCTTGTTCTTCTTATCCAGCTCCCACCATGGAACATAGACGTGCATCCCGCCGATGCCATCGCTGTTGTGGCGCGGCATGCCTTCGAGCGCGGGCACCACGCCGCTCACCGCATGGCCCACCGTATCGGTAAGATTGCGTCCCACCTGCCCCGAACCATTCGCGAGGCCATTGGGGAACTGCGAAGATTTCGAATTCAACAGCAGGCGAGCCGATTCACAAGCGCTCGCAGCAACGATCACCGCCCGGCACGCGATCGTCTTCTCCGTCCGCGTCGCCTTGTCCACATAAGAAACGCCGCTCACCTTACCCGAGCTGTCGACAAGCAGCTCGCGCGCCATGGCCCCGTTGATGATGTTGAGGCGCCCGGTCTTCATGGCAGGGAAGATCATCGCCTGGCTCGATGAAAAAGCCGAGGCTGTGCGGCACCCTCGTCCGCATTGCCCGCAATAGTGGCAGGCAGCGCGGCCATGCACGGATTTCGTCAGCATCGCCATGCGCGACGGGATCACTGGAATGTTCAATCTCTTGCCGGCGCGCTGGATCAGCTGCTCGTGCACGCGCGGCGCAATCGGCGGCAGAAACTTCCCGTCGGGCGCGCTGCGCAGGCCTTCGCGTGTGCCCGTGATGCCGATGAATTCCTCGGCCACGTCATACCACGGCGACATTTCCTCGTACGTCACTGGCCAGTCGGTGCCCAGCCCGTCGAAGGCCTGCGGCTTGAAATCGTAATCGGAGAAGCGCAGTGAAATGCGCCCGAAGTGGTTGGTGCGGCCGCCGAGAATGCGCGAGCGAAACCACTTAAACTCGTTGCCGGGCGCCACCGTAAAAGGTTCGCCTGGGATATTCCAGAAGCCGTTGGGCGCGAGGAAATAACCGAACGGATAGATGTCCTTGCCGAAGTAATTCTCGGCGTTTGGACCGACGCCGCGGTGGTCCACTTCCCAGGGCCACATGTGCTCCTTGAAGTCTTTGGCGGGATTCAGCATGGGGCCCGCTTCAAGCAGCGTGACCTTCATGCCGAGGTCGGTGAGCACTTTGACGGCAGTGCCCCCGCCCGCCCCGGAGCCGATGACTACTACGTCGTGTACTTCGGGCGTTCGTTGTACCTGGAACATGTAAGTAACTCTACTGTACGGCCGACGGAGAATCGGTATCAGACCTCATCTGGCGGCCAACTCACCACGCTCCGCCAGAGCCTTCTTCAGAATCGCCGCCGCTGCCGGGAATTCTTTTTTCGCATTGGCAAAGAACACGCCGCCGGCCATCATCAGCGGAGTCCACCCGGTTTTCGTTTTGGCGTCCAGCCGAGCACCATGGTCCACCAGATACTGAACGATGGAAGGTTGGCCGGATACCACCGCGGCATGCAGCGCCGTGCTGCCGCTCCACCGTGGATCTCCTGGAACCTTAGCCGCCAGTTCGCTCATATTCAGCGGATAGTAGAGCAGCGTATATGCAGGATCGCCCTCTATTTTGTAATCGCCAAAATCGGCGGCGGCGTTGATGTCGTTGCCCAGTTCGATGGCCAGTTTGACGGCACCCAGGCGCTCCGCCTCGCTCACTCCGGTAAACGGACCCGCGGATTCGCCTTCCCAATAGTCCAGCCCCGCGGCCGCAATCAGCGGCGTCACGCCCAGTACGGTCGGCATCTTCGGATCGGCGCCATGCTCGGCCAGCAGACGCATGTAAGGCGCATCGCCATTGCGCGCGGCCAGATAAAACGGAGTCGCGCCGGAGAAGGTCAGGTAATGACGCCCCAGCCGGATCAACGGAGGATTCCTGCACACGCCGCCTTCCTGGGCGAACGGCCTTTCCTTGTAATCGATGCGCGCATTCGGATTGGCGCCATGCTCGAGCAGAGCTTTTGCCAACTCCAGAGCCGTCATGTTTCCGGTGGGAAGCGGCGGACTGTTAGACCTTGTTCCAAGCCCGTTGCCGCCGTCCGATCCCGGCTTGCGCAGCCACGCGAGAGTGTGCAAGGCCGAGCCGCGTGCATCCGGAGCGTTGGGATCGGCGCCATGATCCAGCAACGCCGCGGCCACCTCAAAATACGCATTCACCACCGCCATATTCAGCGCGCTGGTGCCGTCGGGAGCGACATCGTTGGCACTGGCTCCATGGGCCAGTAAGGCTTCGACAGTGTCTTTATGCCCGCCCCGCACGGCGAATAACAGCGGCGTGAATCCGCCCTTCGATTTCGCTTTTACGTCGGCGCCGAATTCGATCAGCATCGAGGCAGCAGCCGTATTTCCCTCCGAAGCCGCCCACATCAGAGCCGTTTGCCCTTTCACGGGCTCCAGAACATTTACGCGGGCTCCGTGCGCCAGAAGCACTTTAACGGCATCGACTTTCCCGGTGAGCGCCGCCGTCATCAGAGCGGTCTGGCCCTCTTCGGAGGTGCTGTTGGGGTCCGCTCCGGCTTTAAGCAGGCGCTCGATCATCGCCGCATTCCCATTGCTACAGGCGAGCGAGAGAGGCGTGATGTTGTAACGCGTGGCGGCCTTGACGTCGGCCCCGGCTGCGATCAGCATCTCCGCGATTTCGAGGCTATCGCCATGCACGGCGGCATCGAGCGCGGTGGAACCATCGGGTTGGGCCGCATTCAACGGAACGTGCTGCGCCAGCAAGGTTCGCACGGTTTTCGCATCTCCGGTCCTTGCCGCCTGGATCAGGCGCAAATCCGGCGGGGCCGCGAGCACAACGCCCGATATTGCCAATAACGCCGAAACCAATTTCAGCAATTTCATGCGATCCTTCCGGCTTCAATTCCTAACATATAATGTAAGCGAATTCAAAGGATGCCACGTTTACAGTATCGGGCGTTGGTGGCCATGCTCGCCGCGGCATCCGGATCAGCATCAGGAGCAACGGCAGCCATAACTCCGCAGCAGGCCGGGGCGGCCATCGGCAAATATTGCGCCACCTGCCACAGCCCGCAACTGCATACGGCCGGCCTGGTTCTCGATCCCACCGCCGTGGAGCATGCGCAGAACGATCCCGAGCGCTGGGAAAAAGTAATCCAGAAACTGCGCTCGAACAGCATGCCGCCGCCTGGTGCACCGCGCCCCGACTCGGCCACATACGATTCCCTCGCGGGATTTCTCGAAAGTGAACTCGACCGCGCCGCAGCGCTCACGCCGCATGCAGGCAAGCTCCCGCCGCTCCATCGCCTGAGCCGCACGGAATACGCCAACGCGGTGCGCGATCTGCTCGCCCTCGGTCCACTCCCCAAAGAGATGGATTATGCGCTCCTGCTTCCGCCGGACAATTCGAGCAGCGGCTTCGACAACATTGCGGACCTGCTGTTTATCTCGCCCACGGCGATGGAAAGCTACCTGGGCGCCGCTGAAAAGATCAGCCGCCTGGCGGTGGGCGACCCCACCATTCCCGTGATGGTGAACAGTTACCGCCTCTCCGATCAGGAAGAGCAAACTGTTCGCGCAGACGGCCTCCCCGTTGGCACGCGTGGTGGGCTGTTGGTGCGCAGCGAATTCCCGCTCGACGGAGAGTACCTGATCAAAGTGGAATTAACCGGCGCCTCGGACACCGACCAGAAGCTCGAGATCACCGTCGACGGCGAACGTGTGCAGCTTCTTCATGTCTCGCCGAGCCAGGGCCGAGGTGGCCGCGGTGGGCGCAAGGTTCCCGAATTCCGTCTACCGGTGAAGGCGGGAACAAGAGCCGTCTGCGTCACTTTTGTCCAGCGCGATGAAGTGCGCGATGAGGAAGTCCTGAAGCCTCGCTTGCGCAGCCCCGGTCCGGAGGTCGCGGTGGAAACGGTCACCATCAGCGGACCGTATAACGTGAATGGGCCAGGAGACACGGCCTCGCGTCGCCGCATCTTCGTGTGCCGGCCGGCCACCGCGGCTGAAGAAGAACCCTGTGCGCGGCGCATCCTGACAACACTCGAACGCAGGGCCTACCGCAGGCCTGTGAACGCGGCCGATGTGCAGAGCCTGATGCCCTTCTATATCGCCGGGCGTTCTGAAGGGGGCTTCGACCTGGGAATAGAACGCGCTCTCCAGAGGCTGCTCGTGAGCCCGCAGTTCCTGTTCCGCATCGAGCGCGATCCGGCCACCGCGGTGCCGGGAACTTCGCACCCCATCAGCGATATCGAGCTGGCCTCGCGCCTGTCGTTCTTCCTGTGGAGCAGCATTCCGGATGACGAACTGCTCGACCTCGCAACCTCAGGCAAGCTGCGGCAGCCGGGTGTGTTGGAGAAGCAGGTACGCCGCATGATGGCCGATGCGCGCTCCGCGTCGCTGGTCTCGAATTTTGCCGAACAGTGGCTCTACCTGCGGGATCTGGATTCCAGGAAACCCAACGAGAGCCTGTTTCCGGATTTCGACGAATCCTTGCGCGACGCGTTTCGCCAGGAGACCGATTTGTTCCTCGACAGCGTTCTGCGCGGCAATCGCAGCGTGCTGGATCTGCTCTCGGCCAACTACACGTTTGTCAATGAACGACTGGCCCAACACTACGGGATTCCCAACATCCATGGAAGTGAATTTCGCCGCGTGACTTTACCTCCGGATAGCCCGCGCGGCGGATTGCTGGGGCAGGGAAGTATCCTGACCATCACTTCCTACGCCACACGAACTTCGCCGGTGAATCGCGGCAAGTGGGTGCTGCAGAATCTGCTGTCTTCGCCGCCGCCTCCTCCACCGCCCAACGTTCCGGCCCTGAAAACGGAAGGCAAGGACCCGGGGCAGACGCTGACCATGCGTGACGCGATGGTCCGCCATCGTGCCGACCCCGCGTGCGCCGGATGCCACTCGCGTATGGACCCGATTGGTTTTGCCATGGAGAATTTCGATGCCGTAGGCAGATGGCGCGACCGCGATGGCGACACTTCGATCGACCCCTCCGGCGTTTTTCCCAACGGTGAGAAGTTCAACGGCATGGCGGGATTGAAGGCCGCGCTGCTGAGCCATCCGCGAGAATTTGTATCGACGATTTCCAGCGAACTGCTGATGTACGCCATCGGGCGCAATGTGCAGTATTTCGACGAGCCCGCGATTCGTGCCATCGTGAAAGAAGGCGCGCGCGACAATTACACGTTCTCGTCATTAGTGCTCGGAGTGGTAAACAGCGTGCCGTTCCGCATGCGCGAGGCCGAAGCGCCAAAAGAGATCAAAGCGAGTAAATAACAGAGGAGACGGCTATATGTTCATCACCAAAAAGGCGCTGCACCGAAGAACATTCCTCAGGGGAATGGGCGCTACCGTGGCGCTGCCCTTGCTCGACGCCATGGTCCCCGCCCTCTCCGGCAAGCCGCTCCAGCCTGCACCGCGCCTCGGATTTATCTACATCGCCAACGGCGTAATTCAGAATCAGTGGATACCCACAGCCACGGGGCGCAACTTCGAACTTCCGCCCATCCTGAAGCCGCTCGAACCGGTGCGCAGTCATGTCAACATACTGACCGGGCTATCCCACCTGCAGGCCGACACGTTCGGCGACGGCACGGGCGATCACCCGCGTTCGTCCGCCGTCTGGCTGACCGGGGTCCACGCCTACGACCGCAGCCGGCCCGATATCGAAGTGCATCTGGCCACTTCGGCGGATCAGATCGCGGCCGGAGTGATTGGCAAATCCACGCCCGTGCCTTCGATCGAAATGAATCTCGATACCCCCGCGCAGACCGGTTGCGATACGGGCGATTGTTTCTACAACAACACCATCTCCTGGCACAATCCCACCACGCCCAATCCCGCCGAGTTTCAGCCGCGCGTGGTGTTTGAAAGGCTGTTCGGCGATGGCGGCAGCGCGGCACAGCGCCTCGCGCGCATGAAAACCAACGGCAGCATTCTCGATTCCGTGATGCAGGAAGTGGGCAGTCTCGATAAAACGCTGGGCCCCTCGGACCGCGGCAAACTGAATGAATACCTGCAATCGGTTCGTGAGATCGAGCAGCGCATTCAGAACGTAGAGGCGCAGGGCATGCAGTCGATCGAGCTGCCCCAACGGCCCACCGACGTCCCACCCAACTTCGAAGATCACATCAAGCTCATGTTCGATCTGCAGATCCTCGGATTTCAGGCCGACGTGACGCGCGTTTTCACCATGATGGTCTGCCGCGAACTGAGCGCGCGCACCTATCCGCAGATAGGCGTGCCGGAACAGCACCATCCCACGTCGCACCATCGCAACGATCCGGAATTAATTGCCAAGAAAGCAAAGATCGACGCCTATCACGTTCAGCTGCTCGTGTATTTTCTACAGAAGATGCAGGCCGTGCAGGATGGCGAAGGCACCTTGCTCGACCACAGCGCGATTCTCTACGGCGGCGGCATGGGCGATGGCAACCTGCACAGGCATTCCAATCTCCCCTGCCTGATGGCCGGCAAGCTGGGCGGGCAATTCGAGACGGGACGACACCTGAGTTGTAAACTCGACACGCCGATGTCGAATCTTCTGCTGACCATTCTGTTGAAGTCGGGCGTGCAACTGGAGAAAATCGGCGACAGCACCGCTCCGCTCGAACTCTGATGAGCGATCCGCGCCGCAGATCGCTGATCAGATCGATGATAGACTCATTTTCCATGCGGCGTTCCGTGTTCATAGCTCCTTTGCTCTTCGCAGCGAGTGCCTCGGCGCAGATTTTCACGGCTGCGCAGGCTGACGCGGGCCGCGCGCTTTACGCGCAGAGTTGTTCCGGGTGTCACGGAGTGAACTTCGAGGGGTCGGGGGACGCTCCTCCTTTGAGCGGCAGCACGTTCCTTCTCAAATGGCGGCCGAAGATGGTCAGCGAGCTGTTTGGGGAAATCCTGCAGAACATGCCGACCACAAATCCTGGATCGCTGGGCGAGGCGGCTTCGCTGGCGGCGACGGCTTACCTTCTGCAACGCAATGGCGCGCCGGCGGGAGCACAGGCTTTGACTCCGGGGGCGACTGCTTTGATCGGCGCGGTCGCCACTGGCCAGGGGCGCGGCGGTGCGGGCCGTGGTGGACAGGCGGCCGCTGCCCCTTTGATCGTGGCAGGCGCGGGGAGTGCGACCGCAGCTACGCGGGGCGGCACAGTGGCGACTTTGACCTACGGAGTTACGGCGCCTGGTGAAGTTAAGAATTATGTACCGGTAACGGCGGCCATGCTCAAGAATCCGCCGCCGGGGGATTGGCTGATTTTCGGGCGCAATTATCAGCGCCACAGCTACAGTCCGCTGAATCAGATCACGCGCGATAACGTGAAGCAGTTGCAATTGAAATGGACCTGGGCCATGAACGACTCGGGCGCCAACCAGACCACGCCCATCGTGCATAACGGGGTGATCTATCTGGCCAGCCCGAGCAACATCGTGCAGGCCATCGACGCGAAGACGGGCGATCTGATCTGGGAGACACGCGCGGGTCCGGGTCAGGCGCCAGGGTACGGAGGGATTCGGAGTATCGCCATCGCCGAGGACAAGATCTTCCTGCCTACCAGCGATGCGCACATGGTGGCGATCGACGCGCGCAATGGAAAGATTGTGTGGGATACTCCGGCCTCCGACGCACCGCATACTTCCACCAGTGGCGCCATCGTAATTGGAGATCACGTGCTGATGGGGATGACGGGGTGTGCGCGCTTCGACGGCGAGGGCTGTTATATTGCCGCCTTCGACATCCACACGGGTAAGCGCGCGTGGCGTTTCTACACGATTCCGCGCGAGGGCGAGCCGGGCAGCGAAACGTGGGGGAATCTGCCGATGAATAATCGCGCCGGGGCGGAGACGTGGCTGGCGGGCAGCTACGATCCCGACCTGAACCTTACCTATTGGGGCGTGGCGCAGTCGAAGCCGTGGAATTTCCTGAGCCGTCATTTGACGCCGTTCGATAAGACGCTGTATGCGAACTCTACGGTGGCGCTGAACCCGGATACGGGCAAACTGGTTTGGTATTTCCAGCATGCGCCGGGTGAATCGTTCGATCTGGATGAAGTGTTCGAGCGCGTTTTGGTCGACATCGGGGATCAGAAGGTTTCTTTGAGCGCGGGCAAAGCGGGGATTCTGTGGAAGCTGGATCGCAGGACCGGGCAATATCTGGGTAGCCGGGAAATGGTGAAGCAGACGGTGTGGGCGAGTATCGATCCGAAGACCGGAACGCCGGAGTATCGCACGGAGCTGCTGGAGATGCAGCTCAACAAACCGGTGACGGTTTGCCCCAGCACCGAGGGTGGGAAGAACTGGCAGGCGATGAGTTATAACCAGCCGACTGGGTTGATTGTGGCTCCGCTGAGTCAATCGTGTATGGAATTTACGGCGCGGGAAGTGGATCTGAAAGGCCCAGGCGGAAATAATGCGGGCGACCGAAAGTTTCTGCCGATGCCGGGCACGGATGGCAAGATGGGCAAGCTGGCGGCGTATGACGTGAAAACTTTGAATGAGGTCTGGAAGTATGAGCAGCGCGCTCCGTTTCTGACCGCCGCTCTGTCGACCGCGGGCGGTTGGGTGCTGGTGGGGGACGTCAATCGCGGGCTGCATATTTTCGATGTGAAGACGGGGCAGATTTTGTGGGAGACGCGGCTGGGCACGTCGGTGCAGGGCTTCCCGGTGACTTACAGCGTGGATGGCAAGCAGTACATTGCGGTGATGACAGGACTGGGCGGGGGGAGCCCGCGGCAGGTCCCGGCTGCGGTGGCTCCGGAGATCAGGATCCCGCAGAGTGGCCAGGCGCTTTATGTGTTTGCGCTGCCGTAATCGGGACGCGCTGCGATAGCTGCGCTCGTCCGAGGTTGACGAAGACGCGGCGTTATCGCCGCATGTCCCCGATTAACCCGCCTCGCTGTATTCGACGACTACCAGGGTGATGTCGTCCGATTGTTCGGCTCCTCCGGTGAAATCGCGGATGGCCTGTTGAATCTCATCGTGCATTCCGGCGCAATCGAGATCGACGGCTTTGCCCACTGCCGCGCGCAGTAAGGGGCGCCCGAAGAATTCTCCGGCGGCGTTCTGCGCTTCGGTCACGCCGTCGCTGTAGATTACGATGCGGTCCCCGGCAGCGAGATCCCGTTGATCCACCGCAAACGGCGCGCCAGGCATGAGGCCTACGGGCATCGACGTTGTGTTGAGGCTGTCGATTGAACCATCGCGACGCACCAGCAGCGCGGCGCAGTGGCCCGCGTTAGCGAAGTTCAGGCGGCCCGCGCGATCGAGGGTCGCATAGAAGACAGTTGCATACTTGCCGTGCTCGGCGCGCTCGCTCATGAAATCGTTGATGCGCGAAAGCACGTCGGGAATGCTGGCGCCCAATGTGCCGCCGAGAAATGCGCCTTGCAGGAAACTCGCCAGCAGAGCCGAACTCACGCCTTTACCAGAGACATCGGCAACTACTATGGACCACGCATTGGGTCCGATTTCGACCACATCGAAATAGTCGCCGCCCACTTCGTGCGATGCGGTGCTCGATCCACAGGCGCGAAACCAGCCAGACTCGGGCAGGTGTCGCGGCAGCAGGCTCTGCTGAATTCTGCGCGCTACGCCGAGTTCTTCTTCGATTCGTTGCTTGGCGCGCTCTTCTTCCAGCAGCCTGGCGTTTTCGAGCACCGTAGAGGCTTCGATCGCCAGCGTCTGCAGCAGCTCACGGTTGCCACCGGCGAGATCGACGGCGGTCAGGCGCGAATCCATATAAAGCACGCCGGCATTCGACCGCCCCGCGCTGATGAGCTGCGTCTTCGATCCGCCGCTGAGGTTTACGCGCACCAGCGGAACACAGGCCACGCTGCGCAATTCCAGATCGGCGATGGTGTTGCCGGGCGAGCGTTCGTCGAGCGCGCTGGGGTCGAACGACATGCTGAACAGGTCGCGGCGGCTTTCGAGAGCGTGCTGAATCAGGCGGCGCGGTACACGCAGTTCGTCGGGTGGAAGGTCGGTGCCTCCGTGGGCGCGGGCGCTGCGCACCTGCAGTTCACGCTGCTCGTCGAAGAGCAGTAAAAAGCCGCGTTCGCAGCCGGTCACGGCGATAGCGGCATCGACCACGGTGTTGAGAACGTCGTCGGCCGAAAAAGAACTCTGCAGCGAACGCGCGACTTCGAGCACGGCGCGTAGTTTTTCAAGGTTAGCGGCGCCTGCCTTGCCGGTGTCGCCCGCGACCGGTTTGGCCAGCAGCGACTGGATCTCGTCGCCGGAGCGGCTGAATATTACCTGGTAGCCATCGGGCACGCCGAATTCGATGCGCTCGGATCCATGGAGAATGCGAGATTTATCCACGCGCTCGCCATTGACCCACACGCCGTGGCGGCTGCCGAGATCTTCGAGAACGCAGTGGCCGTCGTCATTCGAGACCTGCGCGTGGTTGCGGGAAATGCGGCTGTCTCGCAGCACCAGATTGTTATCGGGAGCGCGGCCGATGCGAAACGGAAACGGGAAAAGAGGCACGCGCGCACGGCGGCCGTTGGGGTCGACTACGACGAGAGTGGCGTTCGATTCCGCGGTGGGGCTCATTGGATTCGGCGGCGTTTGGCCGGGGCGGGAGCGGTAGCAAGAGCGGCGGCCTCGCTCATCTGGCGCGCGCGCAAAGCCTGGCAGTGCGAACAGTAGCCGCCGACTTCGGTGCGTGCGAGGACGATCTGAAAACCGAAGTGCGTTTCAATCTGGCGCCGCAGACGCTGCAGCGGTTCGCCGAAAAATTCTTCCACCTTGCCGCAGCCGAGGCAGATGACGTGGGCATGCTCCTGCTTGCTGCGCGTCTCGTAAAAATGCTGCTCGCCGGCCTGATGCATCAGATCGAGCTCATCCACGAGGCCGCCTTCCTTGAGCAGTTTCAGAGTTCGATACACCGTGACGCGGTTGAGTTTGGGATCTTTTTCCTTGGCAAGCTGAAACAGGCGTTCGGCGTCGAGGTGCTGCCCGGTCTTATCGATCAGATCGAGCAGGATTCGGCGCTGGCGCGTGAGCCGCATACCGCGGGGCGACAAAGCTGGGGCGGGATCGGACATGCTCAGTCTCAGTTTAACGTGATACAACCGTAGCGAATAACTATGGAAGCGCACAATATGAAACGACGCACTTTCCTGCAAACGGCGGCGGGCGCCGCGATGGCCCAGGCAGCCGCCGGGCAAAACAAGCTTGGGGAGGGGATCAGGCTGGGCTTCGACACGTATTCGCTGCGCGCATTCAAGTGGAAAGACATTCAGTTGCTGGATTATGCGGCTGGCCTGAAGGTCGATACCATCCAGATTTCCGATTCCGGCGACTACACCAGCCTCGATCCGAAACACCTGCAGGTTGTTAAAGATCATGCGGACCGGCTGGGAATTCAGATCGACGCGGGGATCGGCTGCATCTGTCCCATTTCGAGGAGCTGGCGGCCAGGTGGCGCGTCGCCGGAACAGGTGACAATCGATGGCCTGAAGGTGGCTAAGGCGGTGGGCGCGCGGTCCATGCGATGCGTGATGGGATCGCTCGACGACCGGCGCACTGGCCGGCCGATCGAAGAGTATATGGACGCGACCATCAAAGTTTGCAAAGCGGTGAAATCGCAGGCGGTGGATCTGGGGGTTAAGATCGCACTCGAAAATCACTCGGGCGATTTTCAAGCTCGCGAGGTGCGCACCATTATTGAGGAGGCGGGCAAGGACTTCGTCGCGTCGTGCCTCGATACGGGGAATCCGATGTGGGTGATGGAGCATCCGCAGGTTACGCTGGAGATTCTGGGGCCGTACGCGGTGACTACGCATGTGCGCGATTCGGTGGTGTTCGAACATCCGCGCGGGGCGGCTTTTCAATGGGTGGCGTTCGGCGATGGCGTGGTGGATTGGACGGCATTCTTCACGCTGTATCAGAAGGTTTGTCCGGGTTGTTTGCTGCAGCTGGAGAATATCACCGGGCGTCCGCCGCAGATTGTTCCTTATTATGAGCGCGATTGGTGGAAGTGGTTTCCGAAGATGCCCGCCGCGGAGTTTGTGCGCTTTGAGGAGTTGGCTAAGCGTGGGCATCCGTTCACGGGCGCGATGGTGATTGAAGATATTGCCGGGGCTAAGCCGGCTCCGTATACGGAGGCGCTCAAAGAACAACAGCGGGTGGATCTGGAACGCGGCATCACTTTTGCGCAGAAGGCGTTGGGGCTGGGCGTGCGCTGGAAGCAGGGCTGACGGCTACATGCCCAGCAAATAGACGGGTGCTACGGCTGCGAGCGCTGCGCCAAGCTGGGCTCCCAGGATGAGCAGCGCCTGCCGGGGCGTTCGGGGCAACCATTTGATGGCGTAGAACGCGATGACCGGCAGCTGTCCGGCCAGGAGCAGTTGAAAGATGTGCGCGGTAGCTCCTTCGTCACCTTCGTGCGTGGCACCATACAGGGCGACGTGAGCCAAGACCATAGTCAGGGCGATCAGGGACATGCCTATCGGAATCAGCGCAGAGGGCTGTTTCACATCTTTACGTTATAAAGTACTATGAAGTCGCGGCTCCGTCAAGCGCTGAACCTCTTCGAATGTGTAGCCGGGGGCGATTTCTTCGACCCAGAGGCCGTCGGGTTTCACCGAAATCACTGCCAGTTCCGTGATAATCGTGTTGACCACCCCCAGGCCGGTAATGGGGAGCGTGCACTGGCGCAGGATCTTGGGCGCTCCTTCCTTTGTCGTGTGCTCCATGGCGACGATGAGGCGGCGCGCGCCGGCTACCAGATCCATGGCGCCTCCCATCCCCTTGACCATTTTTCCGGGGATCATCCAGTTGGCGAGGTTGCCGTGCTCGTCGACTTCCATGGCGCCCAGAATGCTCAGGTCGATGTGTCCTCCGCGGATCATGGCGAAGGCGTCGGCGCTCGAAGAGAAAGAAGCGCCGGGTAGCTCCGAGACGGTCTCTTTACCGGCGTTGATGAGGTCGGGATCTTCCTGGCCTTCGAGCGGGTAAGGGCCCACGCCGAGCATGCCGTTCTCGGATTGGAGAAAGACCTCGATGCCCGGCGCCACGTAGTTCGCGACCATAGTGGGCAGGCCGATGCCGAGATTCACGTAGAAACCATCGCGCAGTTCCTGGGCAGCGCGCCGGGCAATATATTCGCGTTTCTGAGCCGGGGTCATTGAGCAGCCTTCCTCACGGTGCGGCGCTCGATCGGTTTGACGTATTTTTCGCCTTTGACGATGCGCTGCACGTAGACGCCGGGGGTGACCACATGGTCGGGATCGATGTCCCCGGGCTCGACGATCTCTTCCACTTCGGCAATGGTGATGCGGGCGGCGGTGGCCATCATGGGATTGAAGTTTTGGGCCGTTTTACGGTAGATCAGATTGCCGAGGCGGTCGCCCTTCCAGGCCTTGACGAGGGCGAAATCGGCGGTCAGCGCGGTTTCCATCAGATAACGGCGTCCGTTGAATTCGCGCACTTCTTTGCCCTCGGCCACCACGGTACCCACGCCGGTCGCGGTGTAGAAAGCGGGGATGCCGGCGCCGCCCGCGCGAATTCGTTCAGCGAGCGTTCCCTGGGGGACCAGAGTGAGGTTGAGGTCGCCCGCGATGACGCGCGTCTCGAGCAGCTTGTTTTCGCCGACGTAACTGCCGATGTGGGATTCGATCATGCCGGCTTCGAGCATGAGCCCCAGGCCGAAGCCGTCCACGCCCATGTTGTTGCTGATGGTGTGGAGTCCTTTGGGACCCTTGCGGATGAGGGCGGCGATCAGGTTTTCGGGAACCCCGCAGAGGCCGAATCCGCCCACCATGACAGTGGCGCCGTCGGGGATGCTGGCGATGGCTTCGTCGGCGGTAGCGAACAGCTTGTTCATACTTCGATCAGCATAGCTGGTGGCTGGCGGTCCAAAAAAGATTCAAATTCCGGTCGCGATGGCCGATAAGAAACACAAGGGATCTGCGGACGTTCAATCCGCAGCACCCGCGAAGCCTGCGGGCTTCGGAAGGTGAATCGTGTCTATCTCGATTACGGCGATCAGCGGTTCCGGTCTCTTGCAGGCTAACACGCAGAGCCTCGCCAGCCAGCTGCAACAGGGTTTCAAGCAGCTCACCAATTCACTCGAGTCCGGAAATCTGGCGACCGCGCAGAAAGCGTTTGCCACGATTCAAAGCGCGTTAAAGAGCAGCCAGGCAACCGGTTTCACGTCCATTTCACCCTCTACTTCGACGTCCAGCAAGCCGCCGGTCAACGCGCAAAGTATTCAGGACGATGTCGGGGAATTGCGTGTCGCGCTGGGCTCGGGCGATCTGCGAAGTGCGCTCACTGCCTATGTCAAGTTACAGAACGACCTGCGGTTCGAACAGCAGGGTGGCGCTTCGGGCAGCACGGAAGGGGGATCGGGCACGGTCGCGAAGACCGGCCTGTACGCCTGATTATGAGCTCTGTCCCTGCCGCCAATCCGGCCGTGTCCAGTTCAGGTGCGAGCAGTGTGCTGCAGTTTCTTTCGAGCGCAGCCTCGCCGCTGGTTTCATCGCTCACATCTTCGTCCTCGGTGCAGTCGGCGCTGGAGAGCGCATCGCCAGCCGATCTCATCCAGTTGAGCGCCCAGGCGCTTAGGTATCAGGAAGCCGAAGGATTGTTTTCGCCTTCCGCCACGGCAGCTCCGAGCGCTGATTTCGCTTCCTTCACGCCCAGCCAACTGGCCAGTTATCAGAGCCAGACGGACCTGACGAAGGAAGAGACGCTGCTGGGAACGGAGGGCACATCAGTCAACGTTTTGGCCTGAAACCCCAGCGCGCGGACGCCCATGCGAGAGTTTCGCGAACGTTGAAGCCCGCTTCAACCGGAACGTCCTGACCGAGAAACCTTAGCGCGGCGCGCAGTTGCGTCCCGGCATCGGCGACATTCAGAGGCGGAGCGAGGGTCTGCTTGCTCAACTTCTCGCCCGCCGCATTGGTCGCAACGGGTACGTGGAGGTAGCGGGGAACGGGGAAACCCAGCAGTTTCTGCAGCCAGATCTGGCGAGGCGTCGAATCGAGAAGATCGGCCCCGCGCACCACGTCGGTGACACCCTGCGCCGCATCGTCGACCACCACCGCCAGTTGGTAGGCGAAGAAACCATCGGACCGCAAGGCCACAAAGTCGCCCACTTCCTCGGCGAGGTTTTGCTGCTGTATTCCCAGCGCCCGGTCTTCAAACGAAACCACCGTGCAGTCGACGCGCACCCGCCACGCCAGCGGCTTTCCGAGATCAACTGGCCCGCTCCGGCACGTTCCGGGATAGACCGGATTGCCGATCTCCTTCCGGGAGCATGAACAGGGATAGGCCCGGCCCTCGCGCCACAGCCGATCAAGCGCCTCCCGGTAAGCCTGGATGCGCGCTGTCTGGTACAGAACGGAGCCATTCCATTCAAATCCGAACGCTTCTAAGGTGCGCAGGATGTCGGCGTCGACCCCGGGCACGCAGCGCGGGGTATCCACGTCTTCCATGCGCACCAGCCATTGGCCGCCATGTGCGCGCGCGTCGAGATAACTGGCCACCGCCGCGACCAGCGAACCGAAGTGCAGGGGCCCGGTCGGGGAGGGCGCGAATCGACCGATATATCCGCCCACGGCCCCTAACGCTCGCCGGTAGCTTCACACTCCCCGCGGCGCAGATAGGCGTCGTCCTTCTTCAGCCAGTCGACGCGAATGGGGGAAAAGATGTCGAGATCGATGGTGTCTTCCATGGCGACGGCGCGGTGCGGCACCCAGGACGGGATGCACAAGACCTCACCCTTGCGCACGGTCACCTCGCGCCCCTGCAGCTCAAATTTCAGGGCGCCTTCGAGGATGTAGGTGATTTGCTCACTTTCGTGCTGGTGCAAGGGCACGACCCCGTCCTTCTTTATGAAAACCTGAGAAACCATGGCCTTCTCGCCGGTGATGATCTTGCGGGAGATTACGTCGCTCATTACCTCGAGCGGGACCGCATCCCATGAATAGTAGCTGTGCTCCATTTGGGTGATTGTATAAGACGGCGCGCTACCTGCGATATTGCATCCTAATCCAGCACCGCGTTCCGACACGCGGGATCGATCGGAGATGCGCTTCCCCGGTCGGCAGAGTTGCAACGGCACGCGTGCACGCGGCGGCAAATCCAGACATCGCTTTACCTGAACGTCCTGCGGTTGACTATGAGGCTTTCCGGGATCTGCCCGGGCAAAACTTTTCCTTGCAAAAATCCAATAGTCACCGTTGACTTTACCGATTGTTCCTATATACTACCTCTGAGCCGGATCGTACGAACACCGCTCAAGGCATACGTGAGGTGTTGGGTATGACTGCGTCGCGACCAGGCCGCTGAGCCTGGGGCGGAATAGAAGGATTCGAAAGATGAAAACTCCGTATCGTTTTCTGGTAACGCTCACCATGCTCTTGGCCGGAATTCTTAGCCCAGGCCGGGACTGCAGTGCACAGACCACCAGCGGTGTCATTGGTGGCCGCGTGACAGACCCACAGGGTGCTTCCGTACCCGGTGCAGAAATACTGCTCACTGAAGAACTAACCGCCGTCAAACTCACGACGAGGACAGACTCCGCCGGGGATTTCCTTTTCCCGTCCGTGCTTCCGGGAACGTACAGTGTCGCCGTCCAGGCCCAGGGTTTCAAGCGACTTGAGAAAAAAGGCCTGACTTTGGCCGTCTTCGAAAGATTGTCCGCAGGCACGCTTGCGCTGGAAGTGGGAGGCACAAGCGACTCCGTAACTGTGAACGCCGACGCTACGCCCATCAATACCGCCAGCAGCGAAGACTCAGCAATCGTAGGTCAGCACCAGTTGGATTCCCTCCCGGACCAGGGGCGCGCCTACACGACCCTGCTGACGACGCTTCCGGGTGTCGTGTGGCTGACTTCTTCGGAAGGGCAGGCGACGATCGGGGGCAGCACGTTGCGTCTTCCGCTTGTCAATGGTCTTCGACGGGAGGAAAACAGCGTTACCGTGGATGGAGTAACCGCTTCGACGCGTGGGTATGGCGAAACCGAAAACATTCCCAATATGGATGCCATTTCCGAGGTTAAAATTCTACTCAATAACTACCAGGCTGAGTACGGAAAAACGCCGGGGGCCGCCATTAATGTGGTGACCAGGGGTGGCACCAGTCAGTTCCACGCGGCCGCTTACTGGGGCAAACGGCATGAAATGTTCGACGCCAATAGCTTCTTCAACAACAGAGTAGGCGCTCCGAAGGGACGCGACCGTTACGACACAGTTGGCTACAACGTCGCCGGTCCGGTCTTCTGGCCGGGCAAGCTCAACCCAAACAGAAACAAACTGTTCTTCTTCTTCTCGCAGGAAATTATCCTGGCCAATGCCGCCTCCACGAGGGACTTCACGGTCCCGTCTCCGCTGGAACTCCAGGGTAATTTCTCTCAATCGGTTCAGACGAATGGCGCGCCCTACGTCGTGAAAGATCCGCTCAACGGCGCGCCGTTTGCAAACAATATCGTCCCCGCGTCCCGGATCGATCCGAATATGCAAAAATTGCTCGGCGTGTTCCCGGCTCCCAACTTCTTTAACACCGCTGTCAGCGGCCGACAGTACAACTATGTGATATCCGACAGCACCGGCAATCCTGCCAATCAGGAATTGGCGCGGATGGATTACGATCCAACCGACAGATGGAGATTCTATATTCGTGGCCTGGACCAATTAATGACCAACCAGGGCCGCGTCACCGCAGCCAATTTTAACAACTGGGGAATCGTCCAGCCTCACGCCTCGAAAGCCCCCGCTGTCTCATTCAGCGCTACCTTCATCGCCACTCCGACGCTGGTCAATGACCTGAACTTCGGCTTCGGACAGTGGGACGAGAGCCAGCCCCTTAACTTACCAAACAACGATGCGTCGATAGAGAAGGACAAGTTGGGGATTACGTTGTGGCAACAGAATCCTCAGAACAATCCTCTGAATCTGGTCCCGGCAGTAAGCTTTGGCCTGCCCAACGCGGCCACTATCAGCTACGACGGGCGCTTTCCGCTGGGGGATCGGTCATCGGTCATGAGCTTGGCCGATGGGTTGACCAAAGTTGTTGGCCCCCATAGCTTCAAGGCCGGTCTATATCTTGAATATCAGGGATACCTCATGCGCCACAATGGAGGAGCCACCTTCCCCGGAAGCTTCGACTTCAGCGTGAATGCCAGCAATCCCTTTAATACGGGGTATCCCTACGCGACAGCTCTATTGGGCTACTTCAACACCTATACGGAAGTAGCCACAGCCCGTCCCGACCTGCAGCCGATCAGGCGGGCAGTCGAGTGGTACGTACAGGACAGCTGGAAGGTGAACAGGAAGCTCACCCTCGACTATGGTGTGCGGTTCGCCTACGATCTCAAGGTGTACGACAAGACTAACGTTGGGGGAGACTTTGAGCCTGCACTCTACAATCGTTCCCAGGCCGCGGCGCTGTATGTTCCCGCTAAAAATGCACAGGGTACCCGGGTAGCGGAAAACCCTTTGACCGGAGCCTTTTACCCCGCTGCATACATTGGATTGTTCGTGCCCGGCTCAGGCCAATACTTCGATGGATCGGTCGCCGCCGGCACCGCGGGGTATCCACAAGGCTTCGCAAACAGTAACGGCGTTTTGCTCGCTCCCCGCTTCGGCTTCGCGTACGACCCCTTCGGAGACGGAAAAACAGCCATCCGAGGGGGAGCGGGCATCTTTCACTCCGGACGTCCCGACGCGGGAGCGTCCAGCAGTAACCCGCCCGCCGTCTACACGCAGACACAGTATTACGGCAACGTGAGCACCTTTGCGGCGGCCGGCGGGCTGGTTTCGCCTGCCAGCGTATCGGTAATTTCCGGGGAGGAAAAAAATCCGTCGATATACCAGATGAGCTTCGACGTCCAACGCAGCCTGCCGTTCGGAGCGATTTTCGATGTAGGCTACGTTGGAAATCTTGGACGTCATCTCGCGGCGACAAGACAGATCAATGGAGTTCCCTACGGCGCCGAATTCCTGCCTCAAAATCAGGACCCCACCACCGGCACTCCGCTGCCCGACAACTTCTTCCGTCCCACCTATGGCTATGGTGCAATGAACCTGCTGGACTTTTCCGGCACCAGCAACTTCAACTCTCTGCAGACGCAGGTCAAGCGTCGCTTTTTCCACAACCTGCAGATCGCCGGTGTCTGGACCTGGTCAAAAGCTATGTCAATGGGCATTCAGGGAACCGGATCCTCCAATGCAGCTACCTCGACTCTGCCGGAATTCGCCGGCCGGCGCTTCTGGAGCTATGGGCCGGATCCATGGGATCGCACAAACAACATGGTCGGTAACTGGGTGTGGGACCTTCCGAAAGCCAGCAGCCTCGGCGGTGGCCCGGTTGTCCGCTGGCTATTCGACGATTGGCAGGTGGCCGGCATCTGTTCTTTTGTAAGCGGGACGCCGGTGGGCGTTACCATGACGCTGTCCGATGGCGCCAATCTGGTGGGAGGCGGCGACGGCGTGACGGTTCTCAAAACCGGGAACGCGGTCCTGCCCAAGGGCCAGAGAACCTTTTACGAATACTTCAACACGGCCGTCTTCGCAAGGCCGGCCGTAGGTAACATCGGCAGTGGAGCCGGCGCATCCATTTACGCATTTCGAGGGCCTGGCATCAATAACTGGAATACGACTTTCATCAGAAATGTCCGCATCAAAGAGAAAGTCACCCTGCAGCTCCGGTGGGAAATGTACAACGCCTTTAACCATACGCAGTTTAACAGCGTAAATTCGACCGCCATATTTAATGCACAGGGCGTTCAGACCAGCCCCACCTTCGGTCAACTTAATGGCGCCGACAGCCCGCGCATCCAACAGATGCTGCTGCGCCTCACGTTCTGACGCAGGCGCTGTGGCCGCGATTCTGTTGGTGGGGAATCCCGTCGAACTGTGGCCGGACCGGCGAGATGAGTGAGACAGGCGTAACCGGGGGAGAATGAGTAGAGGAACGATGAGATACAACACTTACATAATTCTGGCGGGCTTAGTTCTGGTGTTGATGGCGCCTCACGAAGTCCCGGCACAGGGATCCGGTTCTCCTGCCGCAAAGCGGCCAGCGCCGTTAAAGGTTTACGGCCAACTGCTTGACCCGCGGGAATATCCCGACGATACGCGCCGCAGCGTGAAGCCCCCCGCCTGGAGCCTGTTCGGGAATCAGACGCACTTTACCACCATGCGCCAGTTCCAGATGCGCGACAACACGCTCGTGGACTTCGCCGCCGACTTCGAGCGCTATACCAGGACCTACGACCTGGGCGATGTAATATGGCCGAACTCCAGGTTCCTCACCGCGACCAACATTCCCGAGATGGTCGAGGAGATGAGGCGGCGCCGCCTGTTCATGTATCAAATCTGGGGCTATGTACCCGGGTCAGGTCCCGGGCAGTGGCATCAGTTTGAGTTATCGCCGGAGACATCCAACCTGTTTCAATCGAGACTGGGTGACCATTGGCTTGGAATGGATATGGGTGAGCAGGATGGGCGCTACGTCATAGCCTATGCCGCCGAGATGTACCCTGCCTCAGGCGACCGACTCCAGCAATATCTCAACTTCCACAACCACATGGAAGGCATCGGCAACGATCTGCGCAACAAGATGGCAACATTGGTGGCCATTACCTTCGGACACTATCTGGTCAGGGAAGGCCTGTACACGATGCTCGGCGCCGAGGCTGCGCAGATGCATCCCAACGGACAGATTTTCTACGCTTTCAATCGGGGCGCGGGCAAACAGTACGGGGTCCCATGGTTCGGCAACGCGTCTGTGTACAACCGGTGGGGATCCAAGAGTTACGGTCCCAGAGGGAGGCCCACCAAAGGTACCAGTCTCGCGCTGATGAAGCGCCTTCTGTACAGCCACATTTTGTATAACTCCATGGTGGTGGGGTTCGAAAACGGATGGTTTGACGGAGACGCATTGTCACCGATCGGACGCATTCAGCAGGCGGCGCAGAAATGGGTTCGCGAGGTCGGGCAGCCCGGCGTGATGCAGACTCCGATCGCCGTCATGAACGATTTTTATGCGGGGTGGATCTTCCCCAATTACAACAAAATCCTTTATCGCGTCTGGGGCAATCTGCCATACGGCCCGGGCGACTATCTCATGAACGACGTCTTCGATATCCTCTATCCCGGGTATCAGGATTCCTCGTTCTTTCACGATGAGAAAGGTTTCGCCACCGCTACTCCATATGGCGACTCGGCCGACGCGCTTCTTAGTGACGCTCCAGGCTGGCTGCTTTCCCGCTATCCGGTCCTGGTGGTGGCAGGAGATCTGTCGGGAGGCGCAGAAGTGCGGGACAAGCTTCAGGCCTACGTCGAGCAGGGAGGGCGGTTATTTATTACTGCCGGTTCTCTTCGTAACCTTCCGGGTGGTCTGGCGGGAATTCAAAGCGAAGGTCATCCGAGGAGTTTTACCGCCGGGCAGAGAGTATCGATCGGCGGCAGTGCTCTCACCGAAGATCAACCATTCGAATTGTACCCACTTCTGTTGCCTCGGGGCGCCAGGATTCTTGCCACCGTAAGCGGAATGCCGGCGACTGTTTCGACGGAGGCGGGAAAAGGCACTGTCACGGTGTTTGCCAGTCCCTTCGGGGTCGCGGCTTCGAGTGCTCTCAAAGATCCTGTTGTGCGCGTGGAAGACAAGCCGTTGCCCAATCCCTATCCTATGCTGCGCCATGTCCGAACCACGCTCGCGCCCGCATTCGAGGAGCAGAAATACTTCGATGTCGGGGACGGCCTGTCGGTAATTACCTGCCGCCGCGGTAAGGGCGATTATACGATCGGGATCTCAAATAACTCGCTGCGTCAATTGCCCATTCACATCGTGTCGCATGTCGGATCCCTCCAGTCGGTGGAAGAATTGCCGCTCGACCAATCGGAAAAGCACGCCGTCGGCTATCTGCCGGAAGGTTTTGAAAACGCGCCGATCGGCGTCAGCGGGAAAGACTCGATCGCGGGCGGCGATATTCGCATATTTCGGGTTCGTGTGCAGGAAACCGGTGTCGATGAGGTGCCTCATACCATTCCGCCGCCTAACCCGACGAATCGATTCCTGCCCCTGCGCGGCATGCAAAAGATTGAGAACGAGATCCTCTCCCGGCCCACCTTCTTTCAGCACTTCGACGGAGTCGCCGTAGACTGGAAGTATCTGGCCGACCGCGAAACCAGTGTCCTTCAGAAGGAAGCTGTATGGCTCGGGCTGCAGAAGGCAAGAGTGCTGGTTGACTTGACTTCGGGCATTAACCTTTTCCCCGACCTGCGTCTGGTCAATAATATTGCGCCGGAATATCAGAGCAGTATGGACACCATTCGCGGCGTCCTGGCGAAAATGCAGTCCATCGGCGCTCACGATCTCCTTTTGTCGCTTCACAAACCCGTCGAGAACAACATCACCCTGCCCGATACCTGGAGGGCCTTCGAGGACTCCGTTCGGGAGATTTGTCGTGACGCGACTTCCCGGCAGATTAACGTCTACCTTCGTTTCGGATCTGGCAATAAGCTCCCGGGCGACCTGGACGAAGCTCTGCAGTTCATTCAAAAGGTGGGCGCCCAAAATCTCAGCCTCGCTCCGAGCACCGCGCTGTTGCTGGAATCGAAGGCGGATTTATCGCAACTTACGGCGAAGCTGAAAGGCCACGTTGGCTTGTGGCTTCTCAATACCCCTGGAACCGACGTTGCCGGGCGTTTTTGGAATGGGTACGGCCCGGTCAGTGGTTCGGGACGCGCGAAGGAACTGGCAGCGCTTCTCGCTATCGAACCCGATTCACCGATGCTGGCAGACGTAGTCTATTCCAGCCAGGATCAGGAGTACAGAGATGCGGTGGCACTGGACTTGATTAAACGCGATGTGCCTGCGCTTGTCGACAACCGGCGGTGACGTGAGTAAGCAGGCTCGAACCCCGGGGAGCGAGGGCAAGCCTGCCGACGTCTCTGAACTCTGCGATACATGACATTCGAAGTACCCGAAGGAGAATAATTTAACAATGAACCGACGTCAAGCCCTTAAGGCTATCTCGGCAACAGTCTTGACTACGCAGGCAGGCACCGGGTCCGCCGCCCCGGAGTTTATCTCGCCCATTGGCGCCAACGTGGAACCAATGGCCAGGGGCAAGTTTGAGCCCACGTGGGAATCGCTGCAGCAATACGAGACGCCCACGTGGTACCGTGATGCGAAGTTCGGGATCTGGGCGCACTGGGGCCCGCAGTGTCAGCCGGAATATGGCGACTGGTATGCGCGAAGAATGTATATCGAAGGGGAGGCGGACTACCAATTCCATCTGGCGCACTACGGCCACCCTTCCAAAGTGGGCTTTAAAGATGTAATTCACCAATGGAAAGCGGAGAACTGGGATCCCGACAAGCTGATGAGCCTTTACAAGCGGGCGGGTGCTCAGTACTTCTGCGCGCTGGCCAATCATCACGACAACTTCGACAATTTCGACAGTAAGTATCAAGCGTGGAACTCGACCCGCATCGGCCCGAAGAAAGATCTGATCGGGGGATGGGCCAAAGCCGCGCGCGCCCATGGGCTGAAATTCGGAGTAAGCGTGCATGCATCGCACGCGTGGATGTGGTACGAGGTGGCGCAGGGCGCGGACAAGACGGGACCTATGGCGGGGGCGCCTTACGATGGAAAGCTGACTAAGGCCGACGGCAAAGGTCAGTGGTGGGATGGGCTCGATCCTCAGGACTTGTATGCCCAGCGCCACGCGCCTGGAAAACCCATTGCTACTGCCAAGGTCTGGGATTGGCCAACCGACATGGGCGCGAGCGTTCCGGATGTCGCTTATTGCGAACGGTTCTACAATCGCACAGTCGACCTGATTAACAAATACCATCCCGATCTGGTCTACTACGACGATGACGCGCTGCCTCTTTATCCCATCACCGATGCCGGTCTTAAGTTGGCGGCACACTTCTATAACAGCAATATGAAGCTCCACGGCGGCAAACTGGAAGGCGTGATGAACGGCAAAGGTCTGAAGGATCTGCAGCGCAAAGCGATGGTCTGGGATATTGAACGCGGCGAGAGCACGACTATTGAACCGGAGCCCTGGCAGACCGACACGTGCATCGGCAACTGGCATTACGACCGAAAGGTTTTCGAGCAACACAAATATAAGACGGCGGCGGTGGTGATACGAACATTGGCCGACATCGTCAGCAAGAACGGCAACCTGATGTTGAGCGTCCCGGTAAAAGGCGATGGCACTCTGGATGCCGACGAGATTGCCATCGTGGAAGGTATCGCCCACTGGATGGATATCAATCGCGAGTGCATTTTCGAGACTCGGCCGTGGAAGGTGTTCGGTGAGGGACCTGGCTCCGAGAGTGCACCCCTGCGGGCGCAGGGTTTCAACGAGGGCAAGAACAAGCCCGTGACTCCGGATGACGTTCGATTTACCACTCGCAACGATGCTCTGTATATTATTGAGCTCGGCGTGCCAACCCAGGACTTGCGGATCAAATCCCTGGGAAAAGCAGCGAGTTTACTCGACCGGCCCATCGAATCCATTGAACTGCTTGGGAGTCCGGAAAAACTCGAATGGCGGCAAGGCGACGACGCACTCACCATTTCACCTCCCCGCTCGACGCCGTCGCCAGAGGCCTTGGTTTACAAGATGAGGCTTAAGGGGTAGTAACCCGCGCGATCGGGATGGCGAGTGTTGCCTGGCTCCAGACC
>Ga0302320_10002659_pt1 | contig 41769 bp, 29 predicted proteins | sample Bog_T0_3_FD_202130 | JGI IMG/M metagenome (GOLD analysis project Ga0302320, IMG submission 202130) | Peat permafrost microbial communities from Stordalen Mire near Abisko, Sweden - Bog_T0_3 | ecosystem: Environmental > Terrestrial > Soil > Wetlands > Peat | place: Sweden: Abisko, Stordalen Mire... | reverse complement strand
GGGACGAACGGCTTCGGTTACGATCCTCTGTTCTACTTCGCGGAAATTGGCAAGACCTTCGCGGAATTGACCGCGGAAGAGAAAGCTGGCTACAGCCATCGCGGCGCGGCCTTCCGAGCTTTCCTCGCGTGGGAGGATGAGAGCAGGGACCGCCATCCCCACAAGAATGATTGAATTGCTTTTGGGGAGCAGCGCCGCGGACAGCTATGTCGGCCCGCTTTGGAAGCACGTCATTTGCCGGCGAGTTCCATGGGAGAATGGGCAAGCGCTTTGCAACGCACCCACGAAATGAACGGCGGCCTGGAGATTCTTCGAATAGCGCTCGGTGACCGATCTTTGGTAATCGCCGGCCCTGGCGATATTACGCGCGTGCAGACCGATGCCATCGTGAACGCCGCGAACGCTTCGCTGCTGGGCGGAGGCGGAGTGGATGGCGCCATTCATCGCGCCGGTGGCCCGGCTATCCTCGAAGCTTGCAAGCAGATTGTGGAACGCATCGGACGGCTTCCGGCCGGGCAGGCAGTCGCGACGTCTGCTGGACGGCTGGCGGCTCGCTATGTGGTCCATACCGTGGGACCGTTTTGGAGCGGTGGTAAACGCGGCGAGGCCGAGGCCTTGGCGAGCTGCCATCGCGAGTCCATCCGCATTGCCGACGAGCTGCAGCTGGCGTCGATCGCCTTCCCGGCGATTTCGACTGGCGCATATCGCTACCCGGTGGACCAGGCGTCACAGATTGCTGTGAGTAGCGCGGCCGCCGCGCTGCAGAAGGCGGCCTACATTCGCGAGGTCCGCTTCGTGCTCTTCGATACTCGGACGCTCGAGCACTATGCGCAGGCGGCGCACGCGCTAGACAAGCCGCTGATGTAACCGGTCTGGAGCGGTATGCTAAGGCAGCCCTGGTCTGAGGTTATGATCCATTGACCGAACGTCTTTATTACGCCGACTCGTTTCTGCATGAATTTGAAGCGCGCGTGCTGGCTGTTGCGGGCGAAGCGGGCCGGGTTGCGGTTACACTTGACCGCTCGGCATTTTATCCCGCCAGCGGCGGCCAGGTCTTCGACACTGGATGGTTAGAGATCATGCCTGCCGCGAGCGGTACACCGCACCTGCGCGTGAACGAGGTTGTCGAAGACGAGAAGACTGGCGAGGTGCTGCACATCGTCGACGGCGATACTGCGGTGTTCCAGACGGGCACGCAGGTACGGGGCGTGATCGACGCTGAGCGTCGGCGCAATCACATGCAGCAGCACTCGGGACAGCACGTCCTGTCGGCGGCCTTCGAGAAACTGTACGGTTTCGCGACGGTCTCGTTTCATATGGGCGACGACAGCTGCACCATCGATTTAGCAGCAGATTCAGTTAGCGCAAGCCAATTGCAGGTCGCGGAAAAGCTGGCCAACGAAGCGGTCGCCGAGGATCGTTCGGTCGAGGTCCGCTTTGCCACTCCTGATGAGGCTCGGGCGATGGGCGTCCGCAAGATTCCGCCAGCCGAGCGCGAGAAACTGCGCCTCATCGACGTCGCCGATTTCGATTTGAATGCTTGCGGCGGGACACACGTGCGTAGCACCGGACAGATCGGCGCCATCCTGCTGCGAAAAACCGAGAAGGTGAAGCAGGGAGTCCGCGTGGAGTTTGTCTGCGGGTTGCGCGCGGTAAGCATTGCGCGGCGCGATTTTGAAACTCTGACCGAGGCAGCGGCGCTATTTTCGACGCACATCTGGGAAGTTCCACAGCAGATTCGCAAATGGCAGAACGAGATCAAGGCAGCGCAGAAAGCACAACATCGGCTATTGGAAGAGGTCGCAGAGCTGCAGGCGGAGCGGATGTTGCTATCGGCGGAGCAGCGCGGCCCCCGGAAGCTGGTAGTGCAATACTTAGCGGACCGAGATCTGGGCTTCATCAAAATGTTGGCACAAAAGCTCACGAAGAATGACGGTATGGTCGCTCTGTTGGCCTGCGGAGGCGGACAGCCATCGCTGGTGTTCGCGCAGACGGCCGGGTCGGCTTGTGACATGGGCGCGCTGATGAAGCAGACGGTGCAGACGCTGGGCACGCGCGGAGGCGGCAATCGCGATATGGCGCAAGGCGGCGCGCCGGATGGCGAAAGGGCTGAACGGGCTGTGCGTAACGCAGCCAGCGCGATAGGATAGCCTCACGCTGTTGAAAAGCAACTCCATCGCGGGCTGAAGCCCGCTTGGAGAGAAAAATAAAGGGGTCGTTACGGCGCAGCTAAAGCTGCGCCCCTTCCAATCTCAACCAACAACTGACAACCGGCAACTGACTTTGGACCAGAAGCTCATTCTCGTAACCTTGCTGATCCGCCTGGGCGTGGCCGCGGCCATCAGCAGTGTGCTGGTCCGGGCGCGCCGCTTTCGCGTGCTGCTGTTCCGCGAGGAGCGCACCCTGGGCGAGAAGATCGAGATCGTCTTCATCGTCGGCACGCCCATCGCGCTGGGGGTGCTGGTGCGCGGCTGGGTACACAATTTCCAGGCCGCCGATATCGCATTCGAGGGTGCGATCTTGCTGGGGGTGATCGGCGGCCGCTTTGTCGGCACCGCCGGCGGCATCCTGGTTTCGCTGCCCGCGTTGCTGCTGGGGGAGTGGCTCACTCTACCGATGTATGTCCTGGCGGGTTTCTCGGCTGGCCTGCTTCGCCACATCGCGCCCGAGCGCGAAGCCGTGTGGTCATTCTCGCCGCTGTTCGACCTCAACATCTATCATTGGATCCGGCGCAGCATTCGCAAGTCGTTCATCGACTGGCAGACCTCGTTCTTGTTCCTGATTGTGGTCCTCGAGTTTATTCATATCCAACTCCACCGCGCGTTTCCGCGCCGCATCTTCGCGCTGGATTCGCCAAACTGGTGGGTGAAACTAGCCATTTATGCGGGTACGGTGATGGCGGTAGCGATCGCGCTGAAGGTTCTGAACAACGTGCGCATCGAGATGAAGTTGGAACAGCAGGAGCGTCTGCTGCTGCAGGCACGCATGGAAGCTCTGCAGAGTCAGATTAATCCGCACTTCCTGTTTAACACGCTAAACTCCATTTCGTCATTGGTGCGGCGCGATCCCGATTCCGCGCGCGAGATGATCGTGAAGCTGGGAAACATTCTGCGGCGCTTGCTCCGTAAGGGAGATTCGTTCGTTCCGCTGCGCGAGGAATTCGAGTTTCTCGACGACTATCTCGACATCGAGGTGGCACGTTTCGGTCCTGACAAGCTGAAGGTAGTAAAGGAACTGGATCCCGCGTCGCTCGAACATCTGGTACCGAGCATGATCCTGCAGCCGCTGGTAGAGAATGCGGTGAAACATGGCTTGGCGGCCAAGGTTGAGGGTGGCAGCATCTACCTACGCAGCCGCAATGCCGATCATCGCCTGGTCATCGAAGTCGAGGACGACGGTGTGGGCATGCCGCTGGAGGGCACCAGCGCCTCGTCAGGCACTGGCATCGGCATGCTCAACGTTACTGAGCGCCTGCAAGTGGTATATGGCGACGCAGCCGAGATTACCTTCGAGAGCCAGCCGGATCGCGGCACGCTGGTACGGCTGGTGCTGCCGGTGCTGCAAGCCGAGGAAATGGGAGGCTCGGTGGTGGGAGCGATCTACGAAGAGCGATCCAGAACTTCCCGATAATATCTTTCGTACATGGGAATGATCTTGCTGGCACAAAATCGCGCCTGCGCGCTAGCGCGGGCCTGCTCACCCATCTGCGTGAGCTTGGCATCGTCTGACAGGATTTCCAGCGCATAGTTCGCCATCGCGTCCACGTCGCCGACATCGGCCAGGAAGCCAGTTTTTCCGTGATCAATGACTTCCGGCACGCCACCGACGTTGGTCGCGATAGGAACCACTTCGCAGGCCATGGCTTCCAGCGCCGCCAGTCCGAACGATTCCAATTGGCTTGGCAGGAGCATAACGTCGGCGAGCGGCAGCTTTTCGTGGATGCGGTCCTGCTTGCCGAGAAAATCGATCTTGTTATGAATGCCCTTGTTCACCGCCAGCCACTCGGCGCGCGAGCGTTCGGGGCCATCGCCGATCATCACTAGCCGCGACGGAATCTGCTTCTGCACCCGATCGAAAATCTCGATCACGTCAGGGATTCGTTTTACGGGACGAAAGTTCGAGAGGTGGACCAGAATTTTCTCGTCGGCACTGGCGTACTCCGAGCGGTGCTGCAGCAACTCCGGCGTGCGGTGATAAAGGTCGCAATTGACGAAGTTGGGAATGACCTCGATGGGTGTCTTGACGTCGAAGATCTCGATAGTTTGCTTTTTCAAGTAATGCGAGATCGAGGTAACGCCGTCGCTCTGGTCAATGGAGAAGCGGGTAATCGGCATGTAGGAGGGATCGGCGCCGACCAGCGTAATGTCGGTGCCGTGCAGCGTGGTGACATAGGGTAACCGTCGCCGCTTACGTGCGTGGTCGTAACACAACATCTGCCGCGCCAGCATCGCGCTCACCGAGTGCGGGATGGCGTAGTGCACGTGCAGCAGGTCAAGCTCATAGATCTCGGCCACCTCGGCCATGCGCGTGGCTAGCGCCAAATCGTACGGGGGATATTCGAACAGCGGATAGCGCGAGACTTCCACCTCGTGATAGTGAATATTGGGCTGCGGCTCGGTCAGCCGGATGGGCTGCGAGTAAGAGATGAAGTGCACCTGGTGGCCGCGCTGCGCCAGTTCCAGGCCCAGCTCGGTTGCGACTACACCGCTGCCGCCGTAGGTGGGATAACAGGTGATTCCGATTTTCATGCTAGCTGGCTCACCGATTGGATGGATTTGCGGCGGCGGAGATTCAGCTGCATGGCCCATGCCGGCAGCAGTTCGCACAAAACTCAGCATCCAATATCAACCTCGGAACCCGGCAAAGTTCGGCCGCTTACTTTTTCTGCTTGACGCCATACATCCGCAGAAACTCGCACTGGCCTTTCACTTCGCATTGGAGCATGTCCTGCGCCAGCAGGTTCCATCCCACAAAGCCTGCGAATATATGATTGGACGACTGCTCCGGAGTGGGCGCCAGTCCTTCTCCGGTATCTGCGTTGTAGTTCTCGTGCATCGATCCCCACTTCTGAATGTCGGCCACAACCATGCGGCCGAGGATGCCAGCGAGTTGCGCCGCTTCCTTATCGAAACCGTAACGCTTCAGCGCGATGTAGTTCAGATAATTCGCGTTGATCCAGATGGGCCCCTGCCAGTTGGAATAAGGAACGATCATGCTGACGTTGTTGTAGTCCGGGTCCTGCTTGGAGAGGCTGCGCAGTCCGTACGGCGCCAGCATGTAGTGCTTGTTCCATAAGTAGCGGCGGATCATCTCTTGCGCGCTCTTTTCCGGCAGCACGTCGTCGATGAGCGGGACGAAGTTGGAATAGCTGATCCGCTTGACCGGCTTGCCAGTGTCGCGGCGGATGTTGTAGAACATCGCCTCTTGGGCAAACCACATGTGCTGCAGCATCGCCGCCTTTAGATTGTCGGCCTGGTTGCGATACTCGGCGGCCTCGGCGGGCTGGCCCAGCTTGTCGGCCAGTTGAGCCATGGCTTTGTACTCGCGCAACTGGAAAGTGCAGAGATCGGTGGCCAGGATGGCGCTCTTCTCGTTGGGATCGTTGGTGAGCGCCACGTTGTTGTCGGCGCCCGACGAGATTGCATTCTCCCAGAAGAACAGTCCCCACGTCGCGTCGTACTGCGTCTGCTCGCGATAGGCGAGAACCTTGCGCAAACGTTCCCACACCGGCTTCACCCAGGTGTAGTCGCCCACGCGCTCGGACGCGATCACCGCGCCCTGCGCCAGGAAAGGCTTCATGGCGAACTTGCCCATCAAGGGACGCGGACCCTGGGTGGTGATACAGCCAGCCACGTAGCCGTCCTGATCGATGGCGCCCGCGAAGTCGAGCACCCACCACTTCAGATACTTCGCCTGCTCCGGACTTTGCTGCGCCAAGTGGCAGCCGATGAAGAACCCGTCCCAATCCCACATCTGCTTGTAATAACCAGCGGGAATCAGGTAGTCGTACTTGATGAAGCCTTCGGCGGGACGAATCGACTGGGGCTCGAGCTTGGCGTAAGCAGCCGAGACCTGGTTCAGGATCTGCTCCAGAGAGGGGGATTGGTCAGTGCCAATGACGGGTGCGGCCCAGGACAGAAGAATTGCGAGACAGAAGGACAGTCGCATGCAAAGCATTGTAATGGTGAGGGTGGCGTCGGTGTCGCGGCTCCGCGGCTCCGCGGCTCGGGTCAAATCTGCGACTTTCCTGGGGCTTACGCCCCAAGGTAACTGCGCGGCCGCCGCCGCGCGGCTGGATTTCTGTGACAAGAAGGGCGTCACTCGATAAAGCTTTGGAACCGCATCAGGCTTCGAATAATAAGTACCTGGCAATGACAACTGACAAGGGCCACGGCCAACCTACAACTGACTGGCAACCGGACCGTTGCCAATGGCGACTGACAATAGATGGGCAACCGGCAACCGCCCAGTGGCAACTGATAACTGACCTCTAGCCTCTAGCAACTGCCTTTAGTCCTGCGGCGAGAAGCTATACAGGTTCGTCTCCAGTTCCTCTTCCGGCAGCGCGTGCAGATCGATCCAGCCTTCCAGCGGCAGCGCGTCCACGGGCAAATGCTCGCGCCAGATGGCGAAGCGCAGCCGGATGCGGCTGCCCTCCTGCGCTGCAATCAATTCGAAAGGCACACGCATTTCGAAAATCTGTTCCAATGCGACTTCGACTCCGTTGGTATTCGAGTTGCCGGCATCGGCGGAGAACATTGCCAGCCGATGCCGCTCCTCACCATTGGTCAGTACCCAATTCTGCAGCTTCTGCCCTTGCGCATCCACGGTCAGCCGATAAGGATCGGGCGATGCCTTGTGCTCGCCTTTCTGGCGCCAAACTTCCAAGTTCACCACCAGCCGGTACGCTCCCTCGGGAATGCCGTGATGGAAATCCAGGCGACCCGAAACCGAGTCAGCGTCGACCCCCGCGTAAACCGCGTCCAGCAGAAACTGTTTGCCGTGCATCGCGCTGGTACGTTGGTCGGAGGTGTAGCTGGCCGCGCCCATCCACTCGAAGTATCCGCTCACCAGGCCGTCGACGCGGGCGCGCAAGTAGGCGGTCTGCGGAATGTAACTGGGCCGCGCTACGCCGCTCATGATCGGCGTGTTCAACTCCTCGGGCGGGACGCCCTCGAGCGCGTGATACACGTTCGACAGGTGCTTGCGGTAGAGTTCGTCGAAATCGCGATCGTTGGCGGAGTGATGTTCAGGGCCGTACCACCAGTTCCAGTCGCTGCCTTCGGCGATCAGCAGCTCCTCCCATGCGATCTGACGCTGCGCTTCGGAGACGCGATTAGAATGGCGGTCATAGTAGGCGCGCGCTTCCGCCAGCAAGTCCCATGCGCGATTATCTTCGGGAGCGCCAATCCAGACGTTGAAGTTGGCGTCGATCCACGAACCTGGAACCAACCGGGTCAATCGCCCGAAATCTGACTCACGATGCCTCTCGATCGCCTGGCTGATGGTGACCGGCTCGATCTGTTCGTCCCGCTGCAAGGCATCGTAGAAGCGGCGCAGAAATTCGCGGCCCGACTGGGGGTAGTATTCCCACGCGTTTTCGCCATCGAGAATGATCGAGACCACGGCATCCTTGCCGCGATCAATCACCGGCTGGGCCGAGTCTTTGATGTTCTTGATTAGATGGTTGGCCGCGTCCTGCGCGGGCATTCCGGAATAGACGAAGCCGATCAGGTCCGACAGGCGATGATCGCGGAAGACCAGGTGCATCCGCGTGTCGTCCTTTTCGTAACGATAGATGTTGTACAACCGCTCGGCGCCGTCGGCTTGCAGATGATCGCTGTGGTAGCGCGCAAAGTTGTAATCCAACGAGCGCCCCAGCACGCCCTCGTCCGTGGCCATCCACTGGATGCCCTGCCGGCTGGCCAGCTTCAGCGCTTCCTCCGAAACGCTTCCCTCCGATGGCCACAGACCCTTGGGTCGAACGGCAAACAATGCTTCGTGGGAATCGAGCGCACGCTGGATCTGCAGGGTGGCGTCATCCGGATGGCGGAAACGCCGTGTGGGAAGACTCAACCCCGGCGAAGACTCCGCGCCCGCATTGGTGTCGCACAGCAGCGGCAGGATGGGATGGTAATAGGGCGTGGCGGAAAGTTCTATAGAGCCTCGCCGCGCCGCTTCGGCATAAGCCGGCAAAACCTGCGCCAGGATGGTGTGCTGCCTTTCGATCACCAGCTGCTGATCGTCGCGACTGAAGTCTTCGCCCTGCTGTACCAGGGCGGCAATGTCGGGCTCGGCCAGGAAGAACTCGTCGAACCAAGCCAGCTGCGACAGCACCTGCAGATCGGCGTAATCGCGAGTGGCGAAATGTGACTCCGCCCCCTCGGGACGGTCCGCTGTGGTCCGGTATCTTTCCCACAGTTCACGATACCGCGGATAACGCCCAATCATGTTGACCGGATTTGCCTGGAACAAGTACTGCAGCGCGAACCGCCGATCGGCAGCCGTCAGCTCGCCCACCGGCTTGGCCACCAGATCGAAAAACGGGTCGTGCGCCTGGCCGGAGACGTAATCTTGAATTTGGGCCACCAGCGAGGGAACCAGGTTGAAGTTCTGGTGGACCTCGGGGAACTCATCTAGCAGCTTAACCATCCCGTAGTAGTCTTTTAGGGCATGCAGCCGCACCCATGGCAGACGATACTCGCCCGTAACCATGTCTTTGTAGAACGGTTGATGCATATGCCAAAGCAGCAGCAAGCGGATCTTCGGGGAGCTTGACGGGGAACCTGAAGTACTCATGGGAGCGTTTACGGCGCAGCCAGTGTATCAGGCGCCCGGCCGGCGTGGAAATCGCAAGAGCCGAGCCATCCATTATGAACTGTGTCTATTTGCAAGTTTTCCGGTTGCCTCTCCGCAGATCACGGCCAGCAATAACACAATTTCGACTCGGCGGTCTCAGCCCGCGGTCGCGCAAGTGGCCAGCACCCTCGCTCCTTGGCCTGAAAGTCGACCCTGGCCGGTACCAGAATTCGGAGCTGCAATAGCACACAAGTCTATAGCTAAACCCGGCACCTTAGTATGCAGTGTAAACTTTACAAGTTACTGGAAACTTCTACCGGCTGCGTTTGTGCGAAGGAACGGAAAGTCCCTTTGTTTTGTTAGGTGCCACATTGGCACGGAGGGTGCACTGTACGAGACCAGACGAAGTGGCGCATAGGGTCACTCGGAAGTGAATTTCGGCCAGAGTTCACTTCCTCGAGTGACCCTTATTATTTCTGCAGCTTAGTGGGACTTTATTAACCGTTCGCGGCGGTCGCTCTCGATTCTCCGAGGCGGTGGTAGCCGTGAATTGCGAAGGGCGGAGTGCGTGGCACTCCGCTATATTTTTGTCTGCGTTCGTCTTCTCTACTCTTCAGCGTTGCTGCGCCGTAACATTCCAAGGCATCATAGGTCTCAGTATGGCCCAGGTTGACCGTCGCTACGGGGACGAAATCAACGTCGTCAACCCCCACTAAACCAGCGCCAATCTCTCGCGCACATCGAAGCCGGCGCTGCGCAGCAGCTTCTCTACCGAGGACTCGTTCAGGCGGGTGGCGTCGTATTCCACGCGGATGGTGCGTTCACGCTCATCGAAGCGGACGCGGCGGATTCCGTAGACGTCGCTCATTTGTCCCAACGCGCCCATCTCGGTCTCGCCTGGTGGCATGCCGTAACGGAATAAGACTTCCACAGCGGTCATCGAACTGACCTTTCGCAAACGTGCAATGATAGGAAACGCGGAACTGGTCAAACCCTTCCGCATCTAGAATCTGAGGCGGGACGCGGCGACGGTTCCACACCTAAGGTTCCGCATTCAATATAGAGCATGGGTGGATTTGTGAACAGCGCGCAACGGCCAACCGAGAGAGTAAGGCAATGAGCGAGCCCGAAGAAATCGTGGAGAACATGGAGCTGGATTTTTCCGCCAAGGACCCGGTCTGCGGCATGGTGGTCGATCCGCCGCAGGCGCGCGGCAAGGCGAAATACCAGGGTGACACGTACTTCTTCTGTTCACCGGGATGCATGCAGAAATTCAACGCCTCTCCGGCAAAGTATGCGCCGATATCGACCGAGGGTGAGGTCGCGCCCACGCCAGCCGCGGCCGAGCCTAAGAAATTTGACAAGGACCCAGTCTGCGGTATGAGGGTCGATCCGGCGCAAGCCGTCTCGTCAGCCGAACACGAGCGCAAGGTGTATCACTTCTGCTCGCGCGGCTGCGCGGAGAAGTTCCAGCGCGATCCGCAGAAATATCTTTCGCCCGCGCACCGGCCTGCCGGCATGACGGGCATGGTGCAAATCGGCGGCACATCTGCGACGCCCGGATCTGCCCACAAGCTGGAGAAAGATCCAGTTTGCGGCATGAGTGTTGATCCGGCCAAGGCCGCAGCGGCGGTCGCCCACGGCAACAAGAGCTATTATTTCTGCTCGCGCGGATGTGGCGAGAAGTTCAAAGCCGATCCGGAAAAGTACCAATCGCCGGCGCCGAAGGCTGAAAGGCCGGGCGAACCATCTTTTGTCGCCGGCGAACGGCGCGCAGCGAAAAGCGAAAAGCGCGGTTCCTACGTCTGTCCCATGGATCCCGAGATCCGCCAGGACCATCCGGGAGCCTGTCCGAAGTGCGGTATGGCGCTGGAGCGCGACGTCCCCATCGCGGCGGGCAAGACGCAGTGGACCTGCCCGATGCATCCCGAGATTGTGCGCGACGGTCCGGGTGCGTGCCCAATCTGCGGCATGGCGCTGGAGCCGATGACCGCGACGGCGGCCGAGGAAGAAAATCCTGAGCTGCGCCAGATGACGCGGCGCTTCTGGACGAGCGTGCTGCTGGGCGTTCCGCTGGTGGCGCTGGCCATGTTGCGCATGGGCCCGCTGATGCACATGCTCACGCCGCGACTGGCAACCTGGATCGAGTTTGCGCTGGCGACACCGGTGGTGCTGTGGTGCGGCTGGCCCTTCTTCGCGCGCGGCTGGGCGTCCATCAAGTTTCGCAGTCCGAACATGTTCACCCTGATCGCGATGGGAGTGGGCGTGGCTTATGTCTACAGCGCGGTTGCGACGCTGCTGCCCGGCATATTTCCGCCGTCGATGCGCGCCATGGGCGGACAGCCGGACGTGTACTTCGAGGCAGCGGCGGCGATCATCGTACTCGTCCTGCTGGGCCAGGTTTTGGAGCTAAAGGCGCGCAGCCGCACCAGCAGCGCCATCCGCGCGCTGCTCGATCTCTCGCCCAAGCTGGCGCGCATCATGCGCGACGATGGCAGCGAGTACGACGTTGCCCTCGATCAGGTGAAGGTGGGCGACAAGCTGCGAGTGCGTCCCGGCGAAAAGATTCCGGTGGATGGGACGGTGCTCGACGGTCTCAGTTCGGTAGACGAATCGATGGTGACCGGGGAGTCGATTCCGATCGAGAAGCGTTCCGGCGACAAGGTCATCGGCGCGACGGTGAACGGGACCGGCTGGCTGCTGATGCGGGCCGAACGCGTGGGCAGCGAAACCATGCTGGCGCAGATCGTCCAGATGGTGAGCCAGGCGCAACGCAGCCGCGCACCTATTCAACGGCTAGCGGACAAGGTCGCCGCGTGGTTCGTTCCCACCGTGTTAGCGGCGGCGGTGATCACGTTTGTGGTTTGGTTTATCAAGGGGCCGGAGCCGCAACTGGCGAATGCGATCGTCAATGCCGTGGCGGTGCTGATCATCGCCTGCCCCTGTGCGCTGGGACTGGCAACGCCGGTCGCGATCATGGTTGGGACCGGTCGCGGGGCGCGCGCCGGTGTGCTCATCAAGAACGCCGAAGCGCTGGAGACGCTGGAGAAGGTCGACACCATCGCACTCGACAAGACCGGAACGCTGACCCAAGGCAAGCCGGAGCTGATGTCGGTGGTTGCCGTCGGCGGCGAAACCGAGGAGCGCGTGGTGCGGCTGGTGGCAAGTTTGGAGCGGGGAAGCGAGCATCCGTTGGCGGCGGCGGTGATTGAGGCTGCCCAAGCTAATGGATTGTCGCTGATGCCGGCGGAGGAGTTTCGCTCGCTGACCGGGCGCGGCGTGGTGGGCAAAATCGGCGGTCATGAAGTTGCCGTGGGAAATGAAAGCCTGCTGGAAGAACTCAATATCGATGCGGAAGAGTTGAAGTCGAAAGCCGAGAACTTGCGCAACCTGGGACAGACGGTTGTCTTCGCTGCGGTCGATGGCCGTGCAGCGGGGATTCTGGGTATCGCCGACCCGGTGAAGCCGGAAGCGGCGCAGGCGATTCGCGATCTGCGCAGCCAGGGCTTACGCGTGGTGATGCTCACCGGCGACAGCGAGACCACGGCGAAAGCGGTGGCGCGCGAGCTCGGGATCGACGACTTCGAAGCCGGCGTACTGCCCGATCATAAAGTCGAGGTGGTAAAGAAACTGCAGCAACAGGGAAGAGTAGTGGCGATGGCGGGAGACGGCGTCAACGACGCGCCCGCACTGGCGCAGGCACAAGTCGGGATTGCGATGGGGACCGGAACTGACGTCGCCATGGAGAGCGCCGGCATCACGTTGCTGAAGGGAGATCTCGCTGCGCTGGTGCGCGCTCGCCGTCTGAGCCGCGCCGTGATGCGCAATATCCGCGAGAACCTGTTCTTCGCGTTCATCTATAACTCGGTAGGCGTGCCCATCGCGGCGGGGATTCTGTATCCCAAGTTCGGCATCCTGCTGAGCCCGATCATTGCCGCGGCAGCTATGAGCTTCAGTTCGGTATCGGTGATCAGCAACGCTTTGCGCTTGCGCAGGGTGAAGCTGTAACGATTGCGGTGGGGTGCGGGATGGTATTCTCCCCAGCGGTTCTCGACCGCAATTCCGCGCATCTCTTGTTACAGTAAAAAGAGAACGCCGCGCATCATGTCTTCGGTCACGAAAAGTCCGCCCGCTGTCATACGCTGTCAGACCTGTGGCAAGGAAATTCCTCTGGGTGCCGACAGTTGTCCGGCATGCGGGCGCCACCACAGCGAGTCTTCTCCCCGGCTGACGCTGGCGATCCTGTTGATCCTGATTTTCGCCGGTTTCGCTTTTACGCAATATGTCGTCCGGCTGCACCGCGCCACCGAAGCGTCGCTGGCGAAGCGATGGTTCAACCGTGGCAACCAGGACATGCAGGCCAATCTACCGTCGCTGGCCGCTGAGGACTATCGCACGGCGCTTTCTTATGACCGCGAGAACCGGCAATATACCTTGAGCCTGGCTGAGGCGTTGCTCGCGGCCAATCGCATGAACGAGGCGCGCTCGCATCTGACCAGCCTTTGGGAAGAAGAGCCAGCCAGCGGCGAAGTCAATCTGGCGCTGGCGAGACTGCATGTCCGCCGTGGCGACCGCGCTCGAGCCATCGGCTACTATAACAATGCCATCAACGGCGTCTGGGACGAGCAGCCCCGACAGCAGCGCATTGCCGCGCGCTTCGAGCTGGTGCGCTACCTGATGCAGCAGCATGACCTGGCCGAGGCCCAGGCGGAGTTAATGGCGCTGCAGGCAGACGGACCACCCGATCCGTCCGACCAACTGCTGCTGGGACAAATGTTGCTGCAAGCGAATGATCCGAAACGCGCGATTGATGCGTATGACATAGTTCTCAGGAACGATCCTCGCAATGCCGATGCGTGGCTGGGCAAGGGATTGGCGGCGCTTCAGATTGGCGATTACCTTGCGGCGGAACGCGCGCTGGCCACGGCGTTAGAACACGATCCCAATTCTGAGCAGGCTCGCCAGCAGTTGGATCTGGTACGTGAAGTACTTCGCATCGGCCCGGCGTTTCGCGGACTGTCGCTGGCCGAGCGCACCCAACGCGTGGCCGAGGCGTTCAGCGCTGCCCTCAAACGCTTGACCGGTTGCGCCGCCCAGCAAGGTTACAGTCTCGCTGCGCCGAATACGGCGAAGGCCGGCGCTCGCGCCTCGGCGGCGAAAACAATGTCACTTCCAACCGTGGAGGCGACGACTCCGGCACCGAGCAATCTGCAGCAGCTTTATAGCAGCGGTGTGCAAAAGCAGGCGAGCGCCACCGACGCAGCACTACGCAGAAATCCCGACGCGCTTGAACCCACCATGCAATACGTATTCGAAGTCGAGCGCACCGCGGCGTCGATTTGCCCGACCATGGATCTGACGGACCGCGCGCTGCTCACTTTGGCGCAGAACGAAAGCGAGACGGTCAAGTGAGCACGTCCGAGCCGGTAGTCGCCAAACCGAAAGATGCCAGCGGGATCAAGCCGGCGGTCTCCACGCCGACCCGCCGGCAGTACTGGAGCAGCCTGCGCACCATGCTGTCGCCGCAGCGCTTCAGTCTGCGGGAAGAACAATTCTTTTTGTTGCTGGCGGTGTTGATCGGCATTGGCTCGGGATTGGCCGTGGTCTGCTTCCGGATGTCGATCGAGTACCTGAAATTGCATTTGCTGGGAAGCGGCCTGCTGCCATCAGTCCCGCGCGTCTTCCTGGCTCCCATGCTGACCGGCCTGGTGATTGCCTTTCTCGTCATCCGATTTTTCCCGCGCGCTCGCGGCAGTGGCGTCAACCAAACCAAGGCCGCGCTCTACATCTATGACGGCTACATTCCGATGCCGACGGTCATCGGAAAATTCATTACCAGCGCGCTGGCCATCGGCAGCGGACAGTCGCTCGGTCCCGAAGATCCATCTCTGCAGATCGGCGCCGGCATCGCGTCGGCACTCGGACGCCGTTTAAAGCTGTCGCGCGAGAAGCTGCGGCTCATCGCTCCCGTGGGCGCTGCCGCTGGGCTGGCCGCGGCCTTCAACGCTCCCATTACCGCCGTGCTGTTCGTCATCGAGGAAGTCATTGGCCGTTGGACCGCCGGAATTCTGGGCGCGGTCGTATTGTCGGCGATCTCCAGCGCGGTCATCGAGCGCTGGTTTCTCGGCGATGAACCATTGTTTCGCGTTCCTGCTTATCACCTTGAACATGCCGGCGAGCTGGGCGCGTACGCGAGCCTGGGCGTAATCGGCGGCTTCGCCTCACTCGCGTTCGTCAAATACATCGCTTATCTTCGTCCTCGACTTCGCCAGCTTCCATCGTGGACTCAGTATTTCCAGCCCGCAGCCGCGGGCCTGCTGATCGGACTGATCGGCATCAAGTTTCCGCAAGTGATGGGCGCCGGCTACAGCTACATGGACCAGGCCATGCACGAGCAGTACACCTGGCAGATTCTCGCCATCCTGGGCGCGCTGAAGATCGTGACCACCGGCCTGTCGTTCAGCAGCGGAACGCCGGGCGGCCTGTTCGCGCCCGTGCTGTTCATGGGAGCCATGATCGGTGGTGCGGTGGGCATGGCCGAACGGCAGCTCGTTCCTCAACTTGCCATTCCGGTGGGGGCCTATGCGCTGGTCGGCATGGGCACGCTGTTCGCCGGAATTCTGCGCGCGCCCATGACGTCGGTATTCATGATCCTGGAAGTCAGCGGCAACTACAGCATCATCGTGCCGGTGATCCTGTCGAATGCCATCGCCTATTTCATCTCGCGCACCTTCCAACCAACTCCAATTTTTGATCTGCTCTCGCGGCAGGATGGAATGGATTTGCCTTCGCTCGAAGAAGAGCGCGAAGTTCCCTTGCTGCGCGTGGAAGACGCCATGCGTCCGCCGCTGGGACAAACCCTGACCGGCAAGCTGCTGTTGCACGAAGCGCGGCAACGAGTGCAAGGTTCGGCGCAGGATTATTTCGTGGTGGGCATGGGCGGCGACGAGTGGTCAGGCATGAGCCGCGCAGTGCTGCTCGACATGATTCCTAATTCCGATATACCGCTGTCGCAGGTGCTGACGGCGCGAATTCCTTATCTGCATCCCGATCACCCGCTGGACACGGCGCTGCGCCTGATCGGCGGGCGCCCCATGCTGCCCGTGGTGCATCGGGCCCACGTCCAGCAATTGTTGGGCGTGGTTTCGCTCGACGACGTGATGCGCGCCTATCGCGGCGCGGGAATCAACGAATCCCATCCCGAGCCGGCCCCGGTCGTTCCTTAAGGACTGGGCAGGTCCGGTTCAGAATTTTTCCTGGTTCCACATTGGTGCCCCTTTCTGGAACTAACGCGCGTTTTTGCTTGACCGAAGCGACGGCTTTTCCTATGCTTGCCAATCGATCAGGTTTGTTACAAACATGCTGGCGCTCAAAACGAGCAAGTAGGTGCTTGCTCTTAGCTTCCGCGTGAACTGTTACGTAGCGTGGGGCTTGGAGATCACTGGCGATACATCTCTAGCAATGTTGAGAAGTGCGTGATTGCGTTCTCAGCGTCTGAAGAAAGTTAACCCCTCTCACTGAGGATGGCGAAGCCTTGTCTATTGCCGATCACAGTCTTGAAGCCGCAGGGACACAGCCCAGTCCGCTGCAGCCTAAGACTGGCGCCCTCGATCCATCCGAGTGGTTTGCGGCCTATACCCTGCCGCGACATGAAAAGGCCGTCGGACGGCAGTTTGACGCCCGCCACATCCAGGCGTACTTGCCGTTGTACCAGGTCGCGCGGCGTTGGAAGAATGGCTGCAAAGTGATCGTCGAGCAGCCGCTTTTTCCCAGCTACATTTTTGTTTGCATCGACCGGCGCGAGTCGGTGAAAGTGCTGCAAGTCCCGGGAGTGTTGACCATTGTTAGTGCCGGACGCGAACTGGCGTCGCTTTCCACGGCAGAAGTTGAAGCGCTTCGTTCCGGCCTTGCTCTCCGTCATTTCGAGCCACACCCTTACCTGATCGTAGGGGAAAAAGCGCGCATTGTGACGGGATCGCTGGCGGGGATGATTGGCGTACTGGTCCGCAAAAAGAACAGTCTCCGGGTTGTACTGACGCTGGACCTGATCCAGCAGAGCGTTGCCGTGGAAGTGGGCATCGACGAAATCGAGCCCTTGAAGCAATCGTCGCCCACCTGCGTTCAATTTTCAACTTGAGGACCGGTTGTCAGTGAAAAAGGCAGCGGCAAGAAGTGTAACGGCAGTGCGCATTGTCGAGGCTGCGATCCAACTTTTCTCCCGCCGAGGGTATAAGGGAACCAGCACGCGGGAGATTGCTCATTTGGCGGGGGTCAATGAGGCCACCCTGTTCCGGTATTTTTCCCGGAAGGCGGACCTTTTCTGGACGGCAACCGAATCGCGCCTGAACCGCTTAAAGTTGGGAAGGGAATTGCAGAACGGGCTGGCAACCGACGTCGATCCGGAAATTATTGTACCCATGCTGGTGGAGTTTGTGGTGGAGAACATGGCGCAATGTCCGGAACTGATGCGGCTGCTCTACGTAGCGGGATTTGAGCTGCCAGGGGCCGAGCGCATGTTTCGCGAACATCTAGGGCCCATCTTCGATTCGGTCAACGCCTACTTCGGCAGGTGCGTGGCCCGAGGAGCGATTGGCGATCTGGAGCCAACCTTCGCCACCCTGGGATTAGCCGGAGCGGTAAGCGCCCATCGCAACCTGCATCAGTTGTTTACCGGCCGGGATTTGCCGTGGGACGTGCAGGCGGTAGCGCCGGCCTATGCGCAGTTCTGGCTGAACGCGTTGCGGCAGCCAGTGCCGGCTACCAGGGAGGGCGGGGCTAATGAGCAAGTTGCGGGAGGTAATGCATGAATAACAATTATCGAGGAACCGATCGCTCGCCCGGGCGGCTGCGGTTCGCTTTTGCGTCAGCGTGCAGTTTTGGAGAACCAATTTGAAATCTCTGCCGAGAGCGAACCGTAACCAACGCTTGCTGGTGAGAAGTAAGTTAGATCGCTGCCGCCAGGGACGCGGCCACCGCTGGACCGTGCTGCTAGTGCTACTGGTGTTTCCCGCAATCATGGTTGGCGCGCCGCAAGATCCCGCAGCTTACCAGCAGGTGCAAACTCAGGAGAAACCCAAGACCCCGGCCGGCGACCAATCGCCAACGGGTGAGCAACCGTCTTCCCCGGCCGTGGTCTTGGATGATACCCACACGCTTCCTTCAACCAATACCCGGACGCTGGCCCAGCCCAGCGCTGCCATCACCAGCCAGCCGGTTGAGCTGACGGACTTTCAGCGTTTGGTCGAGGCGTCATTGGGCAAGACGCTGCCGGTTTACGGAGAGAACCTGTTTGAGAACGTCCCCACCACGTTCGCTCCCATCGACCGAGTACCCGTCACCTCCGATTACGTCATCGGCCCCGGGGATGAGCTGTTGATTCGCGCCTGGGGACAGATTGATCTGGACATTCACGCCCGGGTGGACAGGAACGGCGCGATTTACGTTCCCAAGGTTGGAAACCTGAATGTCGCCGGCCTCCGCTACGATCAGGTGCAGGAGTTCCTGAAGGCGCACATCGGCCGCATCTATCAGAACTTTGACCTCAACGTCACCCTGGGAGAGTTGCGCTCGATCGATGTTTTTGTTGTCGGCCAGGCGCGGCGTCCCGGCCGCTATACGGTCAGCTCACTCAGTACGCTGGCCAATGCCGTATTCTCCTCCGGCGGGCCCTCACCCAGCGGTTCCATGCGCCACATCGAGCTTAAGCGCGGGAAAAACATGGTCACCGACTTCGATCTCTACGATCTGCTGCTTAAGGGAGATAAAAGCAAAGACGTTCTGCTGTTGCCGGAAGACGTGATCTATATCTCTCCCATTGGGCCGCAGGTGGCGCTGGGAGGGCAGGTCAATGTGCCGGCCATCTACGAACTCAAAACCGAGACTAGCCTGGGAGAAGTTCTGCAACTTGCGGGCGGCCTTTCGACGACTGCCGACGGGGCCAAGGTATATATCGAAGAGATCAAGAATCGGAAGGACCGCAGCATCGAGGAAGTCAAGCTGGATCCGGCCGGGTTGGCCCATCCTCTGAAGGATGGTGACATCCTCAATTTCAGCTTGATTTCCCCACGATTCGAGAATTCCGTGACCTTGCGAGGCAATGTAGCTTCGCCCGGGCGCTATCCCTGGCACGAAGGCATGCGGGTCGACGATCTGATTCCCAATCGCGAGTTTCTGATCACCTCCGAATACTGGAAGCAGCAGAACGCTATTAACCTGCAGGCGCAGGCCAGCGGGGGCCGGCCCAGCTCGGAACTGAATGACGTTAAGAGGAATGCTCCGGAAATTAACTGGGACTACGCGGTTGTGCAGCGCATGAGTACGCGCGACCTGTCCACCGAACTGCTGCCGTTTAATCTGGGAAAAGCGGTCCTGGAACACGACGAGTCGGCCAATCTGCCGCTGCAGGCGGGCGACATTGTCACCATCTTTTCGCAAACTGACCTGCGGGTGCCGCGGGAGCAACAGACCAAGCTAGTCAGACTGGAAGGCGAATTCTCCGCCGCCGGAATCTACCGGGTAAGACCCGGCGAAAAGCTGCAGGACCTGGTGATTCGCACGGGGGGGTTGGCGTCCTCGGCCTATCTTTATGCCTCGGTCTTCACTCGGGAATCGACGCGGGCGCAGCAGCAGGAGCGGCTGGACATGGTGATCGCCCAGACGGAGAGGGACATCGCTCGCCAAGCGGCGCAGTCAGCGCAAAACGCCAAGACCGCCGATGAAGCCGCCGCTGCCAAAGCCGCGGTGGAAGCGCAGCGGGCCAGCCTCGACAAGTTGCGCCAGTTACGAGCCGACGGACGCATTGTGCTGAATCTCCATCCCAACGATGAGAACGTGGAGGCAATACCGGAAATTCCGCTCGAGGATGGCGATATCTTCTATGTGCCCAGCCGTCCCATCGTGGTGAGTGTGGTGGGCGACGTCTACAATCAGGGCTCCTTCCTGCAGCAGCCGGGAAAGACGGTACTCACGTACTTACGAAATGCCGGCGGACCCACGCGCAATGCGGACAAGGGGCGGATTTTCGTGGTGCGCGCCAATGGAGCCGTGGTCAGCAAAGATGCGGCCTCCGGCTTCTGGTCCGGCGGCTTCGACAGCATGGTGCTGATGCCCGGCGATGCGGTGGTGGTTCCGGAGAACGTAAATCCCGGCGCCGGTCTGCGAGCGTTTAAAGACTGGTCGCAGATTCTGTTTAATTTCGGATTGGCGGCCGCAGCCATCAAGGTGCTGAGCCCCTAGAAATCGCGGATTGCATTTGATGTCAAGATGGAAGTGCCGTTAGGCGTGAGAGTTCCAATCGAGGCGAGATGAATCGGGTTGACGTGGAGGAAAAGGTTGCCGGAACGGAACCGGAAGTCGCAGGCGGCCGCAATAAGGCCGATCTGATCGAATTGTTATTAGCACTGGCGCGAGGAAAGAAAGCCATCCTGAAGGTTACGATTACCGCCGCCTTGCTGGCGACCATCGTGTCATTTCTGCTGCCCAAGACGTATACCGCAACCAGCACGATTCTGCCTCCTCAGCAAAAGCAATCGGCGCTGAACTCGATGCTTGGACAGATCGGAGCCATCGCTGGGCTGAGCGGAGGCGATCTGGGCTTGAGGAACCCGGACGACGTTTTTGTGGCCATGCTAACCAGCCGGACAATCGAAGACAATCTCATCAATCGTTTCGATCTACGAAAGGCTTACCGGGTAAAGCGGTACCAGGATGCGGAGAAGAAGTTGAAACAAAACAGCGAAGTCATCGCTACGAAAGAGGGGCTGATCTCCATTTCCGTTACCGACCGTGATCCCAAGCGCGCTGCCGAAATCGCCAACGCTTATGTTCAGCAGCTTTATAACGTGAATCAGAACCTGGCCATAACGGAAGCCAGCCAGCGACGGCTCTTTTACGAGCAGCAGATCAAGGCAGAACAGCGACAATTGTCCTCCGCCGAGCTCGCGCTCACACAGGTACAGGAAAAGAGTGGACTGCTCCAGCCAGAGGCCCAGGCCAGGGCGATTATTGGCGGCATCGCCGACCTGCGGGCGCAGGTAGCAACCCATGAGGTGCAGCTCCGGACCATGCGCTCCTACGCCACCGAGAACAACCCCGAGCTGCAGCGTGCCGAGACGGAACTGGCCGGCATGCGAAGCGAGTTGGCCAAACTGGAGCACAGCAACGCTGCCGCCGGAAACGGCAACCTCGCGATCCCGGCGCGCCAGATGCCGGAAGCCGAATTGGAATACCTTCGCCGCTCACGCGAAGTGAAGTACCACGAGGCGCTCTACGAATTCCTGGGCAAGCAATTGGAGGCTGCCCGCATTGATGAGGGCCAGAATGCAATCCTGGTCCAGGTGGTTGACACTGCAGTGGCGCCGGAAAGTAAGTCGGGTCCCAAGCGCCTCCTCATCGTCCTGGTTTCTACAACGGCCGTGTTCCTGGTGGCCTGCCTGGCGGTGCTGTTGATAGAAGCGCTCCGCCGCAAGCACCAGGATCCGAGCCAGGGACCCCGTCTGGCTCTATTGTGGCACTCCCTGAAGTTCTCCTCGTGGTCATGAGCATTTGGCTTGACCATTTCCGGCTATGGGGCTGGTCTTGCTAGCCCCGAGCAACCGTCAACGCGATTGATTATGCAAACCAGGCAGATGTTGCGGGCGTCAGCTTCACAACTCATCAGTCGCTTACCCGACATCCGTGGACGCAACAAACTGGCTTACTTCGCCAATCGAGTTTTTCTGCTGAACTCCAGCTCAGACGCAACTGCAGAAGTGACCATGCGACTGGGGCATCGCATGATCGTCGACCTTCGTGCCTATACCGAGTTCGCCAGCTTCTACACTCACGATTACGATACCCAAGAAATACGCTCCGTTCTTCGCCTGTTCAAGCCGGAATGGGTGGTGCTTGATGTGGGAGCAAATGTCGGTTTTTGGACGATTCCCATGGCGAAAGCGCTCGGGCCAGCCGGAAGGGTTCACGCATTTGAGCCAATTTCGAGCAACCATCTGCGTTTGCGTGAGAATGTCAGACTCAATGGCCTGCAGAGCATCACGCAGGTTCATGAACTTGGGCTGTCCGACCGCCGCGCTACCCTGCAAATCAGCCTTCGAGAAGACTTCGCCAATGGTTCCGGTACAGGCAATGCATCGATTGTTATCGACGACAGCGATGGCCGGTTTCAGTGTGCAATGATCGAGGTTGACACACTAGATAAAATCTTTCCGTCGCTAAATGTAGAGAGACTCGACTTCGTCAAGGTTGATATCGAAGGACATGAAGACAAGTTCTTAGCGGGCGCAGCTTCGACGATTGGGCAATTCCGGCCAATCATCCACATGGAGATCAACGAGCCTTACTACAGCAGGCGCGGTTTGGATGCGACGACTGTATTTGAAGAATGGGCCAAGTCCGCCAAGTACGCTTGCGCTCTTAGAACTTCCAAAGGCTGGAGGCTGCGGGACCTTCGTCATCGCCGACCAGTGATTGACAATGTGCTGGCTCTTCCCGCGGAACGGGCCAGCGAGATTCTTCCCCAGCTTGACTTAACCTGAATTATGCCAGGAGTCCATCCGGTCTGTGAGTAGCGCCTCCACTCAACCATTCCCGACGGTAGCGCCTACGCCCCTGGCGGTGCCTACCGCCGCTTTCGAGGTGCTGGGCTATTTGTGCGTCGTCGCGGTCGGGACCCTCTCTTTCGTGATAGGGTGGCTGACCCCGAACCAGGCGGGTGTGCTGACCGTCCTGCTGCTGTCTCTCCTGATTGTGCTGGCCTGGAACCACTTCGATCAGGGACGACATCCCTGCTTTCTCTTTCTCTGCACGTTGTTGTTTTTTCAGGGCGGACGACTCATTGGATTTTGTCTCGGAGTGACTCCTGATCCGTTCGCAATCGAGTTATTTACACCCGCTCCCTTCAGCATTCCACGGGAGGACGCTGGGATAGTACTGCTCGCGATCGCACTTTCGGCCATCTGCGTTTATGCTCCCTGTAGATGGAACTATCGGCGCATCCCGCCGCCCGGGGACCAAGCCGTCCGGCGGTATTTGCCTTATCTCTACGTGGTGTTCTTTTTTACGATTTCAGCCTCGCTGGTTAAGAACTACTTGTATTTCCGATACGCGCAGGATCATGGCTATCTGGCCTTCTTCAATGACTATTACCGTCTCGCCGCCACCATTCCGCTGCCCGTGCGGCTGGTTGCCCTGCTGGACTTGCCGGTTTTTGTCGCCATTTTCGTTATCGAAAAAAGAAAGAAACTACTCTGGGTGACTACAGCCCTGTATCTCGGAGTTGCCACCCTCTATCTGGCAACGGGTGCGCGAGGATACACGCTCAGCTTTGCTTTGGCGCTGTGGTATGTGGCGAGAATCAAGTCCTCCAAGCCTACCCGCATACTGGTGCCGGTGTTACTGGTCGCCGTCTTGATAGGCGTCGCAGTCGTAGTTGCTGCGAGCCGGGAGAGCGCGACTGGTGAGCCGTACTCCATTTTGGGCCCTGCCGAATTCGTTGCCCAGCAGGGAAATTCCTTTAGCGTCACCGAGTTGGAAGTAAAATACCAGGACTTGTTTCGTCCCCATATCGGTTCGTATCTTTTCAACGAGCTGTGGGGAGCTTTCGTACCTTATGACATATCACGGTATGTTCCGGGAAAGTCCTTAAGCTGGGACATGGTGGTGTTTCTGAATCCCAGCATCTCCGGAATGGGTTTTGGTACCGGCGGATCAAACCTGGGAGAGATGTATCTAGTGGGGGGGCTGGGTGGAGTCGTAGTGTTGTCGCTGGTGCTCGGGTATGGCCTGAACCTCCTCTATGCCTGCGCCAGCAATGCCTGGGTCCTTATCGTCGTGGCGCTGATTCTTCCAGACTTTTTGCTGATGCCGAGGGGCGATAACGTGGCATGGTTATCGACGCTCATGCGGAACGCCATTCTGTTTTGTCCGCTGTTGGTGGGATGGTGGCTGTTTAGCCTCCTCAGCTCCCTGCGCGGTCCCTCGCCCAGGACTTTACCGCCGGAGGCCGTATGATCCGGCCAACCCTTGAGCCGCGAGAGCTTGCTCCATCGGTCGGCGAGACTGGACAGTAGCCCAAGTTTTTCCTGGTTCTTGCCGCCGTTCGTCAGGTCTTTAGGCGGCGCATAAACGGCCATGATTTCACTGATTGTAGCGACCATAGAACGGGTTTCAGAACTGGATCGGTTACTAACCAGTCTGGATGCGCAAAGTTACCGCGATTTTGAGGTCATCCTCATTGATCAAAACACCGACGCGCGGTTAACGCCGGTGCTGCGAAGGCATCGCGGCCTTGCCATCCGGCATCTTGAATGTGAGCGTGGTCTCAGCCGGGCACGAAACGCTGGACTCCGAGTTGCCACGGGCGAAGTTATCTGCTTTCCGGACGACGACTGCTGGTATCCCGCATCACTTCTCGAGAGCGTGAGCGGGTGGCTGGAACGGAATCCCGACTTCGATGCGGTCTTTACCACAATGCGAAGTGCCGATAATCAGCCGGTTGGACCGCGCTGTCCCTCCGGGCCGGTTCTGGTTACCAAGAGCAATGTGTGGAGCTTTATTTCTCCCGCCGGCTTTTTGAGACGCGCCGTGACCGACTCGGTGGGCCACTTCCGGGAGGACATCGGCGTGGGCGCCAACTCTCCCTACCAATCGGGCGAAGAATCTGACTACTTCCTGAGAGGGCTCGCCCTGGGCTTCAGAATGTGGTACGAACCCGCATTTACGGTGCACCACCAAGACTTTCGTTCCCTCGAGCGCATGCGGAAGACGACCTACCCCTACGCGTTAGGCTCCGGATATGTATTGCGCCTGCATGGCTACTCCTGGCGAGAATTTGGGGTCCATTTGGTGCGATCGGTCGGGGGAGCTGTCTTCAGCCTCTGCCAGGGCAATCTTAGTATGGCCGAAGTCTATTGGATGCGGGCTGCGGGTCAACTTCGGGGCTACTGCCTCGGCCCCAGGGATATTGCACGCATAGCTGATTCGCGAATGGATTGATCCCCCTAACGAATGGCAAGTTCGGCCGGCAGGCTAATTCGAAGTGTTGCCCACCTGGCTCCGGGCGAGGCCTTGAGCCGGCTCTCTTCGGTGGCGATCGTGATGTTCCTGGGCCACTGGTATGGCGTGGTTATCCTGGGCGTGTACGCACTGGCGGTGACCATTTCGCAGTATCTGCAGCCCATCATTGATTTTGGGCTGAGGCACATAGGGGCGCGGCTGGTGGCCCAGCAGCCTCATCTGGCAGCAGAAATTGTCCGCCGGGTGCAGTATCGCCGGCTGAGGATGGCAGGTGTAGCCTTACCGTTGATCGTGATTTATATCCTGGCCGTCCGATTGCCGGCCCCGATGAAGGCCTTTCTTCTCGTTTTTTCCGTTTCCAGCGCGCTGTATGCGATTTCGCTGGACTGGGCGGCATGGGGCAGAAATCAACTGCACTTAGTCGGATTCGCCAGGGCGGTGGTGCCGGTCAGTATTCTGGCTTTTCTCTTACTGGGGCGCGGGAATTCCGGTCAGGCTCTTTGGTGGGTGGTTGCAGGCAACATTTTCGGCTACCTTGCTCAGGCAGCGGTCTTTTGGCTCTGGTGGAAGAAGCATAAGCCCCAGGGCTCTGTCCGGATCGAGGAACAGAGGTTTATCGGCGATTCTCTGGCTTGGAAACGCAGCCGCATCATGGGGTTGGCATGGCTGGGAAATCTTGCCTTCAATTCCATTGACATGCTGATGCTGGGAGTGATGTCTAACCCGCGGCAGGTCGGACTGTACAGCGCCGCCTATCGGGTTTTGAACCAGGTGCTGGTTGCCTACTACCTGTTGACCCAGTCTCTTTATCCCGAACTGAGCCGGCAAAATTCCGCGCAGCGCATCCGGATGCTGCGGCCGACGATTCTACTGACTTTGCTGGGCGCGGGAGCAGCTATCGCTGCCGGGTTGGCGATGGCAAGGCAACCGCTGTTGATGCTGTTATTTGGACGCCAATTTCTGGCCGCAGGTCCCTTGCTGTTGCTGCTCGCCTGGGCGGTACCGCTGGATTTCCTGACGTCCTATTTGAGCAACGCCTACATCGCATGGGGCATGGAAAACAGCATCTTGCTGTGTACGGCGATCGGCGCCGCCTGCAACATAGTTCTGAATCTCCTGTGGATCCCGATCTATGGCGCGGCTGCGGCTGCGGTTAACACGCTTATCTCATACTTGATCTTCTTAGTCAGCCTGGCTTTGGTAGGACGATTCACCAAAGAGCTTGCGCGCGAGACACGGGCAATGCCGGAACTGGCTAGATAGCCAGGACGATTCCTGGTTCGCTCTCGGACCGAAAGCTGCCCAGGCGGCGCCCCGGGTAAGACGCTATCTGGAGACGCTGTAAGCTGCCCGACCAGCGATGCGGATTCTCTACGACCACCAGGTTTTTTCGTTGCAGAACGCAGGCGGCGCTTCCCGCTACTTCTATGAGTTGATGAAGTATCTGGCCGGCGTGCCCGATGCACAAACCGAATTGCTGTTGGGCATCAGCGGCACCGTGTATCCGTTTCGCCGGCTGCCTGCTTCCAAGGCCAAGGTGATGGCCTTCGGCGAGTCATTGCCGCCTGGGACCTTGCGCTATCTGGTCAATGAAGCGTGGAGCAACTTGCGGGTCCCGTTTCTCGGCAAAATGGACATCTATCATCCGACGGCCTACCTGCGAATGCCGATGGTTCGGGCACGAAGAGTAGTCGCCACTCATCATGACTGTACCCATGAACGCTATCCGGAATTGTTTCCCGACGTGAAGAAAGTGTTGTGGGCGCGGCAGTGGATGCTGCCCCGAGTGGACGCCATCATCTGCGTCTCCGAGTCCTGCCGCCAGGACCTGCTGCAGTTCTACAACCTGGATCCGGCCAAGACCCGCGTGATTCGTCATGGTCTCAGTCCGCTTCCGCGGAGCGCCCAAGCCGCGGCCAACCTGCGCGGGCGGTTGCGGCGCGACTACGTGCTCTATGTTGGGATGAGGGCCGCGTTCAAGAATTTCGCCGGCCTCCTGAAGGCATTCCACGAAACCAAACTGCATCGCTCGTTGGACTTGCTGGTGCTGGGAGGCGGACCTCTGACGGCGCAGGAAAAGGCGCTGATCGCCAGCCTGGAGATGAGCGATTGTGTCACCTGTCTGCCGATAATTTCCGATGAGCTGCTGGCCGAAGCTTATGCGGGAGCGAAACTGTTCGTCTATCCGTCGTTGAATGAAGGCTTCGGCTTTCCTCCGTTGGAAGCGATGTCCCTGGGATGTCCGGTATTGGCCAGCCGGGTGTCGTCCATCCCCGAGGTCTGTCAGGATGCCCCGTTCTACTTCGATCCGGCGGACCAGGACTCTTTCAACCGTGAACTGGTGCGGGCGATGAGTGACCAGGACGCGCGCAAGCAGGTCATCAAACGAGGCAGGGAAGTGGCGGCCCAGTATAGTTGGGAGAAGTGCGGACAGGAAACGCTGGCCTTGTACCGGGCGTGCCAGTGACGCCGCCGCGGGAATTCTGGGGCCTAAACCGAGCATTCTGCTAAAACATGTCTCGTCTGAAGGAATTGCTGTACAGCGATCTCGCTCGACAATACGAACTGGAAGGCAAGTCCGACGTCCGGCCGAACTTGGTTCGGTTCCTGGGACGGCTGCTGCATTTCCGCTTTCTGCCCAACGTGTTGTGCCGGACCAGCCGGGCGGCGATGCTGACCGGTATCCCGGTCTTGCCAAAGCTGCTGACTTATCTGAACCTGGTGCTCTTCGGTCTGGAGGTCACCCCCAAGTGCGAGATAGGTCCCGGCATCTTCTTTGCCCATCCCGTCGGATGCGTGATCGGCGCGTGGAGAATCGGTAGTAACGTTACGTTGTTTCAAGGAGTCGGATTGGGAGCTAAGCGCACAGACATGGGATTTCATAGAGAACTGCGCCCTGAGGTTGGCAATAACGTTGTCCTCGGAGCGGGCTGTAAGGTCCTGGGGCCATGCTACGTCGGCGATAACGTGACGGTAGGCGCCAACTCGCTCGTACTTAGTTCAGTGGAGTCCAATCGAACGGTTTTGGGCATTCCAGCCAGCGTAGTACCATCATCGGTAAGGATTACGGAATGAGAAAGCCACTTCTCGATCTTACGGTCATTATTCCCAACTACAACACCCGCGGGTTGTTGCGCGGCTGTATGGAGTCCATCTACCGGCACACCAGCGGGATCACGTTTGAAGTGATCTGCGTGGATGGCAACTCGCCCGACGGCAGTGCCGACATGGTGGCCGAGAACTTTCCCGAGGTGGCGCTGGTCAGAAACGCAACCAACGAGTCTTACGCCCGGGGCGTAAACCAGGGAATCCGTTTGTCGCGGGCACGCTATGCCTGCCTGCTGGATAGCGATACCTTGCTGATCGAGAATGCTTTCGAGCCTCTCGTGCGCTTCATGGACGAACATCCCGAGGTCGCGGTCTGCGGGCCCAAGTTGCTCAATCCCGACGGCAGCGTGCAGCACCACATTCGCAGCTTCGCCAGTCTGGGGGTTTTCTTCCTGCAAACCCTCAATTGGCACAAGCTGTTTCCCAACAGCCGGCTGATGAACCGTTACTACAACACCGACTTCGATTACTCGCAGGCCCAGCCGGTGGAGAGTATCGGCACCTCGGCGTACGTTATTCGCCGCTCCACCTGGGAAGCCGCGGGCTTGCTGGACGAGCGTTTTCGCTGGGCGATGCCTGATTTGGCCTACAACTACACTCTGCACCAGAAAGGCTACAAGTTGTTCTACACTCCCTGTGCGGAAGTGGTCCATTTTGGTGGCCAGACCGCCAGTCAAGACGTGCTGCGGGCACTGCACGAGCAATGCCAGGGGCTGATCGATTTCAGCGAACGGTACGACTACTTCGGCCGGAGCCGGCTCACCAAGGCCGTGGTCCGCTTGGGGGTGCGGGCCCGCTACTACACCAAGGTCATGGGATACTACTTGAGCTCTGACAAACGGGTGATTAAGGGCCCGGGTGCCCCGAAGAAGGAAACCGCCGCGCAAGCGGCCCGCGTGGTCCGGCCCCATGCTCGCGTAGTTCACAGCAAGCAGCTTGAAGCGGCCGCGTGCGCCTCGTTTTCTCAGCCTGAATCGGATGCTAACTCCGTGCCCAGCCAATAAGGCCGGCGCAATTTCCTCCGCATGGCGCGCCCAACCCGCACCCATGGCCGCGACAATAACCAAAGTAGCGAGCCCTGCGCCCACAGCCGTGCGATGCCGGCGCGTAATGTCTTTCGGCTGCGCATCTGTTCCAGCGCGAGCGCCGTCGAGTAGGTCATCCGGCGATAGGCGACCAGCTTGGGATCGAGCCAGTCCGCCCACTGATCGATGAGCAACAATGGCTCTTGATGAAGCCGCAGCCGGCGCGAGCGTGACATGCTGCCGGGATGCAGGCGATAGCGGCAGATGACGTCCTGCACAGCTCGTGCCTGATAGTGGCGCGCCACCGCCGCGTAAAGATAGTAGTCAGGTATGACCTCAATGGCCGGCGGAATTCTGCCGACATCTTCCACCGCCGAACGGCGCAGAACCGCCGAGCTCATGGCGAGGAAGCAACCATCGGCAAACAGTTGGGTAAAGATGTTGCCTTCCGGCAAAGCCACAAACTCGTGAGCGTAATCATAGTCGCGGCGATTACCATGCCGCGCATCAAACATCACCGTGCGTCCGTAAATAATGCCGACGCCGGTCCCGGCCAGAGCCATCTGCATTTCCAGTTTGCGGGGAAGCCATACATCGTCTTGATCGAGGAAGGCCAGCCACTCGCCGCTCGCCCGGCGAATCGCGGAATCTCTGGCCTTGCCTAACGGGGTGTCTTCAGGCGACAGGAAATACCGGATCCGCGGGTCGCGATACTGGCTGACAATCTGCGCGCTGTTGTCGGTGGAGCAGTCGTCCCAAACGATGAGTTCCCAATCCACAAAGGTCTGCGCCAGCACGCTGTCGAGGGCTTCGCGCAAGAACGAAGCTCCGTTGCGGACATTCATGATGACGCTGACCAGAGGCATGAGTAGGTTTTGCCAAATCGATCCTACATGGTTTAGCAGTCGGATTTTCTTGGGTCAGTCGTTCCTTGATGTATCTTGTCATCCCGGCCGAAGCGAGCGCCGTGGAAGGAGCTGCGGTTTCCGTAATTTCAATTGGAAACCGCCCGCGATTTTTGTCGCCAACTTCTGACTTGACGTTTAGCTTCCCAACACTCGCCAGTAGGGACGCCGGACGTTGCGCCGGACGAGATGAAATACAAAAGTAAAGGGACGCGATGCTTGCGATGCTACCGAGCCTTGCGCGAACAGCCGGACCACGCCGCTGCGCAGCGTCCGCAGGCTTCCCATTTCCTCCAGTGCGATGGCGGTCTGATGGCGCTTCCGGCAGCGGGTAACGATGTTCGGATCGAGGCTGGCGGCCCAGTGGTCGACCAGCCACAGCACCTCCTGATGCATTTGCTGAGCTGCCACTTGGGACATGCTGTCGGAGTGCATGCGGTACCGGCACACGGCCTGCTGCACTGCGCGCACTTGGTATTGGTGGGCGACGGCCACATAAAGATAGTAGTCGGGAATGATCCGAATGTTGTCGGGTATGCCGCCGATGGCTTCGATGGCCGAGCGCCGGAAGACAGCGGAACTCATGGCGATGAAGCAGGACTTGGTGAAGAGCTGGGTAAAGATGTTGCCTTCGGGTAAGAGTTCGTATTCGTGCTTCTGGTCGTAGTCGCGTTCCATCCCGCGGGGATAAAACCGAATGGTCCGTCCATAGATAAGGCCAACGCTCTCATCGGCGAGCGCCATCTGCTTCTCCAGTTTGCCGGGCAACCAGATGTCGTCCTGGTCGAGAAACGCGATCCACTCTCCTTTGGCTTGTCGAATGGCATCGCTACGGGCCTTGCCGAGGGAGACATCCTGCGGAGAGAGGAAGTAGCGGACCCTTTCGCCATGGTACTCGGCGACGATGCTAGCACTGGCATCGCTGGAACGGTCATCCCAAATGATGAGTTCCCACTCCGTGAAGGTTTGCGCCAGCACACTTTCGATGGCCTCGCGCAGGGTTGCGGCCCCGTTGCGAACGTTGATGATGGTGCTGACCAGAGGCATAGGAGGTTTGCCGGCCAATCGATGGGAGCTTAGGCGATGATCCAAACCTGGTACGACGATACCAGCACGCAATACAGCAAGACCTGCCAGAATGCCAGGTCTAAGGCAGTCAAGCCGAAAACCAGCAGAAAAAAGTCAAAGTTGAGGGGAGTGATGGTCATGCCGATTACGGCACGGGCCCGCAGAAAACCTGCCACGCCGGCAAAAGCGAACATCAGCAGAGCCAGCGCGAAACGGGACTTCGGCCGGGACTTCGGCGTGGCTGCGCCCACGACGGCGGTCTCTCGATACCACAGCACCCCCCAGATTCCAAGCACCACCAATCCCAAGATCGAGCTGCTGTATTGCAGCGCTGCGTATCTCGGAATCACGCCCAGGAACGGGGCCCGCACCCAGCCCTGCAGCCAGCGGAAGCGATACCAGGGCCACGTGTAGGCGTGGGTAAAGGAATCCCACACCACGTGAGTTGCAATTCCCAACACGATCGAGCCCAGGATGGCCAGGAAGCGGGAAGCGCCGCCAAACTTGAAATCGCCGGTCATGCCGCGGAGTCTCTGTTGCACGCCAGCGGGGAGAAGTCCGGCCGCTGGCCGTTTGATGACGTTGTGAAACAACCACAGCGCGGCCACCGAAGCCGGCAACGTGAATTCCACCAGTCCAGGGAAGCGGTGGCCCAGTGTCCGGTATTCCGCTGAGCCCACGATGTAGGGAAAATCGGGAGCCATGCTGCCGACGATAAACGCCGACCAAACCAAGTTCAGTTTTCGAAAGGGCAGGGCGGCGGCGGGATGAGAAAGGGTAAAAGGCATCAGGCTGGCAGGCAATCAGGGTGTGGATCAAACCTTCTGGCACCACGAGTTGCAATCGGCAAGCGCGACTTGCAGCGGGAATGGTTGGATCTCCACTCCCTTCCGAAGTATAGCCGACTGGATGTTTTCGCCGATGCCGCTAGTGTAGTGAGCTAGTGGGATGAGTCCTCGAATGTCTTGTCCTCCCGACCGGAACGAAGACGGGGGCGTTGAAGCGAAGCGGAGGGATTTGCGGCTCCCGCCGCAATCGTCACCGATCATTTACAATCGCACCACGGTTTCTACGACTGGCTCAAATCTATGAAACGCGTTCCGCTGGCTGGCGGACAATCCCTATCCATGCAAGATGACGATCTGCCGGCAATCGCGGGTGGCGTTGCGGTGCGCCCGCGCGAGAAGCGGCTGGTGTTCGGCGCTCCGGTAATTGGCGAGGCCGAGATCGCCTCGGTGGTCGATTGCCTGCGCAGCAATTGGATTGGACTGGGCGCCCGCGTCGAACAGTTCGAGCAGGAATTCGCGGGCTATAAGGGAGCGCCGTACGCGGCCGCGGTCAGCAGCGGTACTGCCGCCATCCATCTCGCTCTGCTTGCATTGGGGATCGGTCCGGGCGATGAAGTGATCGCTCCCGCCATGACCTTTTGCTCCACCATCCACTCCATCGTGCATACCGGAGCGCAGCCGGTGCTGGTGGATTGCACCCCCAGCACGTTCAACATCGATCCGGCGCTCATCGAGCAGAAAATCACTCCCCGCACCAAAGCGATCCTGGTGGTGCACATGTGCGGCCGCTGCTGCCAGATGGATTCCATCCTCGCCCTCGCCCGCCGTCGCGGACTGCGCGTCATCGAAGACTGCGCCCACGCCATCGAAGCTACCGATCGGGGACGCCCCGCCGGACTGATGGGCGACGCCGGCTGCTTCAGCTTTTATCCCACCAAGAACATCGCCACCTGCGACGGCGGCATGGTGATCACCCGCGATGCGAAGTTGCGGGAGCGGGTGAAGGTCCTCTCGCTGCATGGCATGACGGCCGGCGCCTGGAGCCGGTTCGTGGGCGGTCCGACCGGTTACGAAGTAGTGGAAGCTGGCTTCAAGTACAACATGACCGACGTGGCCGCGGCCCTGGCCTTGCCGCAACTGGCCACCGTCGAAGAGTATTGGCAACGGCGCCAGCAGGTTTGGCTGGCCTACAACCAGCGCCTCGCTGGCCTTCCTCTGCAATTGCCCGCCGTCGCCGCTCCTGACTCAAGGCACGCGTATCATCTGTATACCCCGCTACTGTCTCTGGAGGAAATTGGAGCGCCGCGGGAAAAGATCATAGCCGCCCTCGATGCCGAGAACATCGGCGCCGGCATTCACTACGTTCCGGTGCATCAGCATCCCTACTATCGCCGGCGCTTTGGATTTACCGATTCCGATTTTCCCCACGCATCGTACGTCGGAGAACGCACGATCTCGCTGCCGCTGTCGCCTGCCATGTCACCGCAGGACATCGAGGACGTCGCGACTGCGCTGACCCGCATCTTTCGCTACTACAAAGCCGCGGCATGAATCGCGCTGGAAGAAGGGTTAATAAGAGGGCAAGGGCGTTTTGAAGGGGCGTACCTTTAGGTGCGCCGCTAGGTGCTCTATACTTTTCAACCCGAGCCGACTTTAGTCGCCGAGGGAACTGCTTCGGAGATTATCAGCACCCCCTAATACAACCTCGATGCCCTTATTTCTACCCATCCGCCAGAAAGTGAGTGACACTCGAGGACGCTTTTGAAGATTCGTCTCCCCAAGCTCTTCCTCACCGTCGCTCTTCTGACTTCCTGCGCCACGGCTGTCCTCGCCCAACAGACTTCGCCTCCGAGCGCAGGACAGCCGCAGCCCGCGTCATCTCCGCAAGCTGCATCTTCGCAGCCTACGCCTCTTCCCGACGGCACCGTTCCTCATCCCAACGAAAGCAAGTTCTTACTCCATCTGGCGCAAGATCAGAAAGACATCTGGATCAGTCCGTTCCATCTGCAGCTCACAGATGCCAAGTGGCTGGTTCCCATGAGCGGCATTGCCGCCGGCCTGTTCGTCACCGATCCGCAAAGCTCCTACGGCATGCGCCTGGACAATCAGCATCGGCTGAATCTCGCGTCCGACGCGGGCCTGGCCTCGGCTGCGGGAATGACCGGCGCGATGTACGTCTGGGGACATATCACCCACAACGAGCGCGCCCGCGAAACCGGCGTGCTGGCTGCCGAGGCCATGATCAACGCACTCGGCGTGGACTACGCCCTTCAAGGCGTAGCGGGCCGCGAGCGCCCGTTCCCGTCGGACTTCCAGAACATCTTTTTTCACGGCGGTTCGTCGTTTCCGTCGAACCATGCGGCGGTGACCTGGGCGTTCGCCTCGGTCATTGCCCAGGAATATCCGCATCCGCTGGAAGAATTTGGCGCCTACGGTTTGGCCCTCGGAGTCAGCCTGGCCCGCGCAGCATCAGACCAGCATTTCCTGTCAGACGTATTTATCGGCGGCCTGATGGGCTATCAAGTCGGCAGACATATCTACAAGCAGCGGCACAACCCCGATATCGATGACGACTTGAAGATCGTGGCCGAGCAGACCTCGGCGCCGCGTCCCACCAATCAAGCCAGCCTTAACGTGCCGCTCGATAGCTGGATCTATCCGGCCATGGAGCGCCTGATCGGAGGCGGTTACATCAACAGCGCATTTATCGGACTAAGGCCGTGGACGCGCATGGCCTGCGCGCAGATGTTGATCGAGATGAACGCGGCCGTCGAATACCACACCGATGTACCGTCGGAAATATGGCAGTTCAAGAAGGCGCTGGACACGGAGTTCGCGCCCGAGATTGCAGCCTGGGACGGCCGACCGACGGAAGCGATGCAGCTGGATTCGGTTTACACGCGGGTGATGGACATTGCCGGCACGCCGGTGAATAACAGCTATCATTTCGGTCAAACGCTCATCAACGATTACGGCCGGCCCTATTGGCAAGGCCTCAACAACGTCACGGGTTTCAGCGCCAGCGCCAACGACGGCCGGTTTGCCTTCTACATCGATGGCGAGTTCCAATACGCGCCCACCATCCCGGCCCTTCCCCTGTCGGTACGGCAGGTAATCGCCAATGTCGATGAGAATCCTTTGCAGCCGCCCAAGCCGATCTCGGCGAACCAGTTTCAATTGCTGGATACCTATGTCTCAATGAAATTCGGGGGTTTAGATTATTCGGTGGGCAAGCAAAGCATGTGGTGGGGGCCGGGCGAAGGCGGCGCGCTATTGATGAGCAATAACGCCGCGCCTTTTTGGAATCTCCAGATCAATCGCTCCGAGCCCACCAACATTCCCTTGCTCTCAAGGTTCCTGGGGCCGTTCGAGATGTCCAATTACTTTGGACCGCTCTACGGCCACGAGTTTCCCGTTGGCCCCTATATGTTCGGACAGAAGGTCAGCTTCAAGCCCACCGAGAATCTGGAGTTTGGATTCACCCGCAATGATGTTTTCGGCGGCGAAGGGCATGTACCCATTACCTTCGGCACCTTCTGGAATGCGTTCACCAGCCTCAACGACGTACCTCCCGCCGTCAAGTTTTCGCGCAACGATCCCGGCGCCCGCCACGCCAGTTTCGATTTCACTTACCGGCTGCCGTTTGTGCGCCGCTGGCTGACGTTGTACACCGATTCGTTGGTACATGACGATGTCTCGCCGGTCAGCGCTCCCCGGCGCTCCGCCGTCAATCCAGGAATTTACCTCACCCATGTTCCCGGCCTGCCCAAACTCGATTTCCGCGCCGAGGCCGTCTACACCGATCCTCCAACCCCAGCCAGCATTGGTGGGACGTTTATCTATTGGGAGGTCGTCTACCACGATCTGTATCTCAACGACAATTCGCTGATGGGGAGCTGGATTGGCCGTGAGGGAAAGGGCTATCAGGCGTGGAGCACCTACCACCTCAGTCCTCGGAGCAGCATTCAGGTGAGCGTGCGCAACGGTAAGATCGCCAAAGATTTCATCCCCAGCGGAAGCACGCAGTGGGATTGGGACGTGTCGGCCATGCTGCGCGTCCGCCATGACCTCGAGATCAAGTCTTTCCTGCAATACGAGACCTGGTGGGTGCCGGTGCTGGCTGCGACGCGGCAAGCCGATTTCACTAGCTCCGTCCAATTGACCTGGTGGCCTACCACCGTGGGCATTCGCCGGACGTTTCACTGATACTGCCTTAAGAGGCAGCCCTATCGATTGCCGGACAGCGGCGTCCGCCGCCAATTCCCTCCCAAGTTACTCCTCCTACTGAGCTCGCCCCGCCTCGAAATTCCTCAGAACTTGACTGCGGATTACAGCTTCCGGGGAACTTTTTTCGGCCAGCCTGCGTAGCTAACTATCTCTAGCTTGCTTAATAACGAATCGATGTAAATGGACATCGTAGGCAATGGATGTAGAGAAGCGCAGTGCGTACAAGTATTGAGATGCCTGCGAACTCCGGGAGCCCGGGTGGGATCGGTATTGAAGTTCCAGAATGACGATTTGCAATGAACCCTCTAGGAAATACTCTTCGCGAGAAACAAGTCGGGCCGTTTCGAATCGTCGAAAAATCCTACGGCGCTAGTGCCACGCTTGGCCGTCATCAACATCCCACGGCTTATCTCTCTTTCCTGCTCGCCGGCGCCTATGTCGAGGCCTCGAATAAGGGAGAAACCGTCTGTCCCTCGGGTACCGTGATCTGGCATCCGCCGGCAGAAACGCACAGCGATCGCTTTCATCCCCAGGGCGGACATCTGATCGATCTCGAGGTTGCGGATTCCTGGTTGCAGGATGCCGCCCAGGCGCTACGGCCGGCTAACCAGCCGCGGATATTCTGCGGCGGCCTGCCCTACGCGCTCGGGCTGCAGCTGTATCGCGAACTGAGCGCGGATAGTAGGGTAGTGGAAACTATTGCGACCGAGTTGCTCAGCTTCTTCTTTTCCGGCGAGGTCGATCGCCATCCCCCGGTGTGGTTTCAACGCGCGTTGCAACTGGTCAGCGACATGGAAGGCCGGCACCACTCGCTGACCAGCGTGGCCCGCGAGGTGGGAGTGCATCCGGTGCATGTGGCGCGCAGCTTTCGCCGTTTTCTGGGATGCACCTTCGGCGATCACTTGGCGAAGAGCCGCGTCCGACGGGCTTTTGAGCTGCTTCTCAATCCGAACCGGCCTATCGTGGACGTAGCTTATGCTTGCGGTTTTGCCGACCATGCGCACCTGTGCCGGACCTTCAAGAAGTCAACCGGCCTGACGCCGACCGCCTTCCGCCGCATTCTTCCGCCAAGTTCCCAACAGCTTGTTAAGTCTCCGCCAGGTTAATACCGTTCAAGCATTTCTTTTCCGCCCCACTTATAAAGGAGCTGTCATTCTCCAAAATTGGGGGTCGGAATGAAGCGGATTTTCCTGGTTCTCGGGCTGTTCTGGTTGGGAACGTTCTGCGCGGCGCAGCGTCTGCCGCAAACTGCGGTTCCGGAAAGCTACAAGCTGACCTTTGCACCGGACTTGACGAACAACACTTTTGCGGGCGAGGAGACGATTCAGGTGCAGGTGTTGAAGCCCACCTCGGAAATCGTGCTCAATGCAGCCGACCTCGATTTTCAGAGCGTGATCATCACCAGTGCCAGTGGTGCCCAATCCGCCAAAGTCACGCTCGACAAAGAGAAACAAACGGCAAGCCTAGCGGTGGCCAAACCGGTTCCGGCCGGACCGGCGACCATCCAGATTCGTTACAGCGGAATTCTGAATGACCAGTTGCGCGGCTTCTACATCGGCAAGGACGACCAGGGCCGGAAATATGCCGCGACTCAATTCGAAAACACTGACGCTCGCCGGGCCTATCCATCGTTTGACGAGCCTATCTACAAGGCCACGTTCGACGTCACCGTCATTGCCGACAAAGCCATGACCGTAATCTCGAATGGAAAGGTTGTTTCCGATACGCCCGGTCCCGGTGATGCGAAACACACAGTGCATTTTTCTACCAGTCCCAAGATGTCGTCCTATCTAGTGGCTGTAGTCGTCGGCGATTTTGAATATATCGAAGGCGAGTCGGACGGCATTCCGATTCGCGTGTGGACTAGTCCCGGCAAGAAGGAATTGGGACGCTTTGCGTTGGCTGCCGCTGAGTTTAACTTGCATTACTACGATCGCTATTTCGGGATCAAGTATCCCTATGGCAAGCTTGATTTGGTCGGGCTCGCAGATTTCTCGGCGGGTGCGATGGAGAATACCGGCTGTATTACCTTCCGCGAGATTCTGTTGCTCCTCGATGAAAAGAACACGGCCACCGGCCTGAAGAAGACTGTGGCTTCGGTCATTGCGCATGAAATGGCGCACCAATGGTTCGGCGACCTGGTGACCATGCAATGGTGGGATTACAAGTGGCTCAACGAGGGGTTTGCGACCTGGATGTCGAGTAAGCCAGTTGCCGCATGGAAGCCGGAGTGGCACGTGCCGCTCGACGAGGTCAGCGACACCGTAAACTCGCTCGACCAGGATTCACTTATTAACACCCATCCAATTCATCAGCCTGCCGACACGCCGGCGCAGATCCTCGAACTCGACGATGCCATCACTTACGGAAAGACGGCGGCTGTGCTGCGGATGCTGGAGTCCTACGTGGGGCCGGAGCCGTTTCGTGAAGGCGTGGCCTTGTACTTAAAGCAGCATTCCTACGCCAACGCCACGGCGTCTGATTTCTGGAACGCGCAGACCCAGGTTTCCAAGAAGCCGGTCGACAAGATCATGCCCACGTGGATCGAGCAAGCTGGGCCGCCATTAGTAACCGTAAAGAATCACTGCTCGGGCAATTCCCAGACGGTTGCGCTGGAACAGCAACGCTACTTTTATGACCAAGCGAAACTCAATGCGGGCAGCCCGGAGCTTTGGCAGATTCCCCTGTGTATGAAGGCGGGCGCTTCGGTTACAGGCAACGATGAGCAGTGTGAACTGGTCACGAAGAAGCAGGACAGCTTCACCTTGCAGGGATGTTCGCCGTGGGTTTATGTAAACGCGAATGCGAAAGGCTTCTATCGCTCCGAATATAGCTCCGAAGCCATCCAGTCGATGGCCAAGGTGGCCGAGAGCGCCCTGTCTCCGGCCGAACGGATCATGTTGGTCGCCGATGTTTGGGCATCGGTCCGCGTCGATCGCGAGCCCATCGGAGATTACCTGGCGTTGGCCGAAGGGCTGCAGGCAGACCGCAACAGCGCCGTGCTGGACGAAGTTCTTCGGCGACTCACCTACATCGGCGATCACCTGGTGAGCGATGCCGATAGCGAACGTTACGCCCTCTGGGTGCGCCAACTCCTGGCGCCTATAGTTCAGGACGTTGGCTGGGAAGCTAAGCCCGGTGAAAGCGCAGATCAGGCCACTCTGCGCTCTGAACTCTTGATGGCGATGGGCAATGTTGCCCACGATCCGCAAGCCGAGGCACTGGCAAGTAAATTGTCGAATCAGTATCTCGCAGATCCTTCTTCGCTCAATCACGAGATTGCCGGCGCCGCCTTGCACGTTGCCACGCGTAACGGCGACCAGGCTTTGTACGACAAGATCATGGCCGACCTGAAAGCTGCCAAGACGCCGGAAACCTACTTCAGCGACATCTTTGCGCTGGGCCGATTCAGCGGTCCCAAGTTGATTGAACGGACCTTAGAGTATGCAATTTCACCGGCGATGCGCTCGCAAGACGCGCCCTACTTGATCTCAGCCGTGATGCAAAATCCAGCAGCGGAGAAACAAGCGTGGGCTTTCGTTCAGGCGCATTGGGCAACGATCGAGAATCTTGGCGGAGCATTTGCGGGCGGCGCGATCGTGCAAGCCACAGGCAGCTTCTGCGACCCAGAAATGCGGGATGAAGTGCAGGCGTTCTTCACCAGCCATCCCGCTCCGGCGGCAGAGCGCTCGCTGAAGCAGGCGGTCGAGCGAATGAATTACTGTGTCGCCCTGAACGCGCAACAAGGACCTCGGCTTGCTTCCTGGCTGCTGCACAGCAACGTGGCCGCCACCAAATAGAAACCAACTGCCGATCTGTCACCTCGCGCCGGAACATCAGTTGGCAGCGGCGGAGCGGCTGTGCGAGACTGAAAGCGCACAAGAGGAGGCAAATGACACCAGAGCGTGGCCCCCAGGTTGCGACGGCGCTGGCGGTTGGACTAGTCCACTAATGCTCGTAATCGTGCTATTTGCCAGGCAGCCTTTGGGCCTGTAGCTCAGCGGTAGAGCAGGGGACTCATAATCCCTTGGCCGGGGGTTCGAATCCCTCCGGGCCCACCAAGCAAATCAATCAGTTCCGCTGGTATTGCTTCTCCTTCATCTTTCATCGTTCGGGGTTTGCGTCCAGTTTGCGGATTGTTTCGCCACCGCTGCGCTGTCTAGGCGATCCACCCACGCGATGCGCGCCCATTGATCCAGCAGTTCCTCTGCCGGTGTCGTGTTGTGGTCGACCATAAAGGTTTTCTGTGGTCCACAGATATATTCTTCGGAGCCGGTGAACGACCGAATTCATCAATAGCTGTAATTCAATTCAAGACGTCTTGGTTGGAGAAAACCGGTGTATACTTCCCGGTGCCGGAACGCCAAGAAAGCGAATTCCGGGGTTGCTATTTTGCCGGACAAGACGATCGCATTTCCAAATTTCTAAAGGCAGGGGAAAAAATGTCGAACCATTTCACCGGACTCAGTCTCGGCCCTCCTCTTGGGGACCAACGACTTGACTTATGCGACCTCTATGCATTCCAGGCGCCTACGGATCCGGCGCGGACCGTGCTCATCCTCAATGCAAATCCGACTGCCGACGCGCTCCATCCCGACGCCATCTACCGGCTCGCCATCGATACCGACGGCGATTATTTGAACGACATTGCGTTCAGCTATGTGTTCTCGCCGCCGCAAAACGGTAAGCAGACGGTAAGCGTTTTTGTAGCCAAAGGTACGGAAGCCCGTTCGGTAGAAGCTGTCGGAACAAAGATCATCTCCGATGCCGCAGTCTCCTTCGTCGGAGACAAACCCAACATCGTCAAGTCGGGCGGGTACACGTTCTTTGCCGGCGCTCGCAGCGACGCCTTCTTTTTCGACTTCGACGGTATCAAGAATCTGTTCGATATCAGAGGCAAACGGAACTTCACCGAGCCTCATCTGGGCAGCAAGTCTCCCTGGACCGGAGTCGACTCGAATACGGAAGCCAACGTATTTTCGACGGTAATGGAGATGCCCAGCAGTGAGCTTGGCGCCAATCCAGTGATTAACATCTGGGGACGGTGCAGCGTCCGGCGCGACGGCGAGTTGCTTCACGTCGATCGCGCCGGCCACCCTTCCGTCAGCAGCTTCTTCAATACCGACGACACCAAGTTGGAGTACAACGCCAGCGAGCCCGTCAACGACCGCAAGCGCTGGACCGATATGTTCGTCCACTTGATGGGGCACACTGGGAATTACACCCGGGAAGAAGCCATCGCCGCGATCGACGTCGAAGGCCTGTTGCCTGACATGCTGAGCTTCAATCCTTCCAAGCCCGCAAAGTACCCGAATGGCCGCGTCTTCACCGACGATGTCATCGATTACCGCCTGGCATTTCTGACGAAAAATGAGTGTCCGCCTAGCGGCCTTAAGCCGCACACCGACATTCTCAAGGAGTTCCCGTACATTGGCACGCCACATCCGAAAAAGAGCTAGCGGCGCGCGCGCGAAATTTGTTTTTTCAAGTCTGAGAAAATTGCTGGGTCGCCGAGCCATCCAAGTTGACGATAAAGGAGAGTTCTGTGCGAACGACAGCTTTGCTGCTCCTAGCCACCACGGTGGCCTGTGCAACTCTCGTGGGACCTACGCTATCTCGCGGCTCTCTGTCTTCCCCGGTCTATCCTCTCAAAGCCAGCGCCAATGGCCGCTATCTGACCGACAGTAACGGAGTGCCATTCCTGCTCATGGGAGATTCGCCGCAGTCCATGATCGCCAATCTGGCTCCCCGCCAAATGTCTGGATACATGGCGAACCGGCAAGCGATGGGATTCAATTCCATCCTGGTGGACGCTCTTTGCAGCAGCTACACGGGAGG
>Ga0302320_10002657_pt1 | contig 41782 bp, 31 predicted proteins | sample Bog_T0_3_FD_202130 | JGI IMG/M metagenome (GOLD analysis project Ga0302320, IMG submission 202130) | Peat permafrost microbial communities from Stordalen Mire near Abisko, Sweden - Bog_T0_3 | ecosystem: Environmental > Terrestrial > Soil > Wetlands > Peat | place: Sweden: Abisko, Stordalen Mire... | reverse complement strand
ATCCCCAAACTGCTCCAAACTCTCCTGAGAAAACCGCGAAGTTGTCATACAAACAACTTCGAACCTACACGCGCTGCTTCAAAGTACCTTCTTTGGTGCGATCGATTTTCAAATGCGTTTGCCCTGAGGTGTTGGGAATCCTCCGTTGGCAATGATTGCTAATTGTGTTAGGCTTGGACGCAGATCCGTTCTCAGGGATGGGTTGGGAGGGGGACGGTAATGCCGACTCGAAATGTGAATCTGACCCCGGAACTGGACAGGTATATTCTGACGCGCCTAGAGAGCGGACGTTTTGAGAACGCCAGCGAGGTGGTACGCGCCGCTCTGCGAACCATGGAACGGGAAGAGCGGCTCTACGAGGCAAAGCTGGAGGCGCTTCGCGCGGCAATCGACGAAGGCGATGCCAGCGGCGTCGCCGAGGGCGATGTCTTTGCGCAGGTTCGCCAGGCGCTCCATCTGGGCGCAGGATCGAATTAGCCATGGACCTGGTGCGCCTTTCCTTGCGCGCTCGGGCCGACCTGTTGAGTATAGGCGCCTACACTCTTCAAACCTGGGGAGGCGCCCAGGCAGTACGATATCTCGACGGGCTTGAAAAGTGCGGAAAGGTGCTGGCCGCCAACCCCGCGCTTGGCCGTGCCTGCCACTTCATTCGTCCCTGCCTGCACCATTTTGAGAAGGGCCGCCACGTGCTTTTCTACCGGCAGGAAGAGAGCGGCATTCTCGTCTCCCGCATCCTCCATCAAAGCATGCTGCCCGAGCAGCAAGCTTTCGAGGACGAAGCGCCAAATCCGGCGGCGCACGGATGAGCGAATCGGGGAATTTGATTCGGCGGGCGAACTTCCTCAGCCCACCAGCTCCATCTCGCGCAGCGACTCGGCATAGGGCGCGCGCAGCACGCCGCGCTCGGTGAAGATGGCTGTCGTGTACTTCGCCGGAGTCACGTCGAAGGCCGGATTGCAGATGCCCACGCCATGCGGGGTCAGTTGCTTGCCGCCGTGATGCGTCACCTCAACGGCCGGCCGCTCCTCGATCGGGATCGCATCCCCCGTAGCGCAAGCGAGGTCGATCGTCGACCACGGCGCGGCGCAGTAAAACGGAATGCCGTGCTCTTTTGCCAGAATGGCCACGTTGTAAGTGCCGATCTTGTTGGCGAAGTCGCCGTTGGCCGCAATCCGATCAGCGCCCACCACCACGGCCTGAATCTTACCGGCCCTCATCAGGCTGGCGGCCATGTTGTCGCAGATCACCGTAGTGGGGATGCCGTCTTCCATCAGCTCCCACGCCGTGAGCCGCGCGCCCTGCAAGAAAGGCCGCGTCTCGTCCGCATAGACGTGGATGCGTTTGCCCCGCTCGACGGCCGAGCGAATCACGCCCAGCGCGGTTCCATAGCCGCATGTAGCCAGCGCGCCTGCGTTGCAGTGTGTGAGGACACCAGCCTCGTCGGGCAAGAGCGCCCCGCCGAACGCCCCCATCGCCTTGCACGCGGCAATATCTTCCTCATACATGGCGTCGGCCTCGGCCAATACTTTATCCTGGACCTCAGCCATGGAAGCACCTGCCGCCCGCAGGGCCGCGAACAACCCCTTCATGCGGTCGATGGCCCAGAACAAGTTGACCGCCGTGGGCCGCGTTCCGGCCAGCCGCGTGCAGATGCGCTCGAACTCCGGCGCAAACTCCGCGGCCGTCGCAGCCTTGCTCTGTTTCGCGCCTAGCGCGATGCCGTAAGCCGCGGAAACGCCGATGGCCGGCGCGCCGCGCACCACCATGGTCACAATCACCTCGGCCACCTGTTCATAGGTCGTGGCGAGTACATAGCTCTCCTCGAGAGGGAGCTTGGTCTGGTCGATAAAACGGACGCCTTCCGGCGTCCAGGCGAGGGTGGGAATCATGCTCTTCCAGTGTAAACGGAGAGGCGGCGGGGAGCAGAGGGCAGACTTTCGGTGGCGGCATTCTCCGCTTTTTGGCCAGTCTTGCGCGCCGTCGAAGATGCGCGAAATCTCAACCGCGTCCGGCTTCACCTGGTAGACAGCAATGTAAGAGAAGGGTGCGGAGGTAAGCTCACGTCCGTTTTTGCCAGTGCGCTGGATCGCGGCTGCCGTGGAAACAGGCGATAACGGTCAGCGTTTCATCGGCTTCGATGACGAACATCAGAGCATAAGGAAAGCGGCGAAGCAAGGCGCGGCGGATGCTCTTGTTGACGACGGGAAATTGCCGGGGATTGGCTCTCATGCGCTCGATCACGGCGTCAATCGCCGCGCGGAAAAGCCGACCCAGCCCGGGCGCCTCGTTCTCGTACCAGTCCTGCGCGTCGATCAACTCCGCGCGGGCCGCCAAGGTGAAAATAACTGGGTGCACTACGGGCAACGCTGCTCAAGCTCGGTCTTCAAAGCTGCCCAGGTGATGCCCTTGCGCCGGTCCTGGTCAAGCGTTGCAAGCCGTTGTTCAAGCTCCGCCCGCTGCGCGGCTGTCAGGGGAAGGTGGTCGTCTTCCAGGCTGTCCCAAAGCTGCGAAATCAGCGCGAGGCGTTCCGGCGGGGTCAGTCGCACAAGCTCGTCATGGGTGAGTGATTCCATTCATCGAGCATAGGAAAGAACGCGAGAGAAAGCAACAGGAAATCCTCGGCTGCCGGTACGGACCAGCGGGCCTCCATCTGGGCCGCAAGAGCCACTGCTTGAAAACCTTTTCATTTTTCGCTAGACGTACCTCCGCCCCTGTCAGTAGAGTGGTTTGGTCACTTTCCGCGCCGCTCGCACAACGCTTTTTCACAACCGCTTGCCCATGAAGGAGCCGCTCGTGTTGAACCTCACCGCCGTTGACTGGCTGATCATGCTGCTCTACTTCGTCTTTGTGCTGGGCATCGGCTTTGCCCTCAAGCGCTACATGAAGACCAGCAAGGACTTCTTCCAGGCCGGCCGCGCCCTCCCCGCCTGGATCTGCGGTCTCGCCTTCATCAGCGCCAACCTGGGCGCGCAGGAAGTGATCGGCATGGGCGCTTCGGGCGCCAAGTACGGCCTAGAGACAGCGCATTTCTACGGCATCGGCGCCATTCCGGCGATGATCTTTGTCGGCATCTTCATGATGCCCTTCTATTACGGCTCCAAGGCTCGCTCCGTGCCCGAGTTTCTGCGCATGCGCTTCGATGAAAAGACGCGCGCCCTCAACGCCTGCTCCTTTGCGGTGATGACCGTTTTCAGCTCCGGCATCTCCATGTACGCCATGGCGCGGCTCATCCAGGCTCTGCATGTCTTCGATGGGCTGTTCCGGGCGCTGGGCTGGGCGCCGGAGGGCATCTTCACCTTCTCCATCGTGCTTTCAGCGGTCATCGTCCTGGCCTACATCTTCCTCGGCGGACTCACCAGCGCCATCTACAACGAGGTGCTTCAGTTCTTTCTCATCATCGCGGGCTTTCTGCCGCTGGTGCTGCTGGGGCTGCGCAACATCGGCGGATGGTCGGGCCTCAAGGCCTCGGTTCCTGCTCAATACATGCACGAGTGGCACGGCGTGGCCCACGCTTCCACCAACCCCATGGGCATTGAGATCATCGGCCTCGGCATGGGTCTCGGCTTCGTGCTCGGCTCCGGCTACTGGTGTACCGACTTCCTGGTGATCCAGACCGCCATGGCTTCAAAGAACATGGAGTCGGCGCGGCGTGTGCCGCTCATCGCCGCCGTCCCCAAAATCTTCTTCCCGTTCCTGGTGATTCTCCCCGGCCTGCTGGCCATCGGCCTGCCCACCCCCCACACCACCACGGTCGAACGCAACGTGAACGGCATGATCGTGCGCGATACCAACGTTGTCCCGCGCAACGTGGAAGAGGGCCGCGGGCTGGTTCCGGCCAAGATCAACCCCGTCACCGGCAAGCCCATGTACACCGCCAGCGGCGAGCCCCTGCTCGACTACGACATGGCCACGCCCAACATGCTGCTGCACTTCTTCCCCACCGGCATTCTCGGTCTCGGGCTCACGGCGCTGCTTGCCAGCTTCATGAGCGGCATGGCCGGCAACGTGACGGCATTCAACACAGTTTTTACCTACGACCTTTACCAGTCCTACATTCACAAGGGCGCCAGCGACCGGCATTACATGGCGGTGGGCCGATGGGCCACCGTCGGCGGCATCCTGCTCTCCATTGCGACCGCCTACGCGGCCATCAACTTCAACAACATCATGGACACGCTGCAACTGGTCTTCTCGTTCGTCAATGCACCGCTGTTTGCCACCTTCCTGCTCGGCATGTTCTGGAAGCGGGCGACCGGACACGGAGCGTTTGCGGGCCTGATCGCGGGCACCTGCGCCGCCATGCTGCACCACGGGCTCACGCTGCCCATCGAGGCTAACCCCGGCATTCACGGCGGATGGCTGGCGGTCGTCCACCACTACCCCAGCGACATGGCACAGAACTTCTGGGGCGCTATCTTCGCGTTCGGCACTAACTTCGTAGTGACGGTGATCGTAAGTCTCGCCACCAAAGCCCGGCCAGAGTCTGAACTGGTCGGCCTGGTCCACTCGCTCACCCCCAAGCCGCCCAAGGCGCACAACGTATGGTGGAAGAGCCCCGAGGCGCTCGCCGCTGCCGTGCTGCTAATGGCCGTAGCGTTGAACATCTTCTTTTATTAGCGCCTTGCGTCCAACGTTCGTAGCACAACATATCTGTCATCCTGAGCGACCGGACCCTGAGCAAAGCGAAGGGGAAGGGAGTTGAAGGACCTGCCTTTCAGGAACTCGCTTTGTAACAGGGCACGACTTCAGTCCTGCCGCAAATGCCGCAAAATGAGTCCGGGCTTTAGCCCCTGAGGGGTGAAACCGCAGCCGGTTGCTAGACCCGGAATAGGGAGAAAAACATGAGTCTCGATTTACGTATCCCCATGGGCCTGATGTTCACGCTGGTCGGCATGATCCTGATCGCTTTCGGACTGGCCACCAGGGGCGGGGCCATCTACGCCGCCAGCCTCGGCATCAACGTCAATTTCTGGTGGGGCCTCGTGCTGCTCGTCTTCGGACTCACGATGCTCTACCTCGGCCGCCGCAGCCAGAAGCGTCTGGCCAGCCTCCCGCCGGAACCCGTCGACGAAACCCGCTCGCGGCTGGGGCACTGAATGCGACGATTGCTTGAGAATAATTTGCGGCGACAGAACCCATCTAATCGGATGAAGCCGAAGCAAACTGTGGCCAGCCGGGGAACAGGTATCGAGGTAATCTTCGATCTTGGCTCATCCGGCGGGTCGGGCATCGCGCGGAACAAGAAGCAGATGATCGGCGATGCGATTGCGGCGCGGCGCAGCAAGAGGGGTCGACCTCTCAGCGCCCGTCCCGCATGATGCTCTTTGTCGATACCTCGATCTTTCGCGTTTCACCGCCAGTCCAGGATTGAGATGCAGGTGTTCTTGAGGAATCGCCTGTGGCGATGTGTCTCCACGTCAAGCAGGTGAATCTCATCCATGCAGGTGTCGCTCACAACGACTCTGAAGGAGAGCCGCTTGCCGTTCGGCGACCAGGTGAGCGGTCCGCCGGGACCCCCGGGAAATATGCCGAGCCAGCGCGCCCGCGGGAGATAACACGCTGGACTGAGCCGTCAATATTTGCCTCGTAAATATCATTGCTCCCATACCAAGCGGCACGGTCGGAAACAGGCGACACAGCCACGCCCCGGTCCATACCGATAATTTCAACTGACTCACGGCCCATGGCTGCAATTCGAGGCTCGGAACTGTGGACGTTCTGTGTCTTTGTGGGTATATCGAACGATAAACCTGTCACCATCTTCTGGCCGTCATGCGACCACTGCAGTGGCTCGAGCGAATCAAGCATTAGTGGGGTGCCTGGGGGCTGGCCCGCGACAGAGACCCGATCTGAGGGAATGATTGTGCGGACCGAGCCGTCTCGGAGTGCAATGGCTTGAACCGACACATGGAATTCGTTCCATCTGGCGTAAGCAATCTCCGAGTCGTCCCACGACCAGGATAGTTGGAGCGGAGGGTGTGGAAGATCGAGAATGGGGCGGACCGCGCCGGTGGAAAGATCGTAGATCGCGAGCTCACAGTGGCCCGCCGCAGGGCCGTATAGGAAAGCCACGAGCCGGCCGTCGTGAGAGAGCGCAGGATGCGGGGATCGGCAGGTGTCATTGCCAAGGAGCAACGGAAGTTTGCGTATCGTCCCGTTGGAGGCGTAGGCGACTTCTCCGTTTCCCGTCGTGAAGACGATAGCGGCGTGCTCTTCGGCAGTGAAGCGTGCAATCTTGGCAATGTTGGCTTGCTCGATTGTTCCACTGAATTCGCGTTCGCTGCCAGTGGGGCCTTTGGGCTTTGCCCGGGGACAACAGTTGAGAGGAGTGCGAACGAAAGCACCGGCAGCCAGAGCGGCTGAAACGGCAATTTGGAAAGGAGGGTTGGCACGCGAACAGCCTAGGAGCTTGTTGAAAATTGCCTATGTGGTGCGTGGTTTTTTGGCTTTTGTGTTTGCTTTCGGCTGATTTTCGTTCGAAACGTGTGTTTTGCGAGTGTTGATGCGGGTTTTGGAGGCTTGTGAAGGGCCGTTTTGGCCCTTCGTTCCTTCTTCAGGCACACTGCTGCCTGAGGCCTTCCGCTTGGCCTTGCGCGATCAGCCTGGGCAGCCGCATCAGGTTGTGCGCCGCGCAACTGAATACGAATAGCCAGTCCACTTTGGCCAGCCCGCGCAGCTTCACCTGCCGCAGGGGCCCGGTCTGCTTCAGCCATCCGAACGTCTTCTCCACCAGCCAGCGCCGTCTTAAGCTGATTGCATAGCCGGAGTGCCGCGTCGTCCTGCGATCAATGTTGCTGCGCCGTCCCTTGTCGTTCTTTGTAACATGAACGGTTACATTCAACTGGCGCGCAGCGGCTACGAAATCCTTCGCGTCATAAGCCTTGTCCGCGCCCACTGTTATGCGCCGCTTGCGACCATTTTGCTTGTTCTGAAGCATCTCCAGCGCGGCCTTGCGCTCACCGTGTCCGTCGGCCTGGGTGACCGCCGCAGCAGCGATCAAGCCGTTGCGGTTCTCCACCAGTGCATGGCCCAGATAGGCCAGCTTCGACTCTTTGCCATAGCTCTTCTTGTACAGCCGCGCATCCGGATCGGTAGTTGATTCGTGCGTATCGTTGCTGCGCTTGTGTCCGTGAAAATCCGAGCCGTCGTCATCGTCGGAGCCGTCCTTGGCGCGGAAGCTCTTCTGCGACGCCCACGCCTGAATAAGCGTCCCGTCGACGGTGAAGTGATCATCCGACATGAATTTCTTCGCCTGCTCGTTGACCGCCGCAAAAAAGCTCTGTGCCACCGTGCTGTTGAGCAGCCGGTCGCGGTTCTTCGAGAACACCGCGTGGTTCCACACAGCATCGTCCATGCCCAGACCCACAAACCAGCGGAACAGCAGGTTGTAGTCGATCTCCTCGACCAGCAACCGCTCCGAGCGCACCGAATAGAAAGCCTGCAACAACAGCGCCCTCAACATATACTCCGGCGCGATCGAAGGCCGGCCCGAGGCCGAGTACAGAACGTCAAACTCCGCATTCAACGAACGCAACACCGTGTCGGAAAGCTTGCGAATCTCCCGCAAGGGGTGGTCCTGAGGAACACGCTGTTCCAACGTCACGCTGCTGAACATCACATCCCGAACCCGCTCGTCACCACGCATACTCCTTCGACGAAACAGACTCCGAATCAGACCGAGACTGGTACCTTTTTCAACAAGCTCCTAGAGCAAGAAACGTGTCAGGGCTGACGCATTGTGATAGTTCTTCAACTGTCACAATCAGCCGGTCGGGGTCTTTGCTGAAATGGTCGGAACTACTGCGTCCTGACGCCGAAATGCATCGTGCGGTAGTCGAAAGTGTAGCTCTTGAACTGATCCAGAGAATCCATCCTCAGCGGGCCGCAGGCGTCGTCGAGCGGAGCCTGGGCCAGCGCGCCAATTCCACCCCTTTTGAGTCGGATTCCGGTTCCGCGTCTCCGCCTGCAACCCGGCCGGAACCCCAAAAATCGCCCTCTCTCTTCCTGCTTTCCAGACCATAAACGATTCAATCTGGGAATCTTACCCTCAAGTCACCGTCTCTTGAGACATTCCTGACGCCCCCGCCGGTAAACTTGATGCAGATGAAGCGAAGAAGCATCGAACATTACGAGATTCTCCGCAAGCTCGGCGCCGGCGGCAGCGGCGTGGTCTACCTGGCCAACGACTCGCTCCTGCAGCGCCCCGTCGTGCTCAAGATTCTGCGTACTGGACTGCTCTCGGCCCAGCAGTTGCGCTCCACTGTCCTGCGGGAGGCCCGCCTGGCCTCTGCCATCGAGCATCCCAACGTCTGCGCCATCTATGAGGTAGGGGAAAGCGGCGACGAAGGCTACATCGTCATGCAGTACGTGCCCGGCCAGTCGTTGGACCGGCTGATCGGCCGCGGCCCCGCCAGTCTGCAACTCGTGCTGTCGGTCGGAATCCAGATCGCCGACGGCCTCCAGGCCGCACATGGCCTCGGCATCTTCCACCGCGACCTGAAGCCCCAGAACGTGATGCTGACCGACGGCGGCCTGGTAAAAATCCTTGACTTTGGCCTCGCCCGCCGCCTCCACCCGGAAGAAGCCAACTTCGATCCCTCCAAGCCCGCCCTCGCCAAGGACGCTTCCGTCGCCGCCACCTACACCGCCCGCGGCGGCACCATTCGCTACATGGCCCCGGAGCAGTTCGTCACCGGCCAGTCGAGCGTGCAGTCGGATGTGTGGGCGCTGGGCGTCATCCTCTACGAGCTGGCCAGCGGCCGCCATCCCTTTGCCCGTCCCGACGCCGAGGACTTTCAAGCCATCCGCGCCATCCAGTTTTCCGACCCCGAGGACCTGAGCCGCATTGTCCCCGGCATCTCCCCGGAACTGAAGAGCGTCATCGCTTCGTGCCTGGAAAAGACGCCCAGCGCGCGTTATGCCTCCGCCGCCGAGGTACGCGAAGCGCTCAAGACCATCATGAAGGCGCTGCAGATCGAGACCGGCATCATCCCCGGCGAGGCTGCCGCCAATCTGCCCACCACCGGTCCCGAGGCGGAGAAGCGCTCCACCGGCTTCCTCTCCATGCTGGCCGAGCGCTTTCGCGAGTCGGCCGTCGACCGCGCCCCCCAGAATTCCCTTGTCGTCCTGCCCTTCACCAACCTGGGCGCAACCGAAGTCGCTCCGCTCTACGGCTTTGCCCTCGCTGACGCCATTGCCGCTCGCCTGGCGCGCATTCCCGCGCTCGTCGTCCGCCCCTCCAGCACGCTCATGCACATGCCCATCGCCCAGATGGATCCCCTCTCCGTCGGTCACAAGCTGCTCGTTTCGTTCGTGCTTGCGGGCAACTTTCTGCGCTCCGCGGAGGGCTTCGACCTCAACTGGCAGCTTCTCGACGTGTCCTCGCAGAGCGTGCGCTCCGGCGGCGCCATCCGCGTTTCTTCGCTGGATTTGATTGCGGTGCAGACCGAGATCTCGAACGAAGTCTTTGCCGCGTTGCACGGCCTGTCGGCCGCCGACCGCATGCGGACAGCCCACACCGACGCGCCGCGCTCGGGGTCGCGCGATGCGGCAAATGGATCCGGCGCATCGCTTCCCGGCCGTGTCAGCGAGCAGTATTTGCAGGCACGCGCGCTGCTTAGCTCGTTCATGGTGCGCACCGGCTCGCGCACCGACCTGGACCACGCCCACGCGCTGTTCACCAGCGTCACGGCCACCGATTCGGAGTTTGCCGCGGGCTGGTGCGGGCTGGGCATCGCCGAGCTGCAATACGTGCGCCATGGCTTCGGCGGCCAGATCCATGTGATGCACGCGCGCCGCGCCTTCGACGAGGCGCTCAAGCTCGATCCCGCCTCCACCGAGGCCAATCTCTACCGCATTTACATGCTCCTCTCGCGCGGCGAAAAGGAGTCGGCGCGCCACGGAATCGCCAACCTGCTCTCCAGCGCCGCCAACGACTGGAACGTCCACATGGTCGCCGGCCTGGCCCTGCGCGGCGACGGCATGTACGAAGAGGCGCTCGAGCAGTTCAGCCGCGCCCTCAAGCTCAACCCCGCCAATGCGCCCATCCTTTACAACCACCGCGCCCGCGTCTACCACTACCGGAACCAGATCGAGCTGGCCGGCGACGAGCTGGAAAAAGGCTTGGCCCTCGAGCCGCGCCATCCCCTGCTGCGCACCTCGGCCGGCTACCAGCAGATGCGCCTCGGCAACCTCGACAAGGCCATCGAGATCCTGGAAAGCGTGGTCGAGGACGACAGCTCCATGCGCATCGCCGTACCCACGCTGGCGCTCTGCTACGTGCTCACCGGCGCATGGGAGCGCGGCGCCGCGCTGCTCAAGGACGATACCCTGGCCGCCGCCGAGGCCGACAGCGAGATGGCCTACCGCCTGGCCAGCTACTTCGCCGTCGAAGGCGACTCCACCGAAGCCCTGCACTGGCTGCGCCGCGCCATCTACCTGGGCAACGAGAACTATCCCTGGTTCCAGAAGAATCCGGCGTGGAACAACCTGAAGACCAACGGCGATTTCGAGCGCATTCTCGAAGACCTCAAGCGCGGCTTCCGCAAGAACCAGAAGACCTGGAAGCGGCTGCTCGAGCAAGTGCCGCCGGATGGGGCGTGACGCGTGGCCGCCCCGCTCAAGGGACCTTTCAGTCAGTCGTCCACCGGCTTCGCCGACCCACGGAGGAATGAAACCTGCTCTGATCGATGCCGCCGCTGACCCCCTAGGGCCGCGGAGCGGGCGCTCGCCTTGCTGAATTTGTTCCTGAAATCCAGGCACCATGGGCATGGCACGGCTCAATCCCCAGCCCGACTGCAACCCCGCTTCTTTTTGGAACGAAGCCACTCCTCGCCGTGCCCGGAAGGGCGCGTGCATTGCGAAACAGATCTCGTCTAACAGGAATAGGCGCAGTCTTTCTGGCTGAGCTGGAATGCACTGAAAATTTGAACCGGTCCGGGTAAACTGGCATCGTCGCTCATGAAACAGCTGGAAAAACTTCGTCCTCAATAGCTTTCAGCAGATTGACGAAAAGGAGGCTTAACCTTGAATCAGAACCTACATCCAGGTTGTCGGACTTGGACGCGGGTATCTGCCCTTTTGCTGGTCGTGTTGCTGGCGGGCTATATGGAAAGGCCAAGCCTTGCTTCAGCGCAGGCTCCCGCAGCGTTGAATCCCTCCGCGGGCACGCCGGATGCTTCTCCTCCCGGCATCGTGGCATGGGGCGACTCGCTCACGGTTGGCGATCAAGGCTATATCGATCAGGGCACATACCCCACCGAGCTTGCGCTACGCATGGGCCTGCGCGTTGTGAATGAAGGCGTAAATGCCGCCACTCCCACGCAGATCGGGATCTGTGAAGGCGGCGTTCCAACCAACGCCACCGTTGCCGGTGGTTCCATTCCGGCCTCTGGCGGCGTCACCGTGACGTTTCCGGACGGGTGGGAGCCGGTTACCGCGAGGGGGCCGGCCAGCGGCGTCAGCGGCTCCATCCTCGGGGTAGGGGGGCTGGTGACCTTCGACGCAACCTCGTCCATCTCCACGTTCACGCGCACCACGCCCGGAGAAGCCGTCAGTGCTCCAGGGAGCCTGCGGTTCGTCGTCGACAATTCCTATGCCAATTGGCTCCCCGTCTTCTGGGAAGGCCGCAACGACATCGCCGACGTCTCCCGGACCCTTTCCGATATCGCGGCACAGGTTCAATCCGTCCCTGCAGGCCAGAACTATGTGATTCTGGCCAACCTCAACGGCAACCACTCGGACGAATGGATTGGGGGCTCCGACTACGAGTACATTCTGACCCTGAACAATCAACTGGCGGAGACCTACGGGCGGCACTACCTGGATGTTCGGCGGATGCTGATTTCCAGTTACAATCCTGCCCAGGCCACCGATGTCGCGGATGTCAAGCACGATGACGTGCCCACCTCGTTGCGCGCCATCTATGCAACCGCAACCCTGGGCAACGCGATCGGCCCCGAAGACACGGTTCTGACCATCGCGCACTCCAGCCGAGGCATGCAGTACGGCGCCATCCTGACCATCGACACTGGGGCCAACGCCGAGAACGCCTTCATCTCTACCGTATCGGGAGACACAGTCACCGTCGAGAGAAACCTCGGCGGACACGTAACCTCGCACAAGGCCGGAGCGCCGCTCACTGAATCCGATCTCTTTCACCTGAATGCGAAGGGCTACCAGATTGTCGCCGACGCCGTGGCGCAGTTTCTATCTGCGAAGACCCTCGGCCCGTGATGATGGCGAATTTGCCGCCCGGCGGACAGCTGCGGACGGTCCGGGGATGGGCTCGCGCCGGGAAGCAAAACCACAGATCGGGTGCGGCAGGAGAGTTAGACTAAGCATTCCCCCCAAAAAACCGAAGGATTGCTGCGCAGCTTGACAGATCTCGGCCAATATATGGGACAGTGCTTCAACGCCTTACGTTCGAGATGGCGTCGGAATTCCTGGCTTGGCGGCCTTGGATTTGCGCTGGGTTTGCCGTGCCTGCTTGCCGGCTGCGGCGGAAAAGCCACCCTCGCCCCCAAGGAGGTTCCCACCATCGCCTGGGCAACTCCCGCGGCGATCACCTGCGGCACCACGCTGAGCGCGACGCAACTGAACGCAGCCGCAAGCGTTCCCGGCGCCTTTGCTTACTCACCTTCTGTCGGCGCCCTGCTCAATGCCGGCCCGCAAACGATCTCGGTCACCTTCACCCCGGCTGACAGCGCGGATTACGCCACGGCGACCGCCTCGGTCACCATCCAGGTCAACCAGGGCACGCCCATCATCACCTGGGCCACTCCGGTCGCGATCTCGTATGGCACGCCTCTGGGTGCGGCACAGCTTGACGCCACCTCCGGCAACGCGGCTGGGAGTTTCGCCTATGTACCGCCCTCCGGCACGGTGCTGCCGGCAGGATCACAGACGCTCACAGCGACCTTTACGCCAACCGATCCCGCGGACTTCACCATGGCCAGCGCCTCGGTGACAATCCAGGTAAACAAGAGCACGCCGGCGATCGCCTGGGCGGCGCCTGCCGCCATCCCCTACGGCACGGCCCTGGGTCCGGCACAATTGGACGCGTCTTCCGGAGGCGTGGCGGGGACGTTTGTCTATTCCCCGGGCGCGGGGACGGCGCTGACGGCCGGTTCGCATACCCTCACGGTCACCTTCAATCCGACCGACTCCGCGGACTTGAACCCCGCCACCGCTTCGGTGACGATCCAGGTCAGCCAAGCCACTCCTGCGCTCACCTGGGCCTCGCCTGCCCCGATCGTGTATGGGACCGCCTTGGGCGCCGCGCAACTGGACGCCACGGCCAGTGTGGCGGGAACCTTCGCCTACTCGCCAACCGCGGGAGCATTGCTCGGAGCTGGGCCACACACCCTGTCGGTGACGTTCACCCCTGCCGACACAGTCGACTACGCGATGGCCACCGCCAACACGACACAGACTGTCGAGCAAGCAACCCCGGTCCTCAGCTGGCCCACGCCTGCGCCCATTTCTTACGGTACCCTGCTGGGCGCGATGCAACTGGATGCGACCGCCAGCGTTCCCGGCAACTTTCAATACCTCCCGGCTGCCGGCGCCATCCTCCCCGCCGGTGCACAGACGCTTTCCGCCACATTTACCCCAGCCGACTCCGTGGATTACGCCGTTGCCAGTACCAGCGTGGTTCTCAATGTCAGCCAGGCGACGCCGATCATTAACTGGACGCCTGCCGGGACGATTGCCGTTGGGATGACCCTGACCTCGGCGCAGCTCGATGCCACGGCGAATGTGGGAGGCACGTTCGTTTACTCGCCCGCCGCCGTCTCCACGGTTGACTCGCCCGGACCGCTATCCCTGTCCGTCATCTTTACGCCCACTGACCAGGCTGACTACGCCATCGTCGAAGCCGGCGCAACTCTGATGGTTCTTCCCTTCGGCGTGGTGACCTGGGGCGATTCGCTGACCATCGGAGATCAAGGCCATATCGACCAGGGCGCATATCCCACCGAGCTTGCGGAACTGATCTCCCTGCCTGTCGTCAATGAGGCCGTGAATGCCAACACCGCCACGCAGATCGGGGTGCGTGAGGGAGGAATCCCAACCTATGCCACTGTGGCCGGCGGTTCCATCCCCGCCGCCGACGGCGTCATCGTCACCTTTCCAGACGGCTATGAACCGGTGACCGCCAGGGGGCCTGCCATCGGCGTCGGCGGCGTCATCCTCGGCGTGCATGGGCTCGTGACCTTCGACCTAGCCTCGTCCGTCTATACGTTTACGCGCACTGCGCCGGGAAGTGCGGTCAACGCGCCGGGGAGCCCGCAATTTGTCGTCGACACTCCCTACGCTCCCTGGATTCCCGTCTTCTGGGAGGGCCGCAACGATATCGCGGACGTGTCGCGGACGGTGTCTGACATCGCCGCCCAGGTTGCAGTCGTCCCTGCCGGGCAGACCTTCGTCGTCTTGGCCGACATCAACGGCAACGACCCCAACGAGTGGATCGGCGGCCCCGATTACGCGTACATCATCGATTTGAACAATCAACTGGCAAATATCTACGGCCCGCACTACCTGGATATTCGCCAGTTGCTCATTTCCAGCTACGATCCCGCGCAGGCAAACGATGTCGCAGACTTCAATCACGATGACCTGCCCACCTCGCTGCGCGCCATCTATACAACCGCAACCCTGTTGGACTCCATTGGCCCCAACGATACGGTCTTGACGGTCAGGGACACCGCCGTTGGCTTGCAGATCGGCGCCATCCTGACCATTGACACGGGAGCCAATGCCGAGAATGTCTACATCGCTGCCCTCTCTGGCGACACCGCCACCGTGGAACGAAACCGCGGCGGGCCCAACATCGCGCACGCCGCCGGCGCGCCCCTCACCGAATCCGATTCTTTTCATCTGAACGCGAAAGGCTACCAGATCGTCGCCAACGCAGTCGCGCAATTCCTGTCCTCGTATGCCGGCCAGGCGAAAAAGTGAGCTGCCGTGACGGCTACCCATCCATCCGCGGGCTCGATGCGGAAGGATGGGCGCTCATGCGGTTCGAGCCCTGCCGGCATGGACCAGGCACCAGGCGTCTACTTCTTTTTTTTCTTCCCACCCGCCTTCTTGCCTGCCTTCTCTCCCCTCTTCTTTCCTGAACTCTTCTTGGCTGCCTTCTTGCCGGAGGCCTTCTTCGCCGCCTTCTTCCCCGAGGCCTTCTTTGCCACCTTCTTGGCAGCCTTCTTTCCTGGCTGCTTCTTGCCGGACTTCTTCACCACCGGCTCAACAGCGACTTTCCTCTTTTTTTTCTTCTTCTTCACCGGTGTCGCAGGCGGAGGTGCCAATGGTGGCGGCGGTGGCGCCGGCGTCGGAGCGGGGGTCGGGGGCGGTGGAGGCACGCCTGCTGCCAGCAGCGCAATCAGCGCCCCGGCCTTGGGCGAACCCAGCCCCGTGCAGGCATCCCAGCCTGGCCCGGCGGAAAACCCGCCGTTATCGCCCACCGTAATGTCGTTGAACGCAGAGGCTGCCTTGGCCGCATAGATGAGCGGTTGAATGAAGCCCACCTGCCTGCCCAGTTGCCGATTGGCCACGGCGATCAGTCCGGCCCACAGCGGCGCCACGGCGCTGGTGCCGCCGATCACCTGGTTCTGGCCGTCCACGCGGATCTGGTAGCCGGTGTCGGGGTCGCCTTCGCCGGAGACGTCGGGCACGCCGCGCCCACCGCCGCTGACCGCCGGAGCGGGCACGTTGGCGCTGGCCTGCCAGGCCGGCAGAGGGAACACGTTGCTCACACCGCCGCCGGTCGCCCCGTCGTTGCCCGCCAGCTCGTTCCAAACCACCTCCGAGACGATGGTCGATCCGTTGGCCACCAGCTTGGTGCCGCCGCAGCCCAGCACGTGCGGACTCGAAGCCGGGAAGTCCACGTTGTTGCCTGTCCCGCCGTCCGTGGCGCCATCGTCGCCCGCCGAAGCCGTGATCGTGATGCCCAGCGCCGCCGCCGACTGGCAGGCCGCGTCCAGCGCCGTCATCGCCTGCCAGGTCCAGCTTGACTCCGGCCCGCCCCAGCTGATCGAGATCACGCTCGGCTTGTTGGTCTCGTCGTGGATCGCGGTGCTGATCGCGTCGGTAAACCCCTGGTCGCTGTTGGGGCAGAAGTAGCACACAATGTTTGCCCCCGGCGCCACGCTGGCCGCCACTTCAATATCCAGCATCACCTCGGTGTCGGGGCTCGCCGGCGTCGTCGGTGCGTTCTTCCCCCCGTCCACGCTCACCGCTTTGATGCTCGGCGCAGCCATCTTCAGCGTCTGGAAGTAAGTCGTGAGGTCGGCCTGGCGGTAACCGCCGCCCAGCTCGATGATGGCGATGGTCTCCCCGGCGCCGCTCGCCGTGGCCGGCCACTGGTAGGCCTGCGCCACTTGCGGCGGGGTATAGCTGACGGGCGGCGCGGCAGCAGCGTCCGCCGCCTGCAGCCTGCTCACGCGATAATGCGGCCTGGCCTGCGGACGGTTGTCCAGGCCCAGCACCGCTTCCACTTGGCCGATCAGCGCCTCTGGCAATTGAATGCCGCCTTCGCGTACCCGGTACTCCACGCCATCGATGGTCTTCTGGTTCAGCTCCACGCCGAAGGCCTTCTGGATGTCGGCCGCCGTGCCGCTCAGCCGCAACGTGCGGCGCGCGGTCCCGAGCGGGTCGGCTTCGACCTTCAGGTTGAACTCCCTGGCGAAGGCATTGACCAGTTCCACCGACGCCGGATCTGCGGCGTGATGCCGCTTGTAGTGCTCCAGGCTCACGCGCACGGGTCCAATAGTGCGTCCGCCGCGATTGACGATCTTCAGCGGTTCCTTCCGCTTCACAATCACGGAAACGGTCACCTTCGACCGCGGCGGCGTTGCCCTTACATGAACCGCATTTTCCGCGGCCGCCTTCTCGCTTCCTCTGAGCACCACGCGCGCCTGCTCCGCAAAGCGTGCGGAGATAATGGGTGGAGATTTCGCCACAATTCGCCTCTTTCTCGTCCCGGCCGCATAGGTGCCTCTTCAGAGCCGGAAATTCGATGAGTCCGAATCATAATCCAATTTGCCCCGCTCGTATCCTGGAATTGCGCAGGCCGAACATCGATGGTATGAGAAGACGCCGGCGGCGCTCACGATCAGGTCCGGGGGCGCCTGAAATCGGTGACCCGATGCGTGGCCGCTGAGCCGGATGCCTCCGAATCAACCAAACCTTAATAATCCCCGTCCCATCCGCCCGCTACCATAGGCAGGGACCGCGCGGCTGTTTTGGGTAATCCTGAAAGCTCGCCGGCGCAAGAATCTGTTCCCTGATCCCTGCTTTACTTCAGGTACGCGCGCACCAGATCGATCAGGTCCTCGGCTAGCTCAGGGGCAATCTGTTCCTTGGCTCCGTCCACCAGATGAAAGCGGATATGCGTTTCCAGCACCTCGCCCATCAGCCCGTTCACGCCGCCCCGCACCGCCGCCAGCAGCATCAGTTGCCCGCCGCAATCCTCATCGGCCGCCAGAGACCGCTCCACAGCGTCCAGTTGTCCGCGCAGCTTGCGCAGCCTTTGCAGCAGTTTCAATTTTTCCCGTTCCTGGTGGGACAAGGGAAGCCTCCTCTTGACAATACCTACCCCCGGTATGGTATCTAGGGGCGGGGGGTATAGTTTCCAACCCCATTCTATGCCCCTTCGCTCGCGCCCCGCATCTCATCCTAAAGGGTCTCGTATGTTCCGCGCTTTCCGCCGCCTCGCCAACCCGCTCCGCTCCGCAGCCTCGCCCATGGCTGTGACGCCGGCTCTGGCGATGGTCCTGTCCCTTGCCGGAGCTGCCCAGCAGCCCGATCCACTGCCCGCCGCGCCCCAGCCCCAACTCGCGGCCTCGATTCGCGTGGCCCAGCTTGCCCAGGCCGGCCCCGCGCCACAGGCAGACGACGATCGGAGCGGCGGCATCGGCAAGAAGGCCACAGACATGAGCCCCGTGGGCCACGAGCCCAACGACGCGCCGGTCGTCTCCATGGCCACTCATGGGGAGGACAGCCTCTGGTGGATCTCCGGGCAGGCCAATATCATCATTCAAGGCGACCTGCCGTTCCATTCCGCCTACCAGGGCATGAACAGCTTTATCCCCAGGGGCGAATACAAGACCTCGATGGTGGGCACGCTCTACACCGCCCTGCGCCGCAGCCGCTCCATCCGCTACAACACCGATTTCATCCTCGACATTGAGGCCGCCGAGGGCCGCGGTCTCAGCGAGGCCTTCGGCCTGGCTGGCTTCACCAACCTCGATGTAGTTCGCAACCCCAACCTCGGCAGGGTCCCTTACCTCGCCCGCTATCAGATTCACCAGGTCTTCGGCTTCACCAACCAGACCACCAGCCAGGAGCCTGGAACCTTTGCCCTCGCTCCCAGCGTGCCGCTGCGCCGCGTCGAGTTCCGCATCGGCAAACTCACGCTGCCCGACTTTTTCGACTCCAATGGGCCCGGCACCGACAGCCACCTCCAGTTCCTCAACTGGACGGTGGACAACAACGGCGCATGGGACTACGCCGCCGATACCCGCGGCTACACGGTGGGCGGCATGGCCGAGTACGACGACCGCGCCTGGTCGATCCGTTACGGCATCTTCGCCATGCCCACTGTGGCCAACGGCATCGATCTCGACTGGGCCTTCAGCCGCGCCCACGGACAGAACGGCGAGTTTGAACTCCGCCATAGCCTGGTCAAACAGCGCAAGGGCGTCACGCGCCTGCTGTTCTACGCCAACCGCGCACACATGGGCACTTATCGCGAGGCAGTCGAAGACTTCCTCAACGGCACGGACACAGCCAGATACGGCATCTCCGTGCCCTCCATCGTCCTGCACGAGCACTTCAGCGCGCTCAAGTACGGCATGGGCTACAACACCGAGCAGGAGGTCACGGAGAATCTCCGCATCTTTGGCCGCTTCGGCTGGAACGAAGGACAGCACGAGTCCTTCGCCTACACCGAGGTCGACCAGACCGTGCTGGCCGGCGGCGATTACGCCGGAACCCGCTGGCGCCGGCCCGTCGACAAGGTGGGTCTGGCCGTCGTCTCCAACGCCATCAAGGCCGACCACCAGGACTACTTGAAGCTGGGCGGCCTGGGCTTCCTGCTGGGCGACGGCAACCTCAACTATCGCCGTGAGAACATCGTCGAGGCCTACTACAACTATCACCTCTGGCGCGGCATGTTCTACGCCCTCGACATCCAGCACATCGACAACCCCGGCTACAACCGCGACCGCGGCCCCGTGTGGGTGGGCTCGGTGCGGGCGCACGTGGATTTTTAGAACAGAGAATACGCCATCCCGGCACAGCGGCGCTGACTTGCTTACTTGCCTGCACCCGCCGGCTGCACCTGGTCCTTTTCCTGAGGCGGCAGCGCCACAATCACTTCATTGGGTTTGGCGTAGTGCAGCTTCTCCCGCGCTACAATCTCGATCGCCTCCGGGTCGTTCCTCAGGTGATCCACGTGTTCGCGCAGCAGTTGGTTCTCCTGCTCCAGTCGCTTCATCTCCTGCTGCAACTGTTTGTCTTCGGCGCGCTTCTTGTGCCAAACCGTCAGGCCGTTCTTGCCGTTGACCACGTGAACCATCAGCAGCAGCGCCAGGCCCACACACACCACCGTGCCCGCCGGACGCCACGCCCGCTGCGCAAACTCCATCGCCCGCTTGTCGAGCCGAGCAGCAACCGCCTCGTCCGCCTTCTTTTCACCCTGAACCTGCTCGTCCGCCATTCCGCCTCAATCCCTTCAGAAAGGCCGCGGCCCCAGCCGCGCCTGTTCCCTGTTCCCTGTTCCCTGTTCCCTATTCCCTATTCCCTGTTCCCTGCCTTTACGACAGCACAAACTTCTCCGCCGCCGCCTTCAGCGCTTCCATGTCCTGCTCGCTGCGGGCCTCGGTATAGGCGCGCACCACAGGTTCGGTGCCGCTCAGCCGGTAGCAGACCCACGACCCGTCCGCCAGGATCAGCTTCAGCCCGTCGGTGCGCACCACGCTCGCCACCTTGCGCCCACCCAGCTCGGTGGGATCGGCCTTCATCTTCTCAGTGAACGCGGCCTTCACCTCGGGGGTCAAGCGGAAGTTCTCCCGAACCGGATAGAAGGAACCAACCTTGGCAAACAGCTCGTTGAGCTGCACGCCGAGACTCTTGCCGCGGTTGGCCACCATCTCCGCCACCAGCAGCCCGGCGATCACGCCGTCCTTCTCCGGCACGTGCCCGCGAATGGTCAGCCCTGCCGACTCCTCGCCACCAATGGCAATCTTGTCGGCGATAATCAGCTCGCCAATGTACTTGAACCCCACCGGAGTCTCAAACAGCGGAACCTTGTGGTAGTCGGCCAGCGCGTTCACCAGGTTGGTTGTAGCCACGCTCTTGGCCACGCCGTTCTTCCAGCCGCGCGTCTCCACCAGGTAGTCGAACAGCAGCGCAATGACGTAGTTGGGCTGGATAAACGTCCCATCCCCGTCCACAATCCCGAAGCGGTCTGCATCGCCGTCGGTCGCAATGCCCAGCGCCGCGCCCGTCTCCCGCATCTTGGCCTTGCAGTCGCCCAGCAGGTGGTCGTCCGGCTCCGGCGCGTGGCCGCCGAACAGCACGTCGCGGTAATCGTGAACCGTCTCCACAGCCACGCCCGCCTCCCGCAGCAGGTCCGACGGGTACCCCCGGCCCGCGCCCCAGAAGGGATCGTAGACCACCTTGATCCCCGACTTGGCGATAGCCTTCAGGTCCACCAGCTCCTCCAGCCGCTTCAGAAACGCCGCCTTCACGTCCGTCGTATCGAAGGTAGCCGTGCTGGTGTCGGCAACCTTGAAGCCGTCGCTGAATCCGGCAATCGCCGCCTCGATCTGCTTCGTCACCTCCGGCAGCGCCGGCGCCCCGTCGTGCGTCGAGAACTTGATGCCGTTGTACTCCGGTGGATTGTGCGAGGCCGTAAAGTTGATGGCCCCCGAGGCCTTCAGCGTGCGCACCGCATAGGCAATCGCCGGCGTCGGCGCGGCCTCGGGAATCACAATCGGCGTAATCCCCGCGCCGGCCAGCACCCGCGCCGCCTCGGCCACAAAGCTCTCGCCCAGAAAGCGCGGATCGCGCCCCACCAGCACCCGGTGCGGCTCCGGCTGCGTCTTCACGTAGGCGGCAATCCCCGCCACCGCCAGCCGGATGTTGGCCACCGTAAACTCGTCCGCCACAATCGCCCTCCACCCGGAGGTGCCAAACTTGATCGCTGTCGTCATCGTCGTTCTCCACCTGCGGTCCGAATGCCCGGCCGCAAAGACCATACTGCCTGAGACAGCTTCGCTCGGCAAGCTCGATAGCGCTTGTGTCCGGCTGAAAAGCGGCTATCATAAGGGATGGAGATTCACCGTGGCCGCATCTACCCGCGAAATCGCGCTCCAAATCGCTGAATCGCTCAGCCCTAAGGATAGGCGGAGGCTGCTGGAAGAACTGATCGTCCGGACCGCAAACGATGCACATTCCGAACCCCAGCACAGCGTCATGGAGTTGCGCGGACTCGGTGCGGAAATCTGGGGAGGTATAGACGTACAGGAATACGTAAGTCGCGAACGGGCTTCATGGAATGGGTGAGGAAGCTGTACGGAACCACTGTCGGCCTGGACACGGCGCCGCTCATCTATTTCGTTGAATTACATCCCAAGTACCTGCCCCTGGTCGACCCATTTTTTGAAGCTGCAAATCGTGGCGACATTCGGATTGTCACTTCGACGCTCACACTGACAGAGCTTCAAGTTCACCCCTCCAGGCATGGAAATCAAGGCCACGCCAACCTATTCTCTCGCATGCTCCTGAATTCGAGCCACTTGACGACATTCCCCCGTCTCGGCGGATATCGCCGCGGAAGCGGCACGCATTCGCGCAGCCTACGGGTCAAAAACTCCGGATTCAATTCAGCTTGCCACGGCGCGGGCCGGCAAGGCGACAGCCTTCCTCTCAAACGACCGCGGACTCGCCCCAATTCCCGGGCTCGAAGTAATTCTCCTGGACAGCCTCTTGGCAAGCACATAACGTGACGCCACCCATGCCCGATCCCGCCGCTCCCGTCCGCATCGTCCTCACCACCGCCGCCAGCCCCGGCGAGGCCAGCCGTCTCGCCCGCACGCTGGTCGAGGAGCATCTGGCCGCCTGCGCTACGCTCATCCCCGCCGTTCAGTCCATCTATCACTGGGAAGGCCAGATCGAGTCCGCGACCGAGACCCTGGTCCTGCTCAAGACCGGCCCCGGCCAGCTTGAAGCTCTCGAAGCACGCCTGCTTGAGCTCCACAGCTACCAAACCCCGGAGTTTCTTGTCCTTGGCGTCGAAGGGGTCAGTCACCCTTACCTCGACTGGCTCACCGCCAGCCTGCGCCAGCCCTGACTCCGGCTGGCAGCCGGCCAGTTTGAAGGGTACGGGCTTCAGCCCGTACGTAAACCATCCAGAATGAACCTGGGCTTTAGCCCGGGGGGACGCCTCTTAAAGCTGACCCACTGACCCCGGCTTCCGGCGCCGCCCCGTCTGGTATTCTGACCTCACGTTTGTCCTCATGCGCTGGATGATGATTGCCCTTCTCGCCTCTCTTGCGGCCCTCCTTTTGGCCGCCGCGGGCGTGGCGCGTCACATCTTGCTGCAGCGGTCACGTCTGAACAGCAACCCCGGCGCCCGCCATGTGCCTGGCGAGCCAGGGAGCGCGGCATTTGACCCGATCGAGGAAGCCGACTCGGAGATTGAACCTTGAAGGAATCTGCGTGAGCAAAGAAATCTCAACCCCATTGGCTCCTGGCAGCGGCCTCGCCGCCGTTCCAGTCACCCGCGCGTCCGCCTGGCTGCGCTCCGGCGCCATCGTCCTTGCCGGCAGCCTCTTCGCCGCCCTCTGCGCCCATATCGCCCTGCCGCTCAATTTCACCCCGGTGCCGCTCTCGCTCGCGCCCTTCGCCGTGCTCGTCCTGGGCCTGCTCTTGAACCCGCGCCTGGCCGCGGCCACTCTCGGCGCATACCTGCTCGAGGGAGCGCTGGGTCTGCCCGTCTTCGCTCCCACGCCGGCCATCCCCGGCCTGGCCCATCTGCTCGGACCCGCCGGCGGCTACCTTCTCGCTTATCCTCTCGCAGCCGCCCTCATCGCCATCCTCGTCCGCCGCACTGTCTTCGGGTCTGGCCGCGGCTTTGTGCCGGCTTTCCTCAGCGCCGCCCTGGGCAGCCTCGTCATCCTCGCCAGCGGCGCAGTTTGGCTCGCCGCTCTCACCCATGCGTCGCTTCAGTCGGTCGTCTCGCTGGCTGTTCTGCCCTTCCTCCCCGGGGACGCGCTCAAAGTCGCCGCCGCCGCCGCACTGGCCTCGGCATGGGCCCGCCTGCGCCGCCGCACGGCCTAGTTGCATCGAAGAAACACTGCTGTTTTCCCCCGAAAGGAACGTTGCCTACCTTGAGTACACAGACATCCGGAGTTGCCGCACCCGCAATCATCGATATCTCCATTGCCCACAGTCCCGATTCCGACGACGCCTTCATGTTCTACGGGCTGGCCACCAACAAGGTCCGCGTTCCCGGCTACAAGTTTTCCCACACCCTCTGCGACATCGAGACCCTCAACCGCCGCGCCCGCGAGGAAGCCTTCTACGACGTCACCGCCATCAGCTTCCACGCCTACCCATACTTGCAGGACAAATACGCCCTGATGGGCTGCGGCGGCAGCGTGGGCGAGGGCTACGGCCCCATGATCGTCTCCCTCAAGCCCCTGGCCGTCGAAGACCTGGGCAAGATCAGAATCGCCGTCCCCGGCACCCTCACCACCGCCTACCTGGCCTTGAAGATCTTCAATCCGGCCCTGGAGACCGTCACCGTCCCCTTCGACCAGATCATCCCCGAAATCCTGGCCGGCAAATTCGATGCCGGGCTCATCATCCACGAGGGCCAGCTCACCTATTCCTCCAACGGCCTTCACAAGGTGATCGACCTCGGCGTCTGGTGGCGCGAGACCACCGGCCTTGTCCTCCCCCTGGGCGGCAACGCCATCCGCCGCTCCCTGGGGCCAGACTCCATGCGCATCGTCACCAAGGCCGTGCGCGACAGCATTCAGCACGCCCTCGACAACCGCGAACAGGCTCTCGACTACGCCATGCAGTTCGCCCGCGATCTTGACCCGCGCCTGGCCAACCGCTTTGTCAGCATGTATGTGAACGACCGCACCCTCGACTACGGTCCCGATGGCCGCGAGGCTATCCACAAGTTGCTCGATCTCGGCCACCAGCGCGGCATCATCCCCATCACCCCCCAGGTCGAGTTCATCGACTGAGGGCCGTTCGGTGCTGCGCGTGTGCTGCGTGGGATCGACAGCCATCAAGCCGGCAGTCGGATCAGCGATGTCGATCGTGTTGGGATTCGTGACGTTTTCAGCGGTGTTTCCGGGCCAGCTCTTCCCAGTAACTCTTGAGCGGAACCACAGCACCTGTGCCCTTATGAGGGCAGTGGCGGGGGAGCCACTCCCTGGTGGTCGCGTCGACTTGAGCGATGCGGTTTCGGGATACATCGACATTGGCTTCGGTCGAGTCCGATGCATCACTTCAATTGGCTTTGCTAGAGTTGGAGGCAATGGCCCGCGAAAATTGAAGACCCGGTCAGGGAAAGGATCCATGTGCAGACTTTCGTCAGGAATTTTATTGTGCCGGTTTTGGCGGAACATGGGTTGACTCGCGTATGCGAGATCGGCGCGTCACGAGGATCAAGTTCGCAACTCCTGGCTTCGCTCCCTTCCGGCTCGCTTACTGTGATTGACCCCTGCCTGGATTTAGACCTGGAGAAGAAATTCAGCGGCGCTGCGCAGGTGACTGTGAGGAAAGGGATAAGCCTTGAGGTATTGCCCAGGCTGGACGACGCCTTCGATTGCATACTAATCGACGGCGATCATAACTGGTATACCGTCTATCACGAGCTGAAGATCGTTTACGAACGCGAACTCCTTCGTCGTGGAGGCATTGTTTTCTTCCACGACATTGAATGGCCCTGGGGCCGCCGGGATTTGTACTATCAGCCTGAAACTATACCAGCGGCGGCCCGGCATCCTTGGAGCCAGAGAGGCGTCGTGCAGGGCCGCAGCGGGCTATCGGATCGCGGCGGATTCTACTCCGGTGGAACTCCAAGGGCCGCGCACGAAGGGGGCGCGCGCAATGGCGTGCTCACAGCCATCGAAGACTTCTTGCTTGAGCACAAGGGTGAATACGAATTTCTGCACCTGACTGGCGACTCCGGGTTGGGGATCATGTATCGGCTCGATAATTCCACGGAGGATCGCAAGATTCTCAGCATCAAGCGCAAAGCCCGCATGCACAACTTTCTGACCTATCCAAAAGCACTTGCGAAAGCAGCCTATCACCGGGCAGGGAAACAAATTCTATGAGGCCAATGCATTAGCCGGGTGCCGGGTGACCCAGAGCCTGTCCTGAGCTTGTCGAAGGACCTCGATTTTCAGAGAAACCACGAGCCCCGTGGCGCGCAAGCGCCGTCTGCCGCACCGCAGGTGCCGCGCAAGCGCCGTCCGCCGCACCACTGGTGGTTTGCAGATAATTTCTGCCTCTCGGCGCACAATATTCCCTGTAGGTTCGCGCCAAATCCGAGCATGTGCGGCCACCGCGACCGAGGACCGGCAAACGTCCCGCGCCGCCTGGCCCCGTGGAAGGAGGGAAAATGAAAAGTGTTCGAGTTTTCACCATTTACTCTCCTTGATTATCCTCGTAAGTAGATAATATAAAACAACTTAACAACTCTACATAAGCGATCAAAAGGCGAATATTTTTCCCCAAGAATCGCCCAAATTCAACCGAAATCCCCACAAATTCCCCCGAATCCGGCGATCCTACCGCCCGTTACCTCCGGGTTGCAATTCCCCGCCGCAGGTCATGGATAAATCCTCAGATTCTCTCGCCAAACCCTAAATACTCTTTAATTTCCGCCGATGCATCCTCCAGAAAGGTCCACGGATGCCCACCCAGGCCTCATCCGCTTTTCTCCTCGCCTCTCCCGATCCTGCCTTGTTGGCTGCGCTCGAACCGGTGCTCCTTGCCGCCAGCGGAGAGGTCGAGATCGTTCTCTCGGCCGAAGCCGCGCTGGCAGCTCTGGACAAATCCCGTCCCCTGGCTCTGGCCCTGCTCGACGCCACCCTCACCAGCCTCGACCCAGCCATGGACATAAACCGTCTCCTGGCCGCCATCCGCGCCCAGGAAGCAGGCAGCCGCCTGCCCATTGTCTTGATTTCCGACACCGTCACCCAGGATTGGATCGACCGCCTCGCCGAAGGGGTGATCGACGACCTGGTTCTGCGCCCCGCCCCGGCCCCCTACTGGCGGCTGCGCATCGAGATGGCTCTGCGCGGCTGGCACAAGGAGCGGGAATTGCAAACCCTGCGCGAGGCCCAGGTCCTCAATGCCCAGTTCGACCGCCTGACCGGCGTCTACAACCGCGAAACCATCCTCGCCATGCTCTTCCGCGAAACCGACCGCGTGCAGCGCATGAACAGTGCCTTGAGTCTTTTGCTGCTCGACATCGACGACTTCGGCCACTGGAATTCGCGCCTGGGCAACGATGCCTGCGACGAGCTGCTCTGCCAGGTGGCGGCCGCATCGCGCGCCTGCTGCGCAGCTACGATCTGCTCGGCCGTCCCGGCAAGGACGAATTCCTGCTCGTGCTGCCCGGCTGCAGCTCCGTCAACGCCATCATGCTCGCCGAGCGCATGCGCATGGACGTCTTCTGCTCACCCTTCCACGTGGGCGGCGATTCCATCCGCCTCTCCGCCTGCTTCGGCGTTGCCACCAGCCAGGGCCGCTCGCCCGTGGTGGTGCTGCGCGAAGCCGAACAGGCCCTCCAATGGGCTCGCACCGCCGGCCCGGAGTCCATTCAGTGCTTCGGAGACAGCCCCCACTCCTCGGACGGGCCAATTGCATTTCTATCCCCTTCGACCGGAGGCGAACTGCTCGCCTGGTAAACAGGCTTGGAATCCGGGCGCTCCATCTCTCGATTTTGAGACATGGGATACGAGCCTCATCGCCGAGCGAACACCCGCGCCACTTTCCCGCAGCAGGCCCAAATCCCGATCCCCGCCAGGGCAATGATCATTGGAAAGCACTCCAAGGTGTAGCGGGCCTCTGGAGCCTCAATGGTCATCAGCAAGGCACTGCGCAGCACGAAATAAGCCACCATCCACAGCCAGTACCGAGGCCGGAAGCACAGCCCCGCCAGCGCCAGCAATAGATAAGCCGCATTCAGTGCGGCATAGGCCCAGCTGAAGCGCGTCTCCGCATTGTGGTGGCTGTAGACCCACCAGTCCAGGTCGATGTTCAGGTTCTCCACGCGCGGCCTCAGCCACATGTCCGCCACGCGTCCCAGTGGCAGCCAAACGTAGTAGCGTAGCCGGTGGGCTGCGATGCGATCCTGCGCCAGCCTGGCAAAGCCTGCGTCAACATCGGGCAGAATATCCTTGGCCTCGTCCCGGTCGTTATAATCGGCCGCCACCGCGGCGGTTTCCTCGTATTGTTGGGCCGAGTCGAAGGCCCGGGCCGGCAGTTTCTCCAGTTCCAGCGGGCTCCCCGGCACTGGCCAATAAATCTCGTATGTCGAGACGAAGTCCAGGCACCAGGTCTTCACCCAGCGTTGCCAGCCTGGGTAGGTCTCATCGCCCGGGTCGGTGGCGTAGCGCGGCGCCAGCGGCTCGAAGACGTGAAAAACCCGCCAGTTTCGCGCCGTCCAAATCACGAACGGCAACAGCGCCAGCAGGGCGCACACAAGCCCAATGCGGAGCAGGCCGATGATGGAGGGCCGGTTACCGGAAACGGGATTCACGGGCTGCCAGGAGATTCGATTCCGGGTCCAAAACGGCTCAGGACATGATCGGGCGGCATCCTGCTGCTTTCGAGCCGAATCCGCGGAAGCACTCAGTGCGCGGAGCATTCCCCACGCCATCGCCGGCGCCAGCGCCAACCCCACCAGCGCGCCATCCGGCCGGAGCAGCGCTGCAAAGGTAACCGCGAACGTGAACGCCAGCGCATTTCCCCAGCCCGGCCGCGCATGGAAGCGCGCCATGGCCCACAGGGCCAGCGCTATGGCAAACAGGGTTGGCGTTTCGGTGAGCGGAGCCACCGCGTACGAAGCCGTGAACGGGCAAAGCGCCGACAGCCATAGCGTCCAGTGCGCGGCCCCTTCGCTCGCAATCCGCCGCACAAACGCGGCCAGCAGCAGGCAGCCGATAAGCTCCAGCCCGATCTGCACATAGCTCACCGCGTTGTAGTTGTCCAGCCCGAAGAGCCGGAAGCAGGCCGCGATAAGCAGCGGATAGCCCGGCAGCCGGATCAGCGTCTCATGGGTCACGCCTGCGGCATCGGTAATGGCATACTGCCCCTGCAACAGGTGCTTGGCCAGGTTGCCGTAGAGCAGCGTGTCCCCTGTGATCTGCGGGAGCGCCTTCAGCATCTCCAGGCGCATCAGCGCGCCGCCGCCGAGCGCCAGCGCCACGCTCAAAACCCTCAGCTTGCGGCCCAATCCCCTCAATTGCCTCCCCGTTTCGGCTCGCCGACCGTAGGTACTCTAAAGCTTGGACAATTATGATGGTAGTCGCACCAGGAGCTTTTCCCGGATGAGGGACCCCAGGCCGGCGTCCTCAGTCCGGCGCGGCCGCCGGACCACCCCAGCCGCAGTCTTGATCCGTACAGCAGCCCCTGCAATGCGAGTAAGGTTAAACACCAGTAGATGCCGGATAAACAGATATTTTTCGATCCCCAACGCAAGCGTTGGAAGCGCCTGCGCCGCATTCTCGACGCCGCAGCCGTGCTGTTCACGTTGGTGCTGGCCGGTTTCATCTTCAATGTCATGCGCACGCAGCATTTGCCCGAACTGCTGCTGCCCACCCCCAAACACAACTTCAAGGCGCTCCCCGAGCCGGTCCTGCGCACCGGAAAGATCGCCCGACCTGCGCGGCGAAAAACCACCCGCAAGCCCTCCGAGATTCCCTTCAACTCCGGCGAAGGCCTGCGCGCCGCCTACTACGTGCAGGACGATCCGGCCAGCTACTCCTCGCTTAAGGAGCACATCCACCAGATCGACTTTCTCTTTCCGCAATGGCTGCACGCAACCGCTCCCACAGGAGCGCTGATGGCCATCAACAACGACACTCATCGCGAGTATCCCGTGGTGGAAGGCGCAACCGTCCACGACCCCGACGACTCCGACCGCGTCAAGCGCGTCATCCAGGCGGCGCGGGAAGATACGGAAATCTTCCCCCACCTGAATAACTTCAATCCCGGCACCCAGGCCTGGGACGCCGGCTTCGGTGTCATCCTCAAGGATGCCGGCAAGCGCGCCGCGCTGCGCCAACAGATTGTCCGCTTCTTCACCGCCTACCCGGTTTATCGTGGACTGTCGCTCGACTTCGAGGGCCTTCCCGACGACGCCGGCCCAGCTTATTTGAGCTTCATCCATGAGCTCTACGGCGACCTGCATCCGCGCAGCCTGAGCCTCTACGTCAACACCGCGGTCGCCACGCCCGACGCCGACCTCAAGCAGATCGCCGCCAACTCCGACGGCATCATCCTGATGAACTACGACCAGCACCAGACCACCAGCGAACCCGGCCCCATCGCCGGTCAGGATTGGTTCGTCGGCAACCTGACCCGCGTGCTCAAAGTGGTTCCCAAAGATAAGATCATCTGTGCCGTCGGCAGCTACGGCTACGATTGGACGCTTTCCGTTCCCACCGCGCCCAGGAAGGGCTCGCACCGCGCCGTACCGAAACCCCAGGTGGTCAACACTGAGGATCTGCACATCTCCGACGCATGGCAGCGCGCCTCCGACGCCGACGCCGATCTCGACCTCGAGGACAACTCCCTCAATCCACATTTTGAGTACATCGACGAAGACACAAACCAGCGCCATGTGGTCTGGTTCCTCGATGGCGTGACCATGCTGAACGAGCTGCGCGCGGCCCGCGAAATGGGTCTTTCCACCTTCGCCCTGTGGCGGCTTGGGATGGAGGACAACTCACTCTGGACCGTCTGGGACAAGCCCACTGCTCCGGAATCGCTCCAGGCCCTCAACTCCGTCCAGCCCGGCCACGACATCGACATCGAGGGCGAAGGCGACATCATGCGCGTCACCGGCCTTCCACTGCCCGGCAAGCGCACCATCACCGTCGATACCGACGAGCCCGACCCGCGCAAGAAGCTCATCTACGACGAGCACATGGACGTCTATCCGCGCGCCTACACGGTCGAGTATTACGGCTACCACCCCAACCAGGTCTCCATCTCCTTCGATGACGGCCCCGATCCCAAGTGGACGCCGAAGATTCTCGACATCCTCAAGCAGAAAAACGTCAAGGGAACCTTCTTCCTCATCGGCGCAGAGGCCGCGGAGAACATCGGCCTCATGCAGCGCCTGGTCCGCGACGGCAACGAGGTGGGCAACCATACTTACACCCATCCCGACATCAGCGAAATCTCGCCCCAGCAACTCGACCTGCAGATCAAGCTCACCGAGCGTCTCTTCGCCAGCAAGCTTGGCGTGCAGCCGCTCTACTTTCGCCCCCCCTACGACATCGACGAAGAGCCAGAGACCGACGACCAGGCCGCGCCCATTGTGCCCATCCAGAATGAGGGCTTCATCGTCATCGGCAGCAAGATCGACACCAACGACTGGAATGAGCATCCGCGCAAGTCGCCTGACGAGATCGCGCAATCGGTCCTCGAACAGTTGCAAACCATGAAGTCCAAGCCCCAGTTCCGCGGCTCCGTCATCCTCATGCACGATGGCGGCGGCGACCGCTCCGCTACCGTGGCCGCACTGCCCGTCCTCATTGATAGCCTGCGCGCTCACGGATACTCCATCGTTCCGGTCTCCGCGCTGATGGGCAAGACCACCGCCGAGGTCATGCCCAGGCTGACATTTCCGCAGTATCTGCGCGCGCTGCCCGACTCGGTCGCTTTCTCCGGTGTTGAAGTGATCGGCCGCTTCATCGTCTTCATCTTCTTTGTCGGCGACATCCTCATGGGCGCGCGTCTGCTGTTCATCGGCATCCTCGCCGTCATCGATCGCCTCCGCAAGCCTCACGACCAGGCCTCGCCAGGGTTCAATCCCCGCGTTGCCGTCCTCATCCCCTCGTACAACGAAGAGACGGTGATCGTCCGCACCATCCGCTCGGTGCTCAACTCCGACTACAAGAACCTCCACGTCATCGTCATCGACGACGGCTCAGCCGACCGTACCGCCGAAGTAGCCCGCGATGCCTATGCCGCCGAGATCGCCGCCGGCCGTGTGCAGGTGTTCAGCAAGCCCAACGGAGGCAAGGCCGCCGCCCTCAACTACGCGCTCGACCGGCTCACCGAAGAGATATACGTCGGCATCGACGCAGATACCGTCATCGCCGCCGACGCCATCTCAAAGCTCATCCCGCACTTCGAAGACCCGCGCATCGGCGCCATGGCCGGCAACGCCAAGGTGGGCAATCGCGTGAACCTCTGGACGCGCTGGCAGGCTCTCGAATACATCACCAGCCAGAACTTCGAGCGCCGCGCCCTCGATCTCTTCCATGTGGTGACGGTTGTTCCCGGCGCCATCGGCGCGTGGCGCACCGCGCCCGTCAAAGCTGCAGGTGGCTATCCCATCAACACTGTTGCAGAAGACGCCGACCTCACCATGAATCTGCTCGAACAGGGCTTCCGCGTCGACTACGAAGACCGGTCTCTGGCGTTTACTGAAGCGCCCATCGACGCCAAGGGCCTCATGCGCCAACGCTTCCGCTGGTCCTTCGGAACCCTGCAGGCCATCTGGAAACATCGCGCCGCCTTCGTGCGCAACCGGGCCATGGGTCTGTTCGCCTTGCCCAACATTCTCATCTTCCAGATGTTCCTCCCCCTGGTCTCACCCTTCATCGACATGATGTTTCTCTACGGCGTCTTCAACTACCTTGTTGACCGCCACTACCACCCCGAGGCCGCCTCTGCCGCCAGCTTCGACAAGTTGCTGGTCTTCTTCCTCGGTTTCCTCATCATCGACTTCGTCACCTCGTCCGTCGCCTTCTCGCTCGAGCGCCGCCACCCCGCCAACAAGGGCGACGGATGGCTACTCTTCCACATCTGGCTGCAAAGGTTTGCGTACAGGCAGGTCTTCTCCATCGTGCTTTTCAAAACCGTCATGCGCGCCATCGACGGCAAGCCATTCAACTGGGACAAAATCCAGCGCACCGCCAAGATGAGCAAGCGCACCGAAGCGATCACGGAAACCACGTAAGCGAGTCGAAGAACAAATCTGAGTGTTCCGGGGTCTCGATTCTGAGAATCTGGGAGGCGACTATCTCCCCGCAGTTTGTCCGGCCACCCCGCTCTCCACCGGCTTGATCGCGCACTTCGGCCACACGATCGGAATCTGCTCCACCTTGAGTTTCGGCCATGCGGCCGGAATCGGCTCGGCCTTCAGCTTCAACTCATCGATCGGCAGCAGTAGCAAGCCGGGGTAGAGGTTCTGCGCCACCTGCGTTCCCAGCGGTTGCACCCCAACATTCGACGTCGCCGGGTGAACGACAATCTGCGGATCGATCTGCACTTGGCTGCCAAGGCGAGGCAGGCCCGCGTCGAACGGAGTCAGGATTGTGAGCGGTTGAACGCTGGTGATCGTCAGGTTCGGCGGAAGCTTGTTGAACTCCCGGCCGGGCTGAGCGTTCCCAAGCGGGATCAGAAAGAGCTGTGGCGGATTGGCGGCAGCCGGCGCCGCCATCTGGCAAAATGCCGCCGTGCCGGAGGAAAAAAGCAGAACGAGGATCGTAAGCCGCATCGCACACCCCCAATGCTGGGACGCGCCCTTGCCGGAAAGATTAGCAACGTTCACCCTGCTTTCTCAAACCCGCCGCGCCGCCTTCCAATGCGCGGACTCGTTGACAGCTTGACCAATCCCCGTTATTTTGGAATGACAGGTTATGCACATCGCCGCTTTCAGAATCGCGTGTTGTTGTACAACCCTCCGCTAGCGCCCGCTGGCACGTCGCGATTTTCCGGCTATCAATCCCCAGATCGATCCTGACACGCACTTCATGTGCAGAGGACACCTGTATTGCTCAGGTCAACTCATTCCATCTCCGCCACAACCGGCGGCCGCCCGGTGCCCGGTCTCTTCACCGGCTCCAACGCCGCGCTGCGTGCGCGCCGTTCCTGTTGTCGCCGCTAATTCCCTTTAGCGCGCTTCTTTCAAAATTCAAAGGAGGATCCAACGTGGAAAAAGCCTTTTATACTGTGGTGTCTGCTTCTCTCAGCCGGTTCTCGCTATCGATCTCTGCTGTGCTCTTGCTGTTTGTTCTAGCGGCCGGCCGGCCTCTGGCCGCGCAGGACGACATCACCACGCAAAATGCGACGTCCGGGTTCAATGGCGTATTCATCACCGGGCCGTCCTCAAACCCGTTGAGCTTCCTCAACGGCGCGGCCGGGCGTACTACCGCCAACCCGGCGCCCTACGACTCTCACGACTTTGCCCCGGCGACCTATCTCGACAAGAAACTGCCCAATTGGATCGATGTGCAGGCCGAGGAGCGGTTCCGGTACGAGGGGTACGACAATTCAAGCTTCAAGTCGGGCGCCAATGACACCTACGTGTTGAACCGCTTCCGGCTCCAGTTGGATCTGCATACCCCCAGTTGGTTCCGGGTTACGGCGCAGGTGCAGGACGCCCGTGCGGGCTTCCAAAACCCGCCGATCGGCCCGCCGAACACGGTTCGCTGGGATCTGAAGCTGGCTTACGCCGAGGTCGGCGCGCCCGACAAGCACTGGTTCAGCCTACGCGTGGGCCGGCAGCTCATCAACTACAACAACACCACTATCGCCAACTCCGAGTGGCGCAACCAGGCCCGTTCCTACGATGCGGCCGTGCTCAACCTGAACGCGAGGCGCGAGCACCTGGGCATTTTCGCCGCCTCGGCTGTAGTGCCGCAGGCCTATGGTGTCAGCCCGCATCAGGAAGGCAACAACATCTACGGAGCCTACGGCCGCATCGATGACCTGGTGCCGCACTCGAACCTTGAGCCGTTCTTCCTGTGGCGCGTGCAGCCGGCAGAGGTCGTGGAACCGGCAGTAGGCAAGACCACCGGCAAGGAGAACGAGAAGGCTGGCGGCCTGCGCTTCAAGGCGCAAGCCCACACGGCGTTCGATTACTCGGGCGAGCTGATCTTCGAAGGCGGCACGGTGGGGCCGGAAAGCATCGGCGCCTGGGCGGCGCAGGGAGGCGCGGCATATCAGTTCCTCGATGTAGCGGCCAAGCCGCGCGTCTTTGCCCAGTACGACTACGCCTCGGGCAACAGCAATCCGGCAACGAACGGAAAGCACTCCACCTTCGATACCATCTACCCGACAGCCCACGACCGCTTTGGAATTACTGACCTGTTCGGCTGGCAGAACCTTGAGGCGGTGCGCGCGGGCGCAACCGTTGAGCCCCACCGGCGGCTCACCTTCACGGTGCAGGGGCTGGACTTTTGGGCGGCTTCGGCGCTGGACTCGATCTACAACACCTCGGGCGGTTCGATCGCGCACAACAAGACCGCCAACGGCCGCCATGTGGGCGCGGAATTCGATAGCTACTCCTGGTATGAACTCAACAGGCACTTCAACGTGGGCGGCGGCGTTGGCTACTTCGGCGCGGGGGAGTTCCTGACGAATGTTTCAACCAACCACTCGTACACGACCTACTACTTTGCGTTGAACTTCAAGGACAACGGAAAGAAGTAGCCAACGCCGTACTGAAACTCCGGACGAGGCCGGTGTAATGGACCATCGCGCTGTTCGCATCGTCGCCCAAAGCTCGTACATCGCCGGCGCTCCGTGGTTTGTCGCTGCGGACATTCCCCAAAAAGCCGGGTGCCGTGTGCCCCAGAGCCTGCCCTGAGCGGAGCCGAAGGGTCGCGATTCTGAGACCTGGGAATCCACAAACCCGGTTGCGATCTTTCCCTAATTCGCCCGCAGCGCATCCAGAGGATCGGCCGACGCCGCGCGCCGCGCAGGCAGTGCCGACGCCACCAGCGTCATCAGCATCATGGTCCCCGCGGCGCTCAGGTAAATGATTGGGTTGGTCGCGCTCACGCCGAACAGAAGGGAGCCAATCAGGCGCGAGACCGCCAGCGAGCCCAGCACCCCAAGCGCGCAGCCGATGAGCGCCATCTTTCCTCCGGAGACGAGCACCAGTCGCGCGATGCCGCTGCGCTCAGCGCCCAGCGCCATGCGGATGGCGATCTCCTGCGTGCGCAGCGAGACGGAGAAAGCCACCACTGCGTAGATTCCGGTGATGGCCAACAGTAGCGCGCCTAGGGCGAATGCGGTGACCAGACCGGTGTTGAAGCGGCGCGGCGCTTCCACGTCGGAGATCACGGCGGTCATGGGTTGCACAGGTTCCAGTGCCAGCGCCGCGTCGATCCCATCGACCGTCGCGAACAGGGTTTGCTCCATCTGCTCGGGAGCCAGCGCCCCGCGCACCACGATGAATCCGCCAGCCGCCCTGGGAAGGGCTCCCGAGCCGGAGAAACCGAAGAGCGTGGCGGGCTGTTGGGCCGGGGCATACCACTGGTCGGCGTTGGGCTTATCCGGGGAGGCGAGCTTGGTGTCCACGACGACACCGACAACGGTTGCCCATGGCAGCCCCTTTTTGGGATTGCCGACGTGCATCCGCTGGCCCACGGCTCGCTGACCCGGCCAGCAATGTTTGGCCATGGTCTCGTTGACCATGACCACCAGCGGCGTGTCGGCGCGATCGTTGTCGTTGAAAGTGCGGCCGTCGAGCAGCGGAATTTGCATGGCCTTGAAGTAGTCGCCGTTGATGATGGCGAAACTGGCAAATTGCAGCTTCCAGCGGTTCTCAGGCACGCCTTCGATGGTGTATGCCGCCGCGGCCCCGCCACCGGACGCGGGCAGATTGTTGGTGATGCCCGCGGCCACAACTCCCGGCCTCGCGCTCAGCTGGTCCACAACGGCTTTGTTGAATGCGTCTGAGGCGGCGTAGGTTGGGTACTGCTCAATAGGAAGTTGATAGCCGGCCACCAGCACGTGTTCGGCGCGGAACCCTGGGTCCACCGCGCGCATCTTTTCAAAGCTGCGCAGAAACGCGCCGGAGACGGTCAACAGCACCATCGCAATGGCGATCTCCGCGACCACGAGCGCCGACCGCAGCCCTCCATGGCTCGCTCCGCCGGAGCTCGCGCGTCCGCCCTCTTTGAGACATTCGGTCAGGTTGGTGCGGAGCGCCGCGAAGGCCGGCGCAAGGCTGCACAACGCCCCCGTCAGAACCGACACCAGCAGCGCGAAAGCCACAACCGCTCCGTCCATCGAGATGGTATCGATGCGCGGCATCGACTCCGGCAACAGGTGCAGCGCGGTGCGGATGGCGGTTGCCGCCAAAGCCAGGCCCAGCAGCCCTCCGGCCACGCTCAGCAGCAGCCCCTCCAGCACCGATTGGCGCACGATGACGCCGGAAGCTGCGCCCAGGGCCAGCCGCACAGCATACTCCCGCCGCCGCCGAATGGCGCGCACCAGCAGCAGGCCGGCAACATTCAGGCAGGCAATCAGCAGCACCACGGCCACGGCAAGAAACAGCGTGCGCAGTAGCGGGCTCACGTCCCCCACGGCATACTCCCTCATTAGCGCGGCATCGCCTTGAATACGGATTGCCGCCATGTTGGACGGGAAGTTGCGCATCGCCTGCTGGGCCACGCGGCCTGCATCCTGCGCGGCCTCCGGCACTGAGACTCCGTCCTTCAGCCGGCCCACCAGGCGAAAGCCCCACATGCCTGCATTCTTGTCTGCAAGCTCCTCCGGCGTCAGGCTCATGGGCACCCACAACTGCGTCCGGTCCAATTGCCCAGTTTGCAGCGGGAATTCAAAGCTGCGCGGCATCACGCCGATGATCGAATACGACTTGCGATCGAGGTTGATGGATTTTCCCAGCACATGCGCATCGCGCTGGAAGCGATTGAGCCAAAGGGCGTAGCTGATGACCGCCAGCGGTTGGTGCGATTCGTCCTCCTGCGCGGTGAAGACCCGGCCCAGGATAGGGTCGACACCAAGCGTGGGAAACACCCCGGCGCTCATGCGGGCAGCTTCCACTTCCTCCGGCCTGGCCCCGCCGGAGAGCTCGAACTCCACGCTCGTGAAGCCGCCTACCGAAGAGAAAGCGCTCGAAGCGTCCCGGTACGTAGCCATCTCCCGCGCCGTCACGCCAATGCCCGCATTTCCGCCGATGTGGTCGCCCAGCAGAACCAGGCGTTCGGAATCGCGAAACGGGAGCGTGCGCAGCAGAATGCCCTCAACCAGTGAGAAGATTGCCGTGGTGGCGCCGATGCCAAGCGCCAGCGTCAGCACAGCCGTCAGCGTGAAACCGGGCGCTTTGCCCAGCTGGCGCAGAGCCAGGCGGAGATCTTGTGCGAGAGTGTTCATGTGCCTTCCTGGGGATGAGTGTGACGAACAAAGGCGCGCTCACGGTTAGACTACATGGGAGCGGCAAACGCAACCAATGCTCATGGCACCGCGGAGAAAAGTGGGCAACGCCGTTTCAGACCACCTCAGCCTCAGGTAAAATTGCCCTGTCGCTGCCCCACTTCCGGCACGATCGGTGAAAAGTCGTCTTCCCAGGGAACGCCATGGCGCTGACTCGTGTAAGCCTCACCTTCGCATCTTCCCGCCGCACCTGCTCGAACAGGCGCCGGTTTGCATTTCTGGGTCTGGCTGTTGCGCTCACCGGCCCGTGCGTCCCAGGCGCTGTGGCCCAGCAGCAGCGCGGCTTTCCCACGACAGCTCAGCCCGCACAGACAGGCACGCGCAATGGCAACTACTACGCGCTCGTCATCGGCATCGACGACTATCCATCCGGAATGCCCAGGCTCAATACCGCCATCAACGACGCCAACGCCATGGGCCAGGTACTGGAGGAGCGTTACGGCTTCCAGGTCCAGTACCTGCGCGACCACGACGCAACCCGCTTCAGGATTCTCGACGCCATCACCAGGCTCCGTACCACGCTCGGCGAAAACGACAACCTGCTCATCTACTACGGCGGCCACGGCTACTTCGACAAGGACGCCGATAAGGGCTACTGGCTCCCGGTTGACGCCGAATCCGCCACCAGCCCCAACGCCATCATGGCCGATGACCTCACCTCTGCCATCCGCGCCTTGCCCTCGCGCCACGTCCTCATCGTCTCCGATAGCTGCTACTCCGGCGACCTTTCGCGCGCCGCCAGCGAGCCGCCGCCGCCCGCCGTGCCCACGCCCAACTACCTGCGCAAAGAGCTCCAGGCCAAATCGCGCTCGCTCATGGCCAGCGGCGGCGACGAGCCCGTCTCCGACTCCGGCGCCAATGGCCACTCCGTCTTCGCCAACGCAGTCCTCAAGGCTTTGCAAAAAGAAGACAACCCGGTCTTTTCAGCCGAAGAGCTCTTCTACGACTCCATCCGCAGACAGGTGGCCGGCAACTCCGACCAGATTCCCAAGTACACCCACATCCGCAACTCCGGAGACGACGACGGTGACTTTATCTTTACCCGTAAAGGCGCGAAGATCACCGCCGCTGCCTTCAGCGAAACCGCCAGCTCCCTCTCCCGTTCCGCAACCACCGAACCTGCTTCGGCAGAGCCGGTCCCGGCCTCCGCCCCAACTGCGGACATCCCACCCCAGCGTGCGCCGAATGCGGCTATGACTCCGGGCGAAGCCTTCGACCAGGGGTTCAAGGATTTACAGAACAGCCAATTCACCGATGCGCTTCGTCTGCTCGGCTTGGCCTGCGACGGCGGCGTAGCCAAGGGCTGCGGTAACCTCGGCTGGCTCTATCAGAACGGCAAAGGCGTCAGCCCCGACCTCGCCCGGGCAGCGGTCTTTTACCGGAAGGGATGCGACGGCGACGGCTGGGGAGCCTGCTTCTTCCTCGGCGTGATGGACGAAAACGGCAACGGCGTTCCCAGGGATCAGGCCCAGGCCCTCGCACTCTACCGCCGTGCGTGTGACGGCGGCGACGGCCGCGGATGCACCAACCTGGGCTTCGATCTTGCCACGGGCAACGGCGTCCCCAAAGACCCCGGGCAGGCCACGAGCCTCTTCCGCAAGGCGTGCGACGGAGGGGTTCCCCGCGCCTGCTCGCTGCTCGGCCTTGCCTACCACGAGGGCGGGGGCGTAGCCAAGGATGAATCCCTCGCCGCCCAGTTCACCCGCAAGGGATGTGAAGGAAACGACCCGATGGGCTGCAACCTGCTCGGCGTGGGCTACGAGTTCGGCTTTGGCGTCCCCATCGACAAGCAGCACGCCGTCACCCTCTATCGACAGGCATGCGCAGCCGGATTCGACCCCGGTTGCCAAAACCTCAATCGCCTGCAGCGCTGAGCTTAGCCTGCCCGCGCCCTTTCCCCCTTTTCCCGCCTGAACTACACTGGTACAGCTATGTCCACCGCAACGCTTTCCACTCGAATTCTGCAGCGCCCCCCCCAGGGCGGCTTCGCCAACGAGCCTTTCGTCAACTTCAATACCCCTGAAAACACCCGCGCCATGCAGGATGCGCTCGCCAACGTCGCCAGCCAGCTCGGCCGCGAGTACGACCTGGTCATCGGCGGGCGCCGTCTCCGCACCGAGGGCAAAATCCGCTCGCTCAACCCCGCGCGCCCTGCGCAAGTAGTCGGCATCCACCAGAAGGCCGGCGCCGGGCATGTCGAGGAGGCCATGGCCGCGGCGCTCCACGCTTACGACTCCTGGAGCAGAACTTCGACAAACGAGCGGGTTTCCCTCCTGCTCAATGCCGCCGCCATCATCCGCAGCCGCCACTTCGGGTTCTGCGCCTGGCTGACTTACGAGGTGGGCAAGAACTGGGCCGAAGCCGACGCCGATGTGGGCGAGACCATCGACTTCCTCGAGTTCTACGCGCGCGAGGCCCTGCGCCTGGTCGCCGCGACCACACCCATCCAGTACCCCGGCGAGCGCAACCGGCTGCTCTACATCCCATTGGGCGTGGGTGTGGTGATTCCGCCGTGGAATTTCCCCTTCGCCATCATGGCGGGCATGACGGCGGCCTCCATCGTCACCGGCAATACCGTCGTCCTGAAGCCCTCCAGCGACTCGCCGACGATTGCTGCGAAGTTCGTTGAGGTTCTCGAAGAGGCAGGCATGCCGGGCGGCGTTGTCAACTTCTGCCCCGGCTCCGGCGCCACTTTCGGCAGCGCCATCGTCGAGCACCCCAAGACCCGCTACATCGCCTTTACCGGCTCCAAATCTGTGGGCCTCGACATCCACGAGCGCGCCGCCCGCACCAAACCCGGCCAGATCTGGATCAAGCGCACCATCCTCGAAATGGGCGGCAAGGACTCCATCCTGGTCTGCGCCGATGCCGATCTCGATGCCGCCGTCGATGGCGTCGTCGCCGCGGCCTTCAGCTTCAGCGGCCAGAAGTGTTCCGCCTGCTCCCGCGCCATTGTCGAAGCGCCGCTGTACGACGTGTTCGTCGAGCGCGTCCGCGACAAGGTGGCCAAGCTCACCGTCGGCGACCCGGCAGCCAATCACAATCTCGGCCCGGTCATCAACAAGGCCGCGCTCGATTCCATGCTTGACTACGTCGAGACCGGCAAGAAGGAGGGCCGGCTCATCGCCGGCGGCCACGCGCCCCAGACGGCGGACGGCGGCTTCTTCCTGGAGCCTACTGTCTTTGCCGACATCGCCCCCAATGCCGCCCTCGCCCAGGAAGAGATCTTCGGCCCGGTGCTGGCCATCATCAAGGTCTCAAGCTACGAAGAAGGACTCGCCGTGGCCAACAACACCGAGTACGGCCTTACCGGCGCTATTTACTCCGCCGACCGCGCCAAGCTCGACCACGCAACGCGGGAATTCCACGTCGGCAATCTCTATCTCAACCGCAAATGCACAGGAGCCATGGTCGGCGCGCACCCTTTCGGCGGCTTCAACATGAGCGGCACGGACTCGAAGGCCGGCGGACCCGACTACCTCTACCTGTTCACCCAGGCCAAGAGCGTGGCAGAAAAGAACTAAAACTGGTTGCATAAATGATGTTTTGAAAGGGCACGGCTTCAGCCGTGCCGCCCAGAGACGCATAAGATCTGCGCTTTAGCTCCTGCCGCATCTCGAACCCGATATGACCCTTACCTCGGCATTTTTCCGCGCCTTCCAAGCAGCCCTCTTTGAAATCCCCAAGCTATCTGTTTCAAATGCGATTGCCTTGTGGTTGCTCTCGGAGACGATCAGGCCGGCAGCAGCCCGCTGTGCATAGTATTCAACCATGAGTTGCGTCGGAACGTGCTCTGGTGTGCCACTCAACCGAGTAAGCGGAGCCATGATAATTCGATTCGGCAGGTGGATCTCGCCCATCTGGATTGGGTCTAAGGAACCTCTGCGCAGGTGCGTGATTTTGTAGCGGCGATTCGACCGCCGATAATTTCTTGCTTGTGAAGCAGTTTTCTGTGAGATGTTGCGGGTTGCTGTTTGCCTTTTTCGTCTCTGGGGGGCCCTTTTCCGGCTTCAAGAGACACTACGCCCTTTGTGGGGCCAGCCGGTTGCGGTGTTGGTACAGATTCACCAACGCGAAGGCCGCGCACAGCCACTGGTGGTTTTTCCAGATGCCTCGGTAACGAACTTTGGTAAATCCGAAGACACGCTTCAGGATGCGAAACGGATGCTCGACTTTGGCTCTCACGCTGGCCTTGGTGGTGTTCTTGCGCTTGGTCTCTTCATCTACATAATCCTTGTACTTGGTCCTGCGACAAGTCATATCCTGTGCCTTCGGCGCGGCTGCGTGAATGGCCTCGGTCTGACCTTGATAACCG
>Ga0302320_10002656_pt1 | contig 41785 bp, 34 predicted proteins | sample Bog_T0_3_FD_202130 | JGI IMG/M metagenome (GOLD analysis project Ga0302320, IMG submission 202130) | Peat permafrost microbial communities from Stordalen Mire near Abisko, Sweden - Bog_T0_3 | ecosystem: Environmental > Terrestrial > Soil > Wetlands > Peat | place: Sweden: Abisko, Stordalen Mire... | reverse complement strand
ATCAATGCAAATGTCAAGCAAGGGAGTTAAAGATATTTGTTTCCGTTCCCTCAGATGAAGCGGCCGCGTAGGGGAAAGGACATCTCCCTCGAATAAATCAGCGGTATAGAACCTCATTTTACACGAACGCATACCACTTACGGGCCCCGGCCCGCGCAACGGCCGTCGCCGGCTACCAGTTTGAAAAAATTAGTCAGGCCGCCGCAGCCCGATATTTTTCATCCCCGCAAGCAAAGTGTTAGGCTTTACTCCGAGCAGTTCAGCCGGGCCGTCGGCACCCTGGACTTGCCAGCCGGTTTCGTCGAGTTGTCTCCAACCGCGCGCATTGACTAGGCGGAGTCGCGGCCGCATAATCACGCGCGCCATTGAAATGTGGCGACGCCTTGATTGCCACCTTTGACCTTTTATGCCGATGACCCCGAGCGAGCAACGGGTCGCCTTGAGCGATCTCCTCGCAGCCCGCCGGGAGGCCATTCTGGCGGCCTGGCGCCAGCTGGACAGCTCCGATCCCGAACAAAAGACAGGGCTCGCCCTCACGCTGGGCCAATTCCTGGATCACATTCCGGCCATTCTTGACACTTATGGACACAAGCTGCGTTCCCGCCGGGGCGGGGCAGCAGCACGGGCGGCCGATGTGGAAAAAGAGGAGGACGGGGTGAAGCACGGCTTGCATCGCTGGCAGCAGGGCTACCGGTTGAAGGAACTCATCAGCGAGTGCGGGAATCTCCAAATCTGCGTGTTTGAGGAGTTGGCCAACATCTTCGCCGGGCATCCGGAACTGGAGCACGCAACGCTGTTGGAGGCGCATCGCCAGTTGCTCCACTTGATCAATGACATTATCAGCGGGAGCGCCGCCCAATACGAGCGCATGCAGCAGGCGGAAGCGGGCGGCCGGGTGCGCGACCTGATGAGTGCGCTGGCGGATGTTGATGAGATCGAGCAGCGGCGGGCCAAGCTCCTTCACCAAGCGGTTCATGACCTCAACAGCGACGTGCTGGGGGTTAGCATGGCAGCGACGCAGATCAGCCGGACGGGCATGGCGGAAACCGAGCGGGTGGCATCGGCGGCGTTCCTCCAGCGGGCGGTGCAAGGGCTTGGCTCGATGCTCGGCGAGTTAATGGACTTGGCACGGCTGGAGGCGGGCCAGGAAAACCGGGAAATCGCCGGATTTGACGCCGGCAGCTTGATTTCGGATCTTTGCGATATCAACCAACCCTTCGCCAAAGAGCGCAGTCTGTTTTTAAAAGCGAAGGGCCCAGCGCAGCTTCCGGTGGAGGGCGATGCTGAAAAGGTGCGGCGCGTGGCGAAAAACCTGGTGTTGAACGCCCTCAAGTACACCGACTCCGGCGGGGTCACGGTGAGCTGGGGCGAGGAGAAGGAGAATTGGTGGCTGATGGTGAAAGACACCGGACCAGGAATGTTAACCGAAGCTGGGACGTCCATGGCGGACGGATTGCAAGAAGCCACCGCGAGTGCGAAGGAGTCCGATGAAAAGTCCGCCGCCCTCAAAGGCGAAGCGTCGCATGTGCTGCTGCCCAAGGACACGGCCACCCCCACCAGACCCGCCCAGCACCAGCCCGGGGAAGGCATCGGGCTTTCGATTGTGAAACGCCTGTGTGAGTTGCTTGATGCGAGCCTGGAGATCGCCAGCTCGGCCGAAGCGGGCACGACGTTCCGGGTGGTGTTTCCGCGCCGTTACCGCCGCCATTCTTGACGTAAGGCCGGCCGGCGCGCGCGCCGGGCATTGATTGCGCCGGGGGATGGTCCGGACCGGTCTCCTCCCTCCCGGCACCAGACTGCCATGGGAGGTGGGGCGAAACGCGTTGGAGCTCAGGGGGAGGGCGTTTATTCGCTGCTCAAATGACCACTGTTCTCGATAATCCCCGCACCGATGGCATAACGGGTGAGTCCGGCGGTGTCATGGATGTCGAGCTTCCGCATGACATGCTGGCGATGTTTCTCGACGGTCTTGACATCAATGCCGAGTTCCGCCGCCATTTGCTTGTTGGCTTTGCCTTCGGCAATCAACTGGAGCACTTCGACTTGACGTGAACTAAGTTGGGCAAACGACGGTTTGAGCCTTCCCGGGCCAGCGGACAACGGCGGATGGAGCCGGCTAAAACGTTTGGCAATCGAGGGGCTGAAGACGGTTTTTCCCCCGTGAACTTCCCGAATGGCCTGGCACACATCGTGGGCCGATGCTTGCTTGAACAGAAATCCCGCCGCGCCGGAAGTGACGGCATTTTCGACCCGGGCATCATCGTTGTGCGAGGAGAGGATGATCACTTTGGCGGAAGGCAGGGCTTCGAGCACTTGACGGGTGGCTTCCAGGCCGTTGAGCCGGGGCATCGCAATGTCCATCAGCACCACATCGGGACGGAGTTTCACCGCGAGGGCAACGGCCCGGCGGCCGTCCGAGGCTTCGCCAATCACTTCAAAATCCGCTTCCAGCGCCAGCATCTGGCGAAAGCCCTCGCGCACGATCGTGTGATCATCCGCCAGTAAAACCGTGATTTTTTTCATTGCGGTTGCGTTTTGATTTCAACAGGCGGGCAGTGAGTTTTCTGCCCTTGCCGAAGGGCATTTTTGCCGCCGTTACCGACGTAAAGACATTAACTTGAAAACCAGCGCCCATCAAGATTTAAGCGTCAGGCTGGCGCAGATCACAGGCCGGCGCGAAGACGAGACTTGCATTCCCGCAAAAACAAGCACATATTTACTACGTGATGCGTAGTAGTCAAAAAACGAGAACTTCGGAAGCGGAAAGGGCGTTGGGCCGTTTTTCGGATCCCGCGTTGCTGGTAATGGCCAGCCTGGCGGACGGTCCCAAGCACGGGCACGCCATGATTGCCGATATTGCCCAGATGAGCGGGACGCGGTTGGGGCCGGGCACGCTCTACGGCGCCATTGCGCGCCTGGAAGAACAGCGCTTGATCGAGCCATTGCCGCCGAAGGATCGGCGCTACCCGTACCGTTTGACACCAGGCGGGGAACGGGTGCTGCGGGCGAAATTGAATACTTTGCACCAGTTCACGCTGGCGGGATTGAGCAAACTTGAAGCGTCATGAAACCGCAAGTAGTCAGACTATTGGTTGGGTTGTATCCCGCCGGATGGCGGGCGAGGTACGGCGAAGAGTTCAGAACGCTATTAGAGGAGCAACCAGCAACTCTGGGCGGATTAACCAACATTATCGGCTGCGCCTTGTATGAGCGCGCGGGCCTTTTAGGAGGCAAACTTGTGAAAGAAGTCAAAAATTCCCTCACATTGGTTCTGTGCGCGGGAGTGGCCACGTTGGCCGCCGGCGCAAACCTTTATTTCACGGTAGATGACACTCCGCTAGCGGCCGTGGTGCAGGCTCATTCTTTATTGGCAGTCTGTTGGTGGGTAATGGCCGCGGGATCGGTCCTGGCCGCTGCTGGATTAGTGGTTGCAGTCGTGCCGGTCCTTTCGGCGATAGCCCGGCTGGCATGGGCTGGCCGGCGCAGGGATATTGGTCTGCGACTTGCGTTGGCACCGGGAGCACTGATGGCGGCGCTGCTTTGGATCGTTGTCGTCGTTGCGAGGACGCATTGGGCTCCTTTGCCCTGGGGGGTTACGGGAGACTGGCTGGCGCCCGCAAACTGGCCGCCCCTGAAAGTTCGATGGGAACTGTGCTGGGTAACGCTTGCGCTGCTGGCCGGTGGCGGCATCGCCTGCGCCATGAGCCTGCGCCAAGCGATGGCGCTACTTGAATCTCTGCCGCAGAAGCACGCGCTTCCAGCGCTGAAGCGGTTGTCACGGCATCGGATGCGGAAGTTCGGGTTGCCGATCTGCATGGCAACCCTCTGCACCATCGCCGGCGCGGTGGTGGGTGGGGTGTTGGCTGATTCGTATTCGCCCGGCGCAGCCCAGGCGCGATTTGGATTCCTGGCCAGCACGGCATTGGTTTCGTGGCTCGCCAGCATTGGCCTGCTAGTGGCGTCGGCAGCAGCAGCACTGGGCAGCTTTCGGTGCGCCGGCAGTTCGGGCACAGAGCCAATTCAATGACAAATTCACCCGCCATTGAGACCCGGGAACTGACGCGAAGATTTGGATCGCGCGCGGCCGTGCATTCGCTGGCATTGAACGTTCCACAGGGTTGCATCTACGGATTCCTTGGTCCAAACGGAGCGGGGAAAACCACGACTATCCGACTTCTCCTCGGTCTGCTCCGTCCGAACGAAGGCAATATTTTCCTGTATGGCGAGCCGTTTACCTGGGAACGCCGCGACTTGTTGCGCGACTTAGGGGCTTTGGTTGAGACCCCATCCCTTTATCCGCATCTTACGGGGCGGGAAAACCTGGACCTGACGCGCCGGATCCTAGGCGTACCGCGGGCGAGAGTTGAGGAGTCGCTTGAGCTCACCGGGCTGTGCGCCGACGCCGGCCGGGTGGTGCGCACCTATTCGCTCGGCATGCGGCAGCGACTGGGGCTGGCTCTGGCGTGGCTGGGGAAACCGAGGCTGCTGATTCTCGACGAGCCGGCCAATGGCCTGGACCCCGCCGGGACGCGAGAATTGCGCGGCTGGTTGCGGCAACTCGCCAAGGAGCATCAAGTGACAGTCTTTCTTTCGAGCCACTTGTTGAGTGAGGTCGAACAAATTGCCGACCACATCGGTGTTATCAATCGGGGCCAGTTGGTTTTCCAGGGAGAAATTTGCAACCTGCGGCGCTGCCAACCGCCATTGATCGTCTGGGTGGACCGCCCGCGTGAAGCAGCGCATTTGCTCAATGCGGGGGGCTGGCGTGTCGTGGAGGACTCGAACCACTTGCTCTTGGTTCACGATGTGTCCGAAACGGAGGCAGCGGAGGTTAATCGGGCGCTGGTCATGCGCGGGATCCACGTTTACGAGCTATGCCGTCAAGAAGACACGCTGGAGGATCTTTTTCTCCGACTCGTTACCCCAGGAGATGCCGGGGGTGTCGCATGAACGAATTTTTCCGTATCGTTGCCGTCGAAGGGCTGAAGTTGCGGCGGACGCTGGCATTCCGCCTGGCGGTACTCGCACCGCTCTTTATCGTGATCCTCCAATTCACGATTGAACTGGTGCGAGGGGGCGAAGAATCAGAGTCATCGCCGGGTCTGAATCCGCTCATGGGTTTTGGCCAAGGCATCCTCACGTTCTGGACCATCGTGCTATTGCCGTTCTGTGCGGCGCTGATTGCCGCGCTGCTGGCCGCCTTGGAACATCACGGCGACAACTGGAAACATATTCTCGCGCTGCCGGTTCCCCGGACGCTTCTCTTTGCAGCCAAATGGATGGCCGCGGCGGGCCTATTGTCGCTGAGTTCCGTCGTGTTGGTTGCGGCTTACTGCCTGGCGGCAGCCATCCTACAAGCGGTCAAGCCGGGATGGAGCGCGGCCTCGTGGCCGGTTATAACGGTTATCCAAAGGGCGTTTTTTGGGCTGTGTGCCGCCGGGTTGCTCCTTTCCATTCAAATGTGGATCAGTCTTCGCTGGCGCAGTTTTATTCCGGGCCTCGCCATCGGAGTCGTGGCGCTCGTGGTAAACATCATTATTCTGCCAGCGGGAATGTTCGCCGCTAATTTGTTCCCGTGGTGTCTACCCGCCGTGGCCATGGCGCCTCATAGCCCGCACCGTGTGCTTGGTGTGGCATGGGGACTTTTGGGCGGCGTGGCGGTGGGAATGATCGCATGTTGGGATCTTTCCCGCAGGGAACACCAGTAGCAATGGGGGTTATTGCTGTAGCCCGGTTGAGTTCGGAAGAATGATTTTTCGATGGCGACTCCGTTAGGACAAACACGGGCCGCCACCAGGTCAAATTTGTCCTAGGAAAGAAACCGGCAAACTTAGAGTGATTTCGCATAATCCGATTTCGAGTGATAGGACAATTGCGCCTCAAAAGCCATCCTCGCGCGAGCAAAAACCTTCGCATTTTTCCACGGCATGGCGCCTGCTTTGAATCTTTTAGTTAACAAACCCCGGCTTTGTGACCTTGAAGAGGAAACCGTCAATTGAACGGCAGATTCTGGACTATTTGACGGCGCACCCGGCGGCGCAAGACACGGTGCGGGGGATCGCGGAGTGGTGGCTGTTAAAACAGAGAATTTTTGAGACGACGGAGGCAGTGGAAGCAGCGCTCTCCCACCTGGCCGCCATAGGGAAAGTCAGCCGGCAGGTTTGTCCGGATGGCAGCATCAGTTACCGGCTTCGTGCGGAGCCCAAGGCGGGAAGCATGACTGGATTGTTCGGGGAAAGAGATGCAAAACAAGACGCGAATGAGGGAGTGGATTAACAACCTGAATTGGTTTGCCATACACGCCAAACGCTTCCGCGAAAACATCGCGGCCGCCACCATCCGCCGCCTCGGGTTGGAAGTTTTTCTGCCGATGGTCCGAGTTGAACGCCCGGAGCAGACGGTTATCAAGGTCGATTCAAAGCCTTTGTTTCCAGGATATTTCTTTGCCCGCTTTAACCCGGTAGTTTCCCTGGCGGCGGTTGAATCTGCGTTCGGAGTCTTGTATGTGGTCAAGGCGGGGACATTCCCCACCGCGGTGGATGATCATTTGATTGAGGAAATTCAAAGTCGCATCCAGCCGGACGGATTGGTGCATTTTCAGCGCGGCGAATTGAAGCCCGGTGACCGGGTATCCATTCAGCAGGGGCCATTCGCGGGCATGATCGGAAGAGTCGAAGCGGAACTGGACGATCGCAAACGAGTGGCCATTTTGTTGGAAAGCCTTTGGAATGCGCGGGCGCTGATCGAAAAGAGGTGGGTTCAGGCGGAAGCAGCCTGAACCTTTTTTCGCCGCAAAAAGTTATGATGATCATCGGTTTCACCCCGATGTGCGGAGCCTGCCCGGGTTCAACCAATGAACTTGTGCCGCCGTTAACAACCATAAATTAATTCAACCTATGCCTATCTCGCCATCCTATCCCGGTCTGTACATCGAGGAACTTCAAAGCTCGGTCCACACCATCACAGCGGCCCCGACTTCCGTTACGGTTTTCATCGGATACACCCACCCATTTAAGACCGATCCGGCGAAGTTGAAGCAGGCGGTGGAAATATTCAGCTTCGCTGACTATCAACGTCTGTTCGGCGGCTTCTTTAAGAGCTCCGCGTTCGACGCCCAGTCGGCCGAGTTTGGTGATGTTGCGCAAGCGGTGAACCAATTTTTTCTAAACGGAGGTGCGGATGCCTTCGTCGTGGCGCTCAAAGCGACCAAGAACGGATTGCCGCTTAACCCCGGCGTTTCGGCCTGGTTGGGACCTTTACAATTCACGGCCCGCGAAATCACAGACGACCAGCACATCCTCACCATCGCCATCACGAATGTCGACGTCACGGGTTCGCCCCCCAGCGGGGACGACACTTGCGACGTGACCATCACGTTCGGGCCGCCGGTCGGTTCAGCCTTGTCGGGCTACGGCGTAGTCGTGGAAACCTATCGCCAAGTCAGCTTGAATCAATATCTGGCTTCGGGAAAACCGAATTCCAATTACATCGCCACCCGAATCGGCACGCCGACGGCGCCCGTTTCCGCCTTGGTCACGGTAAACGTGGATCTCAGCCGGGGCTTACTCCAGGCAACCTCCACAAATTCGCCATTGGCAATTCCCGCCATATTGAGCGGCGGCGACCAAATATTTCAGGCGGCGGACTTTACCGCCGTTTTGCAGGCGGATTCTTCGTTGGACAAGCTGCCCATATTCAACTTGATGGTTATACCGGGGGTCACCGATGGCGCCGCCAGCTCGGTACTCGCCACGGCCTCCGCCTTTTGCGAGAGGAAGCGCGCCTTTCTGATCATGGATCCACCACAGGATAATTCCGCCGACGGCTCCGGCGTGGCGGCGCCGAACTCCACCGCGACCTCGCCCGATTTACCTTTGATTGAACAGACCAAGGATGGCGACAATTCCCCGCAGGAACTGATCCCGACCAGTAAAAACTCGGCATTGTATTTTCCGTATCTGCTGTCAAATGATCCCGTAACCGGCCTAGCCATCAATCCCATCACCAACCAACCCTACGAAATCCCGCCCAGCGGCACCGTGGCCGGAATCTTTGCCAACACCGATCTGAATCGCGGAGTTTGGAAGGCTCCGGCCGGGCTGGAAACGCTGCTCACCAACGTGAGCGACGTGGTGAATCGCGGCCGGATGTCGGATCAGCGCCAGGGGGTCTTGAATTTACTGGGCATCAACTGCATTCGAAACTTTCCCGGGATCGGGCCGGTAGTTTTTGGCGCGCGCACGTCCGTTGCGGACAATCCCTCGTACCAGCAATGGAAATATGTGCCCGTCCGGCGAATGGCACTGTTTTTGGAGCAAACGTTGTACGCCAATCTCGGCTGGGTGGTCTTTGAACCAAATGACGAGCCGCTTTGGAATGCGATCAAATCCAGCATTGAATCCTTCATGCTCGGCCTATTCCGGCAGGGTGCGTTCCAAGGCAGTACGCCGAGCCAGGCATTTCAAGTGAAATGCGATTCGCAAACCACGACCCAGGACGATATCAACAACGGCATTGTGAACATCGTGGTGGCTTTTGCGCCGCTCAAGCCAGCCGAATTTGTCGTCATCCAAATCGCGCAATTGGCCGGTCAAACCCAGACTTCCTAGTCTTCCCAATCGCCCACACTTAAACATCGCCATCTGAAAGGAATCGTCGCATGAGCAAACCATTTTCGGTCAATACCAACCGGTTCGATCCCTACAAGTCCTACCGTTTCCTCGTTTATTTCGGGCAATCCACCGCGCCGGTCGCCGCAGTCAGCAAGGTCACAGCGATAAAGCGCAGTTCGGAACCGATCGAATACAAGGAAGGCGGCAACGCGATCATCCTCAAAGGGCTTGGCCGCACCAAGTACGAAGCCATTACCATGGAGCGAGGCATCACCTATGACACGGATTTTCAGGACTGGGCGGATTATGCGCAAAAGCTCGACAAAGGCGCGCCCGCCACCTCGTTGAAAAACCTCCGCCGCGAGATTCGCATCGAACTCCTCAACGAAGCCGGTGTGCCGGTGCATCGCTATCTCATCCACCGCTGTTGGGTATCGGAATACCAAGCCCTGCCCGATCTGGACGCGGGGGGCTCGGCCATCGCGCTCGAACACATCAAGGTGGAAAATGAAGGATGGGAGAAGGATCTCACACTGACCGAACAGGCCGAAACGTAAGTGAGCACCGCCACCATTGCGCGGCCCCCGGCGGGAGAATTTCTGGTTCGGCTGCCGGTCAGTGCGCGAAGTATCAGGCTGCGACCGCCCACCGGCACGGAGGATTTGCTCCTGCTGGAAAGCGGGAGTGACGAAACCAAGGTAACGATCCAGCTGGCTGAGAGTCTGGGACTCGACGCGCAAGGACTTCCCTTGGCCTGGGGCGAAATGTGTGCGACCGACCTGGACGCGTTCGTTCTCCACCTGCGCCGTCATTTGCTCGGCGATCGGATCCAGTGCGATGTCCGGTGCGCCTCGCCCGGCTGCGGGGAGCGGATCGACATCGAGTTTGGGATCAGCCAATTCCTCACCCATTACCGCCCGGCAGGCGCGCTACCAAAAGTGCGCGGCTGGACCTTGATTCCGCCGGGGGAGTCAGCCTGGTTCCGGATGGAGGACCAAAGCCCGCGCGCCACGCGCATTGAATTTCGGCTACCCACCGCCAACGACCAGTCGGCGGTGGCAGGTCAGCCAGATGCAGCGGAGCAATTGGCGCGCAGGTGCCTTCAGCCAGCCAAAGTTTCGGCGAGACTAAAGCGCCGGATCGAAAACGTCCTGAATGCGATCGCGCCGAGTTTGTCACGGGAATTGCAGGGCGTTTGTCCGGCATGTGGCGCGACCGTGACGGCCTATTTTGATGCCCGGAGTTTTTGCCTTCAGGAATTGCGAAATCGCGCCGCGTTCATTTTTGAAGATATTGACCTCCTGGCTCGACGCTACCACTGGTCAGAAAACGACATTCTCGGCCTGCCCCAATCGCGACGGACCATGTATGCTGAATTGGCCCGGCGGGCTGACGATTTTTAAAATGATCGGTTTATGCCTGGCAATTCTTATTTTCAGCAAATGGCCCGCGAGCCGGTACCCGGCTCCCTTCAGCCCCGGCGGCGGTTATTCCGGAATGTTCCCGAGGTGAGCCAAGCGCCAGCGCCTGATTTCCCGACGGCTCCGTTTTCCGCCCGCCAGGCACGCACGGAGGATTCGGTCTACCCAGCCTTAACCCACGGTGAACCAAAGCAGGAATTGCCAGCGTCCAAGGGATCCGATATGAATTCCCTCCGGCCGGTAACGTCAGACGCAACCGATGCTTTTTCCCGGGCCCGGCCAGCATCGGCACCATCACCGCAACAGCCGAATCCGAATTCCCCGGCCGAAGTCATCAACGATGGTTTATTCGCCTCCGCTGCTGCCGGAAATCCTTTATCGTCAGCAGGGAATGGCTCTGCGCTTCCCGAAATGGACAACATTCCCCGAAAAGGGTCAAGCGAGTCCCAGCCATTCCACGAGTCGCTGATCCCTCCCAATGCCAATCCAGCAAAGCGGCGGCGAGAAAACAAGTTGCCCGCCGCAAACCAACAATTCGCCAATCCCGGACCGCAATCGTCCCGGGCTTTAAGAGACACGAGTCGAAACATCGAGAACGGGAAAGGGCGGCCAATTCAATCCCACAGTAATTCAGACGATTCCGTTTTGAACGGCCAAAATATCGCGCCGACACGCCCGCCACGTCAAAATAAAGCGAAGCGGGAAAACCCCACTGACGGGAATTCCGTGGTCATTGGCTCGCTGGAAGTCCGCGTGATAGCGCCGCCAGGGCCGGCCACGATAAATCCCAATTCCCAACCCGGCGCGCCAGCCGCTCCGGTTTCGGCCTTGGCGCGGGGTTTTCCGACATTCGGGTTGGCCCAAGGATATTGACATGTCCCAGGTACAAATAGATTCCCTCGTACTGCAGGTCCCGGGCCTTTCGGCAGGCGACGGCCAGCGGCTGGCTTTGGAGGTCACCCGTGGCTTAAGTGAGAAAGGTTCTGACTTGGCAGGTTGTGAAATCCCCGCGTTGCGACTGGATATTTCAGCCGGCGCAAACACTCCCGTAGCGGAACTGGCCGGGTGGATCGTGGCCGGCATCGTGCGCGAGATTCAGCGACTGCCTTGAACCGATCCTTCCGCCAAAGAACCAATTTGTATGGCCGGTCAATATTTGAAAGGCGCCCTGATTTCGTTCATGCCCACTTTCGTGGCTCCCATCCCGAACGTCATCATCTTCCAATACAATCCGGAAACCATCGCGCACAATTGGACGGCGCCGGCAGCGGCCGGTGGCGGCGCAAATGGCAAGGCAAGCGAGGATCCGCTGGCCGTCGCGGGATTACCCGGTGAGACCTTCACGTTTACCCTGGCATTTGACGCGAGCGACGCCATCGCCGACGGCAACGTGGTGAGTTCCGCGCTGGCCAGCGCCAGCGGCGTATACCCGCGCCTGGCTGCCCTGGAAATGCTGCAATATCCGAGCGGAGCATTTTCCGGTGGATTGCTCGGAAAAGTGTCCTCGGCCATCAGTTCAGCGGTCTCCAGCGTGACCGGTTCCGGTTCAGCGCCGAGCACGACGGTTCCCCGCAATGACGTTCCCGTGGTGCTCTTCGTGTGGGGCCCGCAGCGCATCGTCCCGGTCCGGGTGACCTCCTTGAATATCACGGAAAAACTCTATGACACCTTGTTGAACCCGACGCATGCCGAGGCGCAAATTGGCCTGCGGGTACTGACGCCGGATGAAGTGAACAGCGTGCAGGGGCAGATGAAGTCCATTGCCCAGGCGGCGTACGTTTATTCACAAGGGCTGCGACAAGTTCAAGCCACGGCCAACCTTGGCGATTCCGCCGCCTCGATCATCGGCATGTTACCCAACCCATTTTAACACCCTTCCCCCAATTTATGGTCTTTCCCGGCAGTCGTTATTCCCTGGCCCGAACCTTCACGGTGAAGCGTCCCGATGGATCGACGGTTACCATATTGAAAGCCCCCCTGCCCGGTCCGGCGCAAGTGCGAGGTTACTATCGCCGGGATTCCGGCCACCGGCTCGACGTCATCGCCGGTTTTTTTCTCAAGGATGCCACCACCTTCTGGCGTCTGTGCGATGCGAACAACCAAGTCGTGCCGGATGCGCTGGCCGCGCAGCCGCTGGTCGGCATCCCCAACAATCCGCCGTAAACCATGCCGGCCGCATATCAACTTTTTTTCAACGGCCAGTCCGCCGATCCGGATATGTTCGCGGCCATCACGTCGCTGGAAGTGGAGGAGAGCCTGGACCTTCCGGGCGCGATCCAACTCTCCCTGCCGGTGGACGCCACGGACGGCGGCGACCTCACGTATGTCGCCGACGCCCGACTGCAACCGCTGGTGAATCTCGCGGTGGTGGTGCAACCTTCCGGCGATTCGGCCAGCAGCGGCCTGGGGGCATTGACGGGGGGCGGAAGTTCAGCCGGCGCGCAATGCATTTTCGATGGCTACATCCTCGCCCACAAGCTGCACTTGCAAAAAGGCACCACCAATTCCACGCTGGCCGTCTGGGGCCAGGACTCGGCGTGGCTCATGAATTTGCAAGAGAAGACCAAAGAATGGCTGGATATGACCGACGCCGACGTGGCCAATTCCATTTTCGGCGACTACGGCATCACTCCGTCCAGCGACAATTCCGACGACGATTCCCCGTCGCATACAGAAGACGGCCACAGCCTGATGCAGCGCGGCACGGACATTCAATTTTTGCGAATGCTCGCCCGCCGCAATGGAAAAATCTGCCGCGTCGCGTGCGCGGACAAGCCGGGCGAACGCACCGGATATTTTTCCAAGCCCAGCCTAAGCGCCTCACCCTCCGTCACCCTGGCGCTGAACGAGCCACTCGCCTGGAACATCAGCGCCCTGGATTTGGATTGGGATGGCACGCTGCCCACTTCCGTCATCGCCCGCCAGGCCATTTTCACCGACGACTCGCCGGGCGGTGTTTCCGGTGATACCGACGATTCCGGCCTCAGCCGGTTGGGTGATCGCGGACTGGCCGAATTCACCGGCAAACCGATGACGGTGCTGCTGGCGGCGCCGGTGGATGATGCCGGTGAACTGGCCATGCGCGCGCGCGCCGTGTTGCGCGAGTCGCTCTGGTTCGTAAAATGCAGCGGCGAGGCGGATCTTTCCCGGTTGGGAACGGTACTGCGCGCCGGAATGATTGTGAGCCTTAGTGGCGCCGGTTCGCTGCATTCCGGCAACTACCTCGTGTGGAGCGTGCGGCATACGATCAAGCCCGATTCGTATAAAATGAAATTCCAACTCGTTCGGGACGCCGTAGGCGCAGCTGGCGGCGCCGACGGTCTGACGAGCGCGGCCGGCCAGGCGGCGGGGGCGCTATGAACGAAAAAGCTTTGCTGGACGTGCTGGACCGGCTGCGCAATCGCTTCTTCGGCAAATACCGCGGCACCGTCACGGATGTCGATGCCGGTACACTCCGCATCAAGGCCAAGGTCCCGGCGGTCCTGGCCGATCAAACCACCGGCTGGTGCATGCCGTGTGTGCCCTACGCCGGCGACAGTGTCGGCGTCGCGTTTCTGCCGGAAGTTGGTTCGGGTGTGTGGATTGAATTCGAGGGCGGGGATGTTTCCTACCCGATCTGGGTCGGCTGTTATTGGCGCAGCGGCGAACAGCCTGCGGACGCCGCACCGGCAGTCAAGGTCATCACCACAAAGTCGGGCAATAAAATCAAGTTCGATGACAACGCCGGCAGCATCACCATCTCCGATTCCAACAACAACACTGTGACCCTCGACAGCAGCGGCCTTACTCTTACCCACGGCGGTAACAGCATCCAGATCAGCGACGAGGAGGTAAACATCAACGATGGCGCGCTCGAAGTCACCTAACGCCTGATTTTTCATGCCCGGTTTGTTAACGATCTCCAGCATGATGATGTGTCCGCACGGTGGCACCGTGCAAGCCGTCACCTCAAACAGCCGCTCGTCTGCCAGCGGCGATTACTTGTTGCGCCAATCGGACACGTTCATCATCGCCGGTTGCCCCTTTTTTATCGGCCTCGTGCCGCATCCGTGTGTACAGGTACAATGGGTGCAGGCCGCCGCGCAAAGCCAGGCGGGCAGCGATTCTACGCTTACTGAAGCAAGCGTTGGCCTTTGCGTCGCCGCAGACCAGGCCGTCCAAGGAACGGTGCTCGTCAATTTCACACAGCAGCGCGTGGCGGGAATTTAATATTCCGCAGGCAAGAGCGGATAAAATCAAACCCGCGCTGCAGGCCAATTCCATTTTTCAGTGAGTCTTCCGGCCATGACCAACAGACACGACTACGCGTATCCGTTCCGCATTGACCCGGCCTCGGCGCAAGCGGCCCAATCCCCGTACAGCCGGCATGTGGACGAGATGATCCGCCAAGTGTTGCTGACCGCGCCGGGCGAGCGAGCCGATCTGCCGGAGTTTGGGTGCGGTCTGCGCCAGTTGATTTTTGCGCCGGACTCCGAGGCGCTGCAAGCCACGTGCCAGTTGACCGTCCAGCGCGCGCTGAACCGATGGCTCGCGGACCAAATCCAGTTACAGCAGGTCACGGTTTCCAGCGGGCCGGGAGGCGACCAGTCCCAGCTCATTGTGCTGGTGCAGTATCTGTTGATTGAAACCCAAACTCCCCGGACCACCCAAGTCATAGTCAGCTGATATGGAACCCATGGATCGCCAGGCAAAATTGCTGTCTTCCCCGGACTACAATGGGATTGATTTTGTGGAAATCGCCAACCGGGTGCAGACGCGGTTGCGCGTGCATTTTTTCAATGCCGTGCCGCTGGCGGGCAAGCTCAAGGCGGCACCGACCATTACGGGCGGTGAAACCATCCGCTCGGTCAGCGTCAACGCGGTCAATGACATGATTGACTGGAGCCTGGATGACGATCATCTGGTCCTGACGCTGACCGTCCCGGCACCGGGCGATTTCTCCAATTACACCCTCGAAATCCAAAGCGACGTCCTGGATGTTTTTTATAGCCGGACGGTATTCTCTTTTAAAGCCCGTTGCCCCTCGGACCTGGATTGCGAGGAACCGCCGGTCCTTTGCCCGGCGCTCGCGGCGGAGGTTCCGCCGATTGATTATCTCGCCAAGGATTTCCTGGGCTTTCGGCAGGCGCTCCTCGATTTTTCCGCGCTACGCTACCCGGAATGGCAGGAACGTTCGGAGGCGGATTTCGGGATGATGTTCCTGGAGGCGCTGAGCTCCATGGCGGACGATTTAAGCTATCAACAAGACCGGGTGGTCAGCGAAGCCGGTCTGGGCACAGCCACGCAACGGCGTTCGATCGTACGGCACGCGAGACTGGTGGATTTCCCGGCGCTGCCAGCCACCGCCGCCACGGTCCAATTGCAGTTTGATGTCCTTCCCGGCGTGACCAAAATCCCGGACGGATTGCTGGTATCGGCCAATGCGGCCGACGGCACCGCCATCCCCTTTGAAACCGGTTCCAGTTTGAACAACCGGCTAATTGATCCCGACACCGATACGTGGCGGAATGCGGCGCCCTATTCCGACGTAAGTTTGGCGTGGAACCGAGGCACGATACTGCCTTACTGGTTTGACGACAGCCAGCGATGCCTGAGCGCGGGCGCCACGCAAATGTATTTGCTGGGCACCGGCTATGACTTTTTGCCCGGCCAGGCTCTCCTGATTGAAACCGCCGGAGTGACGAGTGCCGACCCACCGATCCGACAGATTGTTCATCTCGTTGCCGACGAACCAGCCGTGGAACTTTCCGACCCCTTGTTCCCACGGGAGGTCAAACCGGACTCATTCGTCCAAGCGCCCTATCTCGTGATTTCGGTCTCGCCGCCGTCAGCCATGGCCCCGACGGCGGTGACGCTTATTCGCTGGGAATCGGCGGATCAACTGCTGGCGAATCGCGACCTGACCAAAACCATTCTGGCGGGGAATCTGATCTTCGCCACGCATGGCATGACGCTCAAGGGAAATCCCGGACTGGCGCCATCGCAACAAACGCCGTCGGAAAGCTTTCTCATTCCCGACGGCGATTACAGCAAACCGCCAACCCTTCCGTTGGCCATCGTGCGGGCGGGCCCAAACGACACTTCCCGCCAACCCGCATTTCAATACCTCTACACTTTGGGCCGCAGTCCGCTAGCCTGGCTGGCGGCAGACTCACCCGAAACCCCGCCGTCACCGGAAATCATCCTGACGGGCACCGACCCCCAGACCGCGCCCGCACTCTGGCCATTTAGCATGAGTTTACTGGACGTGGAGGAGTTCACCAACGCGTTCACGATTGAGCCGGCCCGTTACAACATCGCGGGCCGCGCCACCATCCCTCCCGCACCATTGAGCGCGGACCGGCCGCTTTTCGACGTGGCGGACTATGACGGTGATCAGGGGGACACAATTCGTTTTGGCGACCGGAACTTCGGTCAGGTGCCGCTCGATGGCGCCCGGTTTGACGTGATTTATCGCAGCGGCGGGGGCGGCATCGGCAATGTCGCGCCGGATTCCATCACGCAAATCGGACCGAACGCGGCACGCCTGGTCCAGCGCGTGACCAATCCTTTCGCAGCCGCCGGCGGGAACGAGGCACAATCACCACAGTATATTCGACGTTGCGCTCCCCAGGCCTTTCGCGCCACCCAATTCCGGGCCGTGCTGCCCACGGATTATCAAAACGCAGCTCTGACGCTACCGTGGGTTGAGGCGGCGGGGACAGTTTTTCGCTGGACCGGCAGTTGGCTGACCGTCTTCACCACCCCCGATCCTTTGGAAAGCGAGGAAGCGACGATTCCGGAACAGGTGGAATTGATCAATTTGCTGAACCGCTATCGCATGGCCGGGTATGAATCCTACGTTACAACGCCCCGGTATGTCTCGGTGGATCTGGTGATTGAAGTTTGTGCGTGGCCGGATGCATTCGCTGGAGAAGTCGAAGCGGCCGTCCGCCAAACCCTTTGCTCCCAGCCCGGTGGATTCTTTGAGCACAAAAATTTCAGCTTTGGCCAGGCCCTGGAAATGAGCCGCCTGGAAGCCGCCGCCCAAACGGCCCAAGGTGTCCAGGGGGTAACTTGCATCCTTTGTCGCGTGCGTGGCCGCGCCTTGGAACTGACGGAAATGCCCGACGAAATTGGGATGGCTCACGATCAAATCGTCCGCTGCGACAACGACCCCAGCATGCCGGATCGCGGTTCGCTCAAAGTGGTCGTGCAAGGAGGCAAATGAGCTGCTGCTCTGACATTGTTCCCATTTGTCCCTGCGGGGAGTTCATCCATCCGGCCATCATCACGAATGTACCGGGCCTTGACCAGATTACCTATCGGGTGGGAGATTACACCACTTTCCGTCACGCGCTCTTGCGCTCGTTGCCGGGTGAAAACTCGCTTACCACCACAGTCAATAACGTGGTAAGGCAGAATTGGCGTCCCGGTGCCAAGGGCGATCTGGCGCTACAAATGATGGAATGGTGGGCCTATTTAGCTGACATTCTGACCTTTTACAATGAACGCGGCGCGAACGAATTCTTTCTCCGGACCGCCGACCAGCCAGAGACGGTCAATCGCCTGGTATACCTACTCGGTTTTCGCCCCCGCCCGGGCATTGGCGCCACAGGCGCGGTCGCGGCGTTGTTGAATGGTTCGGCCCCCGTCACGCTTCCCCAAGGTTTTCAAATTCAAAGCAATCCCGGCCCGGGCCAGCCGGCGCAGATTTTTGAGCTGGACGAAAGGACCACGGTCAGCCCGCCCGACGCGATTCCCGTTGATCCACCGCCAGTTTCCGGGCTCACCCTGGTTCTGGACACTGCGAGTTCGACTCCGACGGTGACGTCGGTAGCCCTGGTGCTGGGAAATACCATCAGCGGTTTAAAAGTGGGCGACCAACTATTGGTTCTGAAAAAAGGCTGGACGGGGACGGATGCCGATTACGCTCTGGGCTCCCTTGCCAGTTTAACACCGGGGAAGGATCCGCGCGGAAACGCATTCACCAAAATATTCCTGACGCAGATTGCAGCGGGAAGTGATTTCGCCGGCGCCGCCATTTTGGGTTCCGCCACCGGTTACCGGCTGCTCAAGAGCAAACAGACTTCTCTGCTGTATCAATATGCCGCCAGGTCCGACTGGAAGAGTGTTTCCGGCGCGGGGGCGTCCGCCTTTGCGGATCTCGCCTCGATCGTTCGTCAAATCAATGCCGGTGATCCGGTTCTCTTTACCGACCCCAACTGGTTATCCAGATCGCAACTGGTGAGCGTCGCGTCGGTATCGGAACTGATTTATTACGCCAACTACGACCAAAATAACCACGACCCGACCAAGGCTCCCGCCTCATCGTCCAGTCAAGCGGTCGCGGCCATCCCCATCCCCCACACTCAGATTTCTTTTGCTCCATCGCTGAGTGAGACTGCTGCACCCGCTACCACGCAGGTGATTTACGCATGGAACGAGGTGGGCCAGCTGATCGATCCAGCGGCGCTTGGTCCCAGCTTTACCGCGAGCGCGAGCGCCGCTTTCGCCGCCAGCCAGCCTTCGGCCGCGGCGGCGGCCCTTCAGATCTCATCGCAACTGGCCGTTTCGCCACCGTCCGGCACAGCCATGCCGGCCAATGATGCCGCGGAAAATATTTTCCTGGAGGATTCCGCAGGCAACGGCGTGGAGGCTGAATACCCGCCGGTTTCCGCCGGTCAAACCCAGGTGACTCTGACCGTTCCTCCGCCCGGTTTTCCGGCCCAATCGCTTCCCGCGCTCATCTCGCCGCTGCGCCTGTTATTCAACCTGCTGCCCGTTTCCCGCGGCAAGAAAGTGACCGGCGAAGTTCTCGGCACAGGCAACGCCGCCGTGGCGGGCCAGGATTTCACCTTGCAAAAAACTCCGGTCACTTACTTTCAGGCCACAGGCGCGGCGGCCGTGTCGGGTGATTCATTCAGCAGTACGGTGCAAGTATGGGTTAACGGCATGGAATGGTCCGAGGTTCCGACCTTATACAATCAACCCGCCAACGCCCAGGTATTCATCACCAAGGAAGATGAGCAGGGCCAGACTCATGTAATTTTCGGGGATGGACAAAACGGCCAGCGTCCGCCCACCGGAGCGGGCATCGTGGCCAATTACAGATACGGCAGCGGGGCGGATTCTCCGACGGCGGGTACATTGACCAATATTCTTCAGCCGCTTCCCGGGCTTAAGTCGATCCGCAACCCGGTTGCCGCGGGCGGCGGGGCCGATCCCGACGCGCCCGATAAAGTGCGCCAACTGGCGCCGCTGACCGTGCTAACTTTTGGGCGGGCCATTTCCATCGACGATTACGAGGCCATCGCCGCCCATGCTCCCGGGGTCACCCGCGCCAAAGCGGAATTCGCGTTTGATCCCACCGCTCAACGCCCACGCGTCACGATCTGGGTGGGGGACAATGGCGCGGCGGCGGCGGCGGCCCAGACGGCGCTCGCGGGGGCCGCCGATCCCAATCGAATTCCGGCAGTAATCCTTGCCACAAAAATCAGCGTAACCCTCAATGCCGCACTGGTCATTGACCCGAAATATGATCCCACTGCGGTGATCGATGCCGCCCAATCCGCGCTCGTCGATGCCGACACCGGCCTGGGCTTGTTTGGAGTCAACCGTCTCGGCATCAATGAAGCAGTTTATGACAGTCAGATTTACGCCGCCTGCATGGTGCCGGGAGTCCTCGCGGTGAAGGAATTAAATTTCGAACACCTGGCCGGCCCGGCGACCGGCGGCCGGTCCCTGGCATGGGCCATTCGCCAGCACGTGCCAGCCAGAAATTTTCATCGCCCGGTGGTCCAGCCCCAATGCACGGACCACCGCCACGACCCCGGGAGCGGGGGCTACTTTTTTCTCGACCCGGCCAACCTCACACTGACGCAAGCATGATCCAGGATCGCGACCACTACGAAGCGTATTACGCCAACAAACTCTGGGAGCTACTCCCGGCGGTTTACCGTTCGCTCGACACGGACCAGTTTGCAACCTTCGGCCCGCTGCGCGAAATGGTGAACCGCATTGGGGCGCAGGCCGCGATTTTGCGCCGCAGCATCGACCGGGCTTGGGAAGACCAAAGCATTGAAACCTGCGATGACTGGGTCATTCCTTACCTGGGCGACCTTTTGGCGACCCAGCTCGTTGCGAATCTCGACGCGGCCGGCCAGCGGCTCGATGTTGCCAAGACGATCTATTATCGCCGACGGAAGGGAACGTTGCCGGTCCTGGAGGAAATCGCCGCCAACATTACCGGTTGGGATGCCAAAGTGGTGGAGTTTTTCCGGCGGATGGCCAGAACCCGTCATGGACTGGATCCCGAGATAGGACGGCAATCGGTAAATGATCCCACCATTGCGCAAAGTCAACAGGCGCAAGGCCTGGTCGGCTTGCTAACGCACACTCCGATGGGTGGCACGGCGCGCCTGAGCCACGTTTATGGCGCCGCCAAGACCCAGACTGCTTTCGACGAATTCTTTCACACGGCTGATTTCCGTTTCGGCTCGGGACAGGTCGGGTGGCAGAATATTCCGCATTTGGGCGTATTTCTCTGGCGGTTAAAAAGTTTTCCCGTCGGACCCGTGACGCCAGTGCCGGTGGAGGGTTGTCCCGACTGGTACACCTTTGATCCCACGGGCCGAGACATCCCGTTATTCGCCTTGGCCAGCCGCAACCGGCAATACTACAGCGACCGTTGGGCGTCACCCGTCGAATCGCAATTACCGACCCCCATCAGCCAGGCGTTGTATGATTCCCAAGGGCCGCCCTATCCCCTTTACCCTGTCTCGCTGGCGGCGTACAACACTCCGAATCCCGATTCTGCCACGGCGGCGATGGACGCTGGGAATTTGCTGGTGCGCCCCGAACGCGGACGGATTCAGTTATCGAGTTCGCCGCCCGGCGCGGTCTGGCTGCAATATTGTTATGGATTCTCTTCCACCACGGGCGCGGGGTCCTACGACCGCCGGGGGGTGCGCGCCGAACCGGGCACGCCCAAGCCCTTAAAGAATTACTCCGGCGGTGATACCGCGTTGACGGGAGCCGGGGTCTGGCCGGATTCAGGAACTGTTTCCATCCAGGACTCCCTAACGTACACGGGCGCACAGGATCTCACTGCCACCGGCAACCTGACCATCCGATCGGACAACAAGGAACGGCCACTCCTGCGCTTTGCTTCGGTCGCCGGCGGATGGAACGAATGGAGAATCACCGGTGGCGTCAATGTGTGCCTGGCGCTCGATGGCCTCTTCGTGAGCGGCGCTGATATTATTTTGAGTGGCACCTTTAAAACGGTTTCGATCACCTGCTGCACTTTCGATCCCGGCAGCGCGTCGCCGGCCGGCCTGGAATTGCTGCCGGCGACCTCTCCGCCGACCAGCCCGTTTGAGCTCTCGGCGGATGGCCGCGACCTGGTTCCCTGCCGGCTCTGGATCGAAGGGAGCATTGAGACTTTGAACATTCAGCGTTGCATTACCGGCCCAATCAGGACGCGCGGAACCGGCAGTGTCCAAACACTGAATATCCTCGACAGCATTGTGCAGGGCATCCGCACTTCCGGCCAGGATGCGGTTGAAGCGAAGGATGTCAAAGACCCGCAGCGTTTCGAACGAATCCTGCATCAGGCCGAAGACCCGGTTTCCGCGTATCTTACCACCAAGTCCGCCGCGCTTCAACAAGCGACGGGCCAGGTTTACTCCAGCCCGCCATCCGCCAGTGGCGATACGGAAGTTCAGCCCTGGCTGGATGCCCTGAATGGGTTAATCGCCGGGCCATCCCTTTTCGATCCAGCGGTATTTGGCAGCGTACCGCTTTCCTACGCCACCCTTCAATGGCGGGCGCGGGCGGCTGCCTTGCCCGCCGCCATTCCCGCCTTGAACCGCAGCCTATTGGAGGATGCCTACCCCCAGGAACTCGCCGATGCCGCGCTGGCGATCGCCGACGGCGACGTTATTTTGTCCCGTTCCACCATTCTCGGCCGGTTGTCAGTGCATCGCCTCCAAGCCAGCGAGTGCATTCTCAACGAGCTCGCCGCGGTCGACGATGTTCAGCACGGCTGTGTGCGCTTCAGCGCCTGGACGACGGCCAGCGTGCTGCCGCGCCAGTTTGAAAGCGCACAAATCCAGCCGGCCGCCGCCCTGTTTACCTCAACTAATTTTGGCCAGCCGGGTTATGCGCAACTTTTGCCTACCGCCGATTTTCAACTTACGGCCGCAGGCCGGACCAAGGCCACCACCCGGCCGCCCACCCTCCTGAGCGGCGCGGAAAACGGATCGGAAATGGGCGCGTTCAGCGGCGAAAAAAACCCGATTAAGGAGCGCGGGCTTCTGATCAAATACAATGAATACATGCCGGCCGAACTGGTGCCGGTTCTCATTTACGTCACCTGATTGGCCGCAACCGCAGCATCGCCGATCCCCCATCTTTATGCCAAGCGATATCACTCGAACCTCGGACGACGTGCGCCAGGGCTACGGCCCGCCCGTCCTGCAGCAGGGCCGGCCGTTTCTCGACCGAGATTTCAATGCCCTGCAAGAAACCCTTTCAAACAGCCTCGAGGCCGACGCGATCGACATCATCGGTCCTTGCGGCACGCCGGACAACGGTTTCGAAATCATGGTGGAACCGGTCAGCCCGCCGCCGGGCCTGTGGGTTCCCATCCTGAAGTCCAGTCCGCCCGCCTCGACCGCATACGATTTTTATATCCGACCGGGAACGATGTATGTAGGCGGACAGCGTGCGGTTTTGCCAAACCAGTTACCGGGCCAGGATTCGCCGCTCCTCTACAGTTACTTCGACCAGCCGGATTGCCGTCATCCGGTGCCACCCGCCACAGAATACCCAACTCAAGAGGCCGTTTCGCTGATTCTCCGTGAACAGGAAGTCAGCGCGGTCGAGGACCCTGACCTGCTGGACGTCGCTTTGGGTGGCCCAGACACTACCCAGCGTCTCCGGCGCATGCGTCACATTCAACGTTGCCCGGGGAAAACCTGTTCGGCGCCCGCCGATTTCTGGAGCCATGAGGGGTACCATTTTGACCACAAAACAATGCGACTGTATCCGCAAGTCGCGCTCAAGGTTAGTTTCATCAGTTCACGAGCCTCCCACAACCCGTGCGACCCGGTTGCCACCGGCGGTTACTTGGGGGCGTACAATCAACTGTTGCGCCTGCAGCTGAGGAGCGGTAATTCGAAGGACGCCACGAGCGGGTCGCTGATCTGGGGCTACGACAACGCGAGCTTTATCTACCGGGTCACGCTAAACAACGCCGGCGATCTCCGGACGTTGCTGCTGGCGCAGGCGCCGGTGGACGCTTTTCATCAGCCGCGGACCGGCCAGGTTGTGGAGGTGCTGCGCATCGCCTCGGTCCTGGCCCAGGATCCAAACGCGCTTGATGCCACCCGTCCATTTACCCGCTGCGTTGCTGAGGCCGAGGGGCTGATTTTCACCCTGGACAAAGCCTATCAAAGCGACGGCACCGTCGGGCTCAGCCAACCTTTACCGGCTGACTACGCCAGCGAACCTTTTTTGTTCCTGCGAATCTGGGAGGCGCAAGCACCGGCCAATCTCACCTCCGGCGCAGAGATTCAATTGTTTGACAGTCTCGGCCAGTCCACGGGCTTACAAGTTCAACTCAGCATTCCACCGCACACCGGAAGCAACCCCGTGCTTCCGAATGGCGCTTTTTGGCTAGTGGCGGTCCGGCCCGGCACGCCTCAAGCAGTTTATCCCGAGCGATTCCTGGAGGCGGCCCAACCGCCGGACGGACCCAGACTCTGGCTATGCCCGCTGGCGGTCATTGATTGGACTGGCGGGGGCGGTGACGTCTCGGCGGGCAGCCCTTTGGCCACTCCGGGCATCCTCCAGGATTGCCGCAACAAATTCTGCAATTTGGTGGGCCTGACCCAACGCGAACGTGCGAGCTGTTGCACTTACCGCGTAGGCGACGGCAGGCATACTTTCGGCGATTTTACCTCCATTCAGGAGGCCATCAAAAAATTGCCACCGCAAGGCGGTGAAGTATGTGTATTGGCGGGCCGCTATTTTGAACAGCTCGATATCATCGACCGGCAGGATGTGGTGATTCACGGCTGCGGCGCCGAAACGCGGATCGCTTCACCCAGTCTCGCCGCCAACGCTCCGGCCAACAACCTCCGTCCGGTCATCACTATTCTTAACTCCCAGCATGTGGAACTGCGCTCGTTCGTCGTGGAGACAGACCAAGGCAGCGTCGGGATCCAGATTGGCGCACCGGACAAAGAAGCCAGAAGCCCGGTGATTGACGTGGCATTGCGGGATCTCATCGTGATTGCCGCGGATCAATCGGCCATCGCCATGACGGGAACGGCGTTAAAGCTAGAGCGTTCTATTATCGCCAGCCAGGATCTGGAGGGCAATGCGCCCGCAGTGTATGCCGCGGGCACAGAAATCCACATCGTTGAAAATTGGATCGGCTTGCCAACCCAGGGCCGGCTGCCCAAATCCGTAGAGGCCGATTTTCAAAGCAACGAATCACTGCTGGCCTTCGCGATGATCGGCCGGTCCAAAGCGGCGGGAGGCATCCAGATCGGCGGCCCTTCCCGGGACGTCTATATTTTATGCAACGAGATTCAACGCGGGCGCGGCAATGGCATCACCCTCGGGAGTCTGCAGATCGTGGATACCAATAATAAATGGCTTCGGCGAGTCATCGGATTCTACGACGGGGGTGTCAGCCGTGATCCTTGCAGCGATGGCACGGTGGTAGTAGTTACGACCGTGCCGCCGGATTCGGGAGGCCAAACCGGCCACGTCGTGGTGGAAGGCGATCTTGCCAACATACATATCGAGCACAACCGGATCCGCAATATGGCCCTGGCCGGGATCGGACCGGTTGGCTTCTTCAACCTGCGGGAGGTTCAGGAGGTGGTTTCCGTCAAACAGTTGTTCATCATTAATAACGAAATCGCTGACTGTCCCAACCAGGCGGTTTCGGCGCTGGGCGACGCCCAGATCGCCTATATGGGGTATGGCGCCATTGCGCTTCCCGATGTCGCGGACCTCGTCATCCGCGACAACCAAATACTCAATGCAGGCGCGGCGTGGAGCGACCCGGTTTGCGGAATCTTCCTTCTGCATGGCGAGCAGGTGGAAATCAGCCGCAATCATATTAGTGACAACCGCGTTTTGGCGCTGTCCGCCGGAAAAAATATCCCGGGCTTGCGGGCGGGAATTAATATTGTATTAGTAACGCCGCCGGCGTCCCAACCCGGAAAGTATACCAGCAGGGAATTCTCCAACGTATCGGCGAATGCAGATTCCGCTTACCAGGCTGCGGCTGCCTTATCGCTCCAAAACAACATGGTGAACGTTCCGCTCGGGTTAGCCGTTTCGATCGGCGGGCTGGGAGCCTTTTCGATCCAAGGCAACCACTTTGCCACCGGGGGACTGGCTCCGACAGGAAAATTGGCACTGGCAGCCGGCGTGATGATTTGCAATTTCGGGACACCCGTGGAAGCTCCCGCGCGAGTAACCACGGCGGCGGAATTTCTGGTCTATCTCGAGGCGTTGAACGCCGGCGCCACCGGAATCGAAGCCAACCAAGCTGCCTTGACCGCCAAGAATATTACGGGAAGCCTCGCCTCCGGGCCGGTGCTTTTCAACAACAACCAGTGCTCGATTAACCTGAGTCAACGGTCCACGAACGATGCCCAACTGGCAATCACCGCGATTTTCATTTCCACATTTGACGATCTGGGATTCAGTAACAATCAAAGTTTATTGCAATCCGTCAGGGGGCAGGTACTCATCGACGTTGTAACGGTAGGCTGGTCCGTTCGAGCGACAGGCAATCGGTTCCAGGAAAAGCGCGAGTCCGTCACGTGCTCCAATTTGGCCGGGGCGGTTTGGAACATTTCATCGCTTAATACCGCCTCAAACCGAATCATTACATTCGCGCCGAATAATATTAACACCGGCAACTGGCAAAATGCATAACGGCGCCAAAACTTGAACCCCCCGAGATAATATGGCTGACTCCACCAAAGAAACCACCGGCTCCGCCCGTTCCAACGCGGAGGCGCAGCAGTTACTTCAAGAAGCCTGGGTTACCAACATTGATTCGCAAACTGTGCAGCAAATGACGAGCCTGGGCCAGGTGCGCCTCGCCCGAATCAACCAGCTCCAGCGGCAGGCCGCGACAGCGACAGCGCTGAAAGGAGCGGACGATCCGGAGGTTGCCGCAATACAAGGCTCGATTTTGTCCCAACAAATCCTCGTCGCCAATCTCGGCGTCGCGCGCAACCAAGCGGCAGTGACTGCGCCAATCATTCCCGCGAAAGGGTGGGTCGTTTACGGTTATGTGCGCGACCAAAATCTGCAGCCGGTCGCGCAGCTGACGGTGTTTCTGGTCAACGAACAAAAGAATTGGCTGCGGGCGTATGGTTACGCCTTTACGGACCAGACCGGTTATTTCAATCTGAGTTATACCCCGGCGGCTGGAGCCAGGGCCAGCACGACGGCAGTATTGAGCGCCTTTCTGGAGGTCATCGACCAAAAGCGCCAGCCATTGTATATCGACAGTTCGCCCTTTAGCATTGGAATCGGCACGGGACCTTACCGGGATGTGGTTTTGTCGGGAGCGGGTCCATTAGGCAAGCCGCCGGCCGGCGCCGACGCCGTTCCGCCCGCCGCGAAATAGCGGGGTTACCCTCTCCACCCACGTTGTAAAAGCCTGTGAGCAACACTCTGGCCATTGCCACCGTTACGGAAACCCTGTTACGTGTGCTGACCCAAGCGGTGGCCAGTTCCGGGGTGAACGGAGCCAAGGTCACCGCAACCCGTCCCGATGACCGGACGAATTTGCCGTTGACGGGCGGGGTAAACATCTTCCTTTATCAAGTGAGTCCCAACCCACACTTGCGCAACGCGGATTTGCCAACCCGCAGGCGCGACGGTACGCCGATTCACCGCCCGCAGGCAGCCTTGGATCTTTATTATTTGATAACGTTTTATGGTGAGGATGCTTCCCTGGATCAGCAACGTCTGCTCGGGTGTGTTGTCCGTCAATTGCACGCCCATCCGGCCCTGCATCACCCGGACATCGTGAGCGCGCAAAGCGTGGCTTTTTTGAACGGTTCGAATCTGGCTGACCAGACTGAATTGATCCGGTTTACGCCCATCAATTTTTCGCTCGAGGAACTTTCCAAACTCTGGTCGGTGTTTCTCAAGACCGACTATGCCCTGTCGGTCGCCTATGTGGCGAGTGTGGTCCTGATTGAAACCGATGATTTGACTCCCGCCACCGCGTTGCCGGTGTTGCGTCCCTGCCTGGTGGCGGAACCTTTCAGCCTGACCGTCATCGACTCTGTTCAACCCCAAACCGTGGATTTCCAATCGCCGCCGGGCCTTTCCCTGATCCTACTGCTCGGCCAAAATCTGAACCCCGCGGATACCGTAACGTTTCGTTCTCCCGGCCTTGCGAACCCAATCCCGGCGACGGTGGTAAACGGGCAAAACAGCCCGAACCAATTGGTGGTCGAATTGCCCGACGGACTGCGACCAGGCATCAATACCGTGACCCTGACCCACTTTACCGCGCCCGGCTCCCCCCCGGACTCCGAAGCGCGAATTATTTCCGAGTCCAACGCCGCGGCTTTTGTGCTGCGTCCGTCCGTTTCATTCCCCACCCCTTCGCCCGGCGGCCAAATCACCGCGCTGATATCACCCGCGGTTGATCCCATCCAGCGGGTGACGTTACTCCTCAATGCAATTTCGTTGAGCCCGCCGGTGGCGCCATTGGCGTATCAATTGGCCGGACTTGCGGTCACGAACCCTCCGGGGGGCTATACGTTTGCCACAAGCTTCACTCCCGTGGGTGCACTGCAACCGATAACGGTTCCCGCGGGCACGTATCTTGCGCGTGTCCGAGTGGACGCCGCCGAAAGCCTCCTGACCCTCGATGCCTCCGGCGCATACAATGGGCCACTCATCACCATTCCATGATGGCAGCAACGTACCAGGATTGGGTGACAGGCAATCAAGCGCGCCTGACCGAAGCAGTGGCTGGATTAAAACTCATGCTGCGGCGCCAGGCGGAGCAGGGCCGGCGGCCGGTAAAAGCAGAATCGGACGACCCAACCACCGCCGGACCGGTTGTGCTGGCGGACCGACAGAACGGTTTTCCGCCGGGGAGTAACAGCCCGGTCCAAATACGCGAAAATTCGCCGCCATGGCCACCCACACTGGACCGATTGGGCACGGCATTTGCCTTGTCGCCCTTCGAGCGCAATTTATTACTGCTGTGCGCCGCCGTTGAATTGGATTCCAGTGTGGCTCCGCTTTGCGCCGCTGCGCAGGGAGGCGGGGATCACAATTATCCCACCTTCAGCCTCGCTTTGGCGGCTTTGCCGGACAGCCACTGGAGCGCACTGACGCCGGAGGCGCCGTTGCGCCGCTGGCGATTGATTGAAGTCGGTCCGGGCCCCTCGCTCACCCTGGCCCCCTTGCGGATTGATGAGCGGGTTTTGCACTTTTTTGCGGGGGTTTCTTACTTGGATGACCGCATTGCCGCGATGGTCGACACCATTGCGCCAGCGACCGAGGGCAATCTTACCCCTTCCCAGGAAAAGCTCGCCCGGAGCATCGTTGCCGCACTGGCGGCTCCGCGAGAGCACCAGATATTTCCTGCCGTTCAAATTTGCTCTCCGGGATCATTTGACTGTCGGCCACTCGTTGCGGCGATCGCCGCTGCCGTCGGCCTCCGAGCCGTCGCTCTCTCCGCCGAGTTCATCCCCACATCGGCATCCGAACTGGACGGCTTCGTCCGTCTCTGGGAGCGGGAAGCCGCACTCAGCAACTCGTTGCTTCTGGTGGAAGGCGCGGTCGACCACCCCAGCCCGGCCGAAGACGCCCGCTCCCGCCCATTCGACCGGCTCATCGAACGCCTCACTGGTCCCGTGATCTTCAACAGCCGTGAACCGCATCTGATTCCGCATCGTGCAACCATTAAATTCCATCTCGGTCCCCCTACCCCGCTGGAACAACGCACGGCGTGGAAATTGTCGCTGGCGCCATTGACAGCCGGCACTTCGGACATAGCGGATACTCTCGCCGCCCAATTCACCCTAGGCATTCCCGCCATTCGTTCCATTGCCAGTGAAGTTCTCGCCGGTGTCGCCACCTCACCGGAACCCGACGCCGCGGCAATGGCATGGCACGCCTGCCGCATCCAATGCCGCACCCGGCTCGAGGGTTTGGCCCAACGCATTGAACCTGCCGCCGGATGGGAAGATTTGGTCCTGCCCGAACCGCAGATCCAGACCCTCCGCCAGATCGCCGTTCAAGTGAGCCATCGCACCAAGGTGTATGAAACCTGGGGGTTCGCCGCCAAATCCTCCCGCGGTCTCGGGATTACCACCCTCTTCGCCGGCACCAGTGGCACCGGGAAGACCATGGCCGCCGAAGTCCTCGCCGCCGACCTGAGGCTGGATCTTTATCGCATCGACCTCGCCTCCGCGGTCAGCAAATACATCGGCGAAACGGAAAAGAATCTCCGCCGGGTGTTTGACGCCGCGGAAGAAAGCGGTTCGATTCTTTTGTTTGACGAAGCCGACGCGTTGTTTGGCAAACGCAGTGAAGTGAAGGACAGCCATGACCGCTACGCCAACATTGAAGTCAGTTATCTCCTGCAACGCATGGAGGCCTACCGCGGGCTGGCCATTTTGACGACCAACCTAAAGAGCGCGCTGGACCCGGCATTCTTTCGCCGGCTACGCTTCGTGCTTCAATTTCCCTTTCCCGATGCGTCCCAACGCGCGGAAATCTGGCGGCGAATATTTCCGGCAGCCACGCCCACCGAAAACCTGGATTTTGCCAGGCTGGCCAAGCTGAATGTCCCCGGCGGCAACATTCGCAACATCGCCCTGAACGCCGCGTTTCTCGCCGCCGCCGATCACAATCCGGTCCGCATGGGCCACGTACTTTCCGCGGCTCGCTCGGAATATGCCAAACTCGAAAGACCATTGACAGATTTCGAGATTGAAGGATGGTTGTAACACGTGTTAGTCATCAGCATCCGGCCAGAACCAGACACAATAAAAATCGCCCATGCGCACTTTTGCCCCGAAACCGAAATCCGCCGGCCAGAATGACTTGGCCAAATTGGGAAGACCGCGCCGAACCTCGTTCGGGCCAACTCGCGAGGAAGAATCAGGCGTCCATTCGCACCGCGCCGATTTTGAACGTCCGGAAGGAAGGAATGGGGCCGCTTTTTTGAATTCCGCGCTGCACGATTTCAGCCAAATACAGGTTCACGCAGCGCCCGCCTCCCCATGGGGATCGCCCATTCATTCCTGGCAGAATCCGTCCACCTTGCCGACATTGCAGAGAAAGCGGGATTGTGCCTGCGGAGGGGAATGTCCGGAGTGCAAAGCCAAAGCGGCCCGGCAGCGGCTGAATTTTAGCGGTGAATTGACCGACAATGTTTTCCAATTCGGGCCCGGCGACGCCAACGCGCCTGCTCCCATAGCCGCGGACACGGGTTCCGACGCAGGCATTGCCAAACCCGCGAAGGCAGCAGGGGATTGCACGGACCTGTGCGACCGGGCGTATGCCGACTCCGCCTTGAACACTGGCGGAGGCGGGGTGGTTTGTGAAAAAGGTGTCAAGTGCGCCTGTGTATTCGACGTTCCGCCCCTCAAGCGTGGACAATGCCCCGACTTTGACGAGGTGGTGAGGAATCACGAGCGCCGGCATTTACCCGAAGCCGACTGTGCCGCCGATGCTCCGCTTTCGCGATTGGGCCCGAAACCGGGGGTCGACCTCACTGCGGCCGAGTGCACGCATCGCAAGGAATCTTGCGCCGAAATCGACGCCCTCCTTCCGACTGCGAAGGGAGACTGCAAGACGGGGATGACGTCCATTCGGGCAGGTCTGGCTTCCTGGATAACGGCGAACTGCGGCGCCAAGCCATGAACGTTATGACTTTGGAAATCTACGATGCGCTGAAGATTGCAATCCAGGAATTGCGCGCCAGAGATTCCATGTTCGGGGAGCAATACAAATTGACCGCTTCACTGGCCGACCACGAATGGGTCTTCTGGTTCGTGTTTCTCCCGGAAGCCTTTGGCCGGGACGTGACGGTTTTTGTGAAGGAAAACCAACAGACCCGGATTCTAGTTGGAATTTGAAGCCCATGCTTGAGGGGGAAACAGCCGGCCCGGGAGAGGCGCCATGGGTGATTGATGGTTAAACATGGTTACCCACATGCCAATTCAGTCCCGAGCGGGAGCGAGGACCGTCCCTAACTTCATGCCGAGGCGGGCGGGCGGGCTCCAGCGCCAGTGCGCCTGCGGCGGGAATCCAAGCGCGGACGGCGAATGCGCCGAGTGCCGTCAGAAGCGCCTGCAACGCAAAACCGCGCCCGCTGCGCCAACCGCCCAAGCTAGCGCCACCGCCCCGCCCATTGTGCATGAGGTACTGCGTTCATCTGGTCAGCCGCTTGATTCGGCGACACGTCGTTTCCTGGAGCCCCGTTTCGGGCACGACTTTAGCCAGGTGCGGGTACATTCGGGCGAACGGGCGGCGCATTCGGCACGGGCGGTAGCCGCGAACGCTTACACCGTGGGACGTCACATTGTGTTTGGAGCAGGCCAGTTGGCCCCGGAAACGCAAAAGGGACTCCAATTGATTGGTCACGAACTCACCCATGTAGTGCAGCAGGGCACCGCGGAGGCGAACGCGGAAACGATTCCGATCGACGCCGGCTCCAGTCCCGCCGAACAAGAGGCTGACGGCTTTGCCAAGAATCTCACGAATGACGCAAACCGGTGGACCGTGCGCCACACAACCCCGCAAAGGATCGCACGCTTTTCCGATACCGGCCATCACGTGGTCGAAGAGGCCGCCCTGGCGGGAGCTGGTTTCAACCGATCACAAATGAAGTCCATTGAGCGGGGCAATGTACAGCGCGATTATAGCCAGGTCGGACGGATCGGCAACCTGGCGCTCCTTTGCGATCCCCATGATTTCGGCGGCTACAAGCCCGAAGAGCACTTCGACAACTATATTTGGGATGCGGTCACCGGCGGTTGGCGCACCCGCGGGGCGAGCGCGCTGGGCGCGCAAGGCGTCGAGATAGGAAAGACCCCCATCGATTATATCGTTTCACAACTTGGTGAACTCGCGAGCCGGGGAACCACCGACGCAGGACTCGAGCATCTCGGGAATGCTTTCCACACCATAGAAGATTTTTTTGCCCACTCCAATTTTGTGGAGTTGATGCAGGGTGATGTGAGTCATGGAGCCACGCTCAGGACGGGCGATCCGGTCGGCCCCAGCGACTCGGTTCCCCGAATCCTTGAGGGCGTCACGCCCCGGGGCATACAAGAGGGTTATCGGACCAAGGCGGAAACGGCGATCGAAACGGCGGCCCCCGGAACTCACACCGCCATGGCACACGACGATCCGAGCCGGCAAAATTATGCTCTCGCCCGGCGGCTGGCTGCCCTCGTAATTCAGGATCTCGGCACGAACATTCTTTCGGTTATGAATGAGCCCGAGCCGGCAAGGTCCCCGCTGATGCGGGAGCGCGTGCTGGCCAAAATCACGCAATACCTTCGTCCACCCGACCCAAGGGATAAATGGTGGGAGGAGTTGATTGCGGAAGACAAGGGACAAATTGACAAGCGACTGGACGAAGCCGCGCGATTGACACCGATTACAGTCAACCAATGCGCTCTTAGTCCGCTCAAGAACCTGGAAGCATCCAAGGACTCGCCGCTCGCATTGCCGATCGGCGTGGCCATTCCGACCACAATCCTCGGCAACCAAGCGTGGTTCCAGGTCGGCGTCGGTGTCGCTCGGCCGTTTCCATTCGAACCCCTCCCGGGCGGTTCCACAGGCGACGATCACGGGACGGCGCTGGTAGCTGGCGCCCAGCTCACCGGCCGTTTTTAGGTGTTACTACCAGTCCCAAATGCCGGGCTTTGATTCTACACGCAAAAGCCAGTTAGAGGAAAATTCCGCCATGGCCACCACCTTTCATCAGGCAACGGGCTCAAAAACCAAGCCCCAGTCTTTGGCGTCGATCCAGCCAAGAACCGGCGTACTCCAGCACAAATCCACAGGCGACGAAAATTCCGGCGCGGGCGGCAGAGGAGGAGATTGCGGCAACCGGACCCGTTTGGGAATTCAGAGCCAGCTTATCTTCAACGAACGGGGAGACGTCTACGAACGGGAAGCAAACCGAATTGCCAATCAGGTGATGACAGCTCCGACGTTTCCGGCCATTAGCGGCACGCCCGTATCCGTTCAGCGTTTTTCCGGACCATCGAGTGGAAAAACTGCGACCGCGCCCATCCAGGTAGATCAGGCACTCGCTGAGCCAGGAATCCCTCTGGCCGCAGGGGTGCGGCAGGACATGGAGCAGCACTTCGGCCACGACTTTTCCCGGGTACGCGTACATTCAGACACGATCGCGGCGCAATCGGCGCGGGAAGTGAACGCTTATGCTTATACGGTGGGCCCCGACCTCGTGTTCGGCGAGGGGCAATTCGCGCCGGAAACCGGCGCGGGAAGGCACTTGCTCGCCCATGAGTTGACCCATTATGTACAACAAAGCGGGGGCCACGGGACACGGCAACATCTTCAGCGTCAGGGAATGGAGCCTACCGATGTTCCCGCCAGCGCCGTATTGCGCGATGCCCCAAACGCAAAAACGTGGAGCGGTGCTCCCGCCCGGTGCGGTCCCGACTTCTGCCGCCCGCTGCCGTCGGAGGGAATGGCGATCGACTCGCGCAAAAGCATGTGGCCACTCTTTGCTGCGGGGATTGCCTACGCGGTTAGTTCCCGGGTAGTTCCGCTCTGGAGCACCTGGGCCTTTGGCGGCAGCAGCTCGGTCTTGAATCTTACCGCCGATTTTGGCGGAGACTTTATCAATTCACTCACGACCGCCAAGACCACCAACTTCCTCCTGAGTGAAATTCATACGAAGCTCAGCAGCAGTCCGCCTTCCGTGCCCCCCGCGGGTTTCGTCAGCCTCGACATCCCGACCCTGATTCCCGGCCCGGTGAAAGCCATCGATGATCCCGCCAGTCCAAATCAAATGAATTTCAATGCCATTGGGGAAATCCCTGGCAATATCGCCGGCGGCATTGGCAAGGACCAGGCGGCGACGCCAATCGGCGCGAGCCCTTCGCCGCAGAATGACGAGCGGATTGCGAAGGGAACGCTATCGGTATTCGACATGGGCGCAAATTTACTCGTAATGCCCAAACTCAGCTACACCGTCAAAGACACCATTGATCTATGTCCCGGTGACTGTGGAGCGGCACGCGAACAAACGGCAACAATTCCCATGTCCCAATGGGAGGCAACCGGCATTTCCGGCGACGTCCCCTTTTCGGTGGATTTCCCGGCGCCGCCGCTCCTGGCTCTTCCCTTCAATATTGCAAAACCAGCGGCCCCCGCAAAACCCGCCACACCGGCATCCCCGCCCACGCCCATTCCAGCTCCGCCACCAAAAGCGCCGTAGCGCCCAGGGGCAAGAGGTCGGCACCTGGAATAGGCCCGAGAAAAGAACCACGAAAAGGACGAACACTCGTTAGGATTTACACGGTGGCCTCAGCCCCTTCGATTTCCTGCATTATGCCGACGTTCAACCGACGACGATTCGCCGGTCAAGCGCTGCGTTATTTCTTGGCCCAGGACTATGCGGAAAAGGAATTGATCATTGTGGACGACGGAACGGAGCCGATCGCCGATTTAATTCCGGAGGATGTTCGGATTCGTTATTTTCGCCGGGAACAGCGACAGTCACTAGGCGGCAAACGCAACTTCGCGTGTGGACAGGCCAGCGGCGATTTCATTGTTCACTGGGATGATGATGACTGGAGCGCGCCCTGGCGGTTGCGGTACCAAGTGGAAGAATTGGTCGCCGCCGAAGCGGATGTCTGCGGACTTGAACGCGTCATATTTTATGCGCCCGGCGAAAAGCGCGCGTGGGAGTACGTTTATCCGAACGGTCAGCGGCGCTGGGTTTATGGCGCCAGCCTCTGCTATCGGAAAAGCTACTGGCAGGCGCATCGCTTTCCGGAGACGCAGGTGGGCGAGGACACACGTTTTGTTTGGGGCTGCAATCCGGCGAAGATTCACACCCTGCCGGACACGCGATTTCTCGTGACGCTGGTTCACGCCGGGAACACCAGCCCGAAACGCACGGCGGATTCGCGATATCACGCCAAGCCGCTGGGTGAAGTTGAACAATTGCTCGGCGAAGACGCCGGATTCTACCGGGCGCCCGAATTGGGGACGGCCGGGCAATTAACCGTGGCAGGTGAACCGTTTCGCCAACCCGCTGCGCTCGTGACCGCCGCGCTGGGGGTGGGCGACATTTTGCGGGTTACCCCCCTCGTGCGAGTGCTGCATCAGATGGGCTATGGGGTTGATGTCTTGGTGGCCACCGACTATGCCGATTCGGCGGAGTTGCTGGCAGGCGCGCCCGAAATCAGGCGGCTCATTCAAGTGCCGAGTTCCCGCGGGGGCGGTTCCATCGCCGCACCGGAACTGACCAATCAAGAGTATGACGTGGCAACGTTTACCACCTGGACGGCCAACTTGAGGGGAAGCATTCGCTGCAAACGGGCCCTGGCATTTGAACGCCGGCCCTGGCTCACCCATGGGGACACTCATTGCGTCGAACGCATCGCTGAGGCGCTTGGCTGGCAGGGCGATTTGCCGCCTCCATTCGCCCTGGCGTCCAACCGCCGGTTCGGATTGGCCCCGGGCACGATTGCCCTGCATGCGGGTTGCAAATACGAATGGCCTTGGAAAAAATGGCACGGCTTCGCTGAATTGGCGCGGCGATTTCCCCATGTCGTGGTCATCGGCACCGCCGAAGACGAACGTACCGATAACACCTACTTTCAGAATTCATTCGCGTGGCCCGCACACGCCCAGAACTTCATTGGCCAGCTGAGACTTCAGGATACCGCGGCATTATTGCGGGAATGCGCGGCACTCATTTCCAATGATTCCGGACTGATGCATTTGGCGGTGGCGCTCAATGTGCCGGCCTTCGGCATTTTCGGCATCACAAATCCGGAGCGGGAACTGATGCGCTCGCCCAAGATAACGGTCATTTCGAAAAATCTCCCGTGCGAACCCAGTTGCCGCCAAGCTCCGTGGGGCCGCCGGGACTGTCATCGCCACTTGGAATGCCTAAAAACCCTGACCCCGGATGAGGTTTTTATGAAAGTATCACAAATATTGCCCGAAGTGGCCGCGAGGTCCCGGGTGGCTTCGCCACCCCAAGAAGTCAAAGAAACCATCAACCTGATTTATTACGGCTGGGTGTTTCAGGCATCGGGTTATGGCCAGGCGGCACGCAGTTATCTGCACGCGCTACACCGCGCGGGCATCAATCTTTCCGTGGTTGATCTGGGCGGTACCGGGCGGGCCGTGAACGACGCGCTGGTGGAATCGCTGGTCGGGCGGAAAGTGGCGGCGGATTTTCATCTGTTTCATGGGGTTCCACCGCATTGGGCGCGGCAGGCTTTCCCGCTGGCAAACGTCATTGCGATGACAGTTTGGGAGACGGACACGATGCCATCGCAATGGAGGCCAGCCCTAAACCATGCATTGGAAGTATGGATGCCGTGCGAGTTCAACCTGGCCGTTTTCAGCCGCTCCTTGCAACGGCCGGTGTTCAAGCTGCCCCACCCCATTTTTTCCAGTCCATCCGCGGGACCGGGCAGTCACACGCTTCCGGTTGATTTGGAGATAGGAGCGGAGGATTTTCTGTTTTACAGCATTTTCGAGTGGCAGGATCGCAAAGGGCCGGGCGAAGTCATCGAGGCTTTTCTGCGGGCGTTTCCGGCGGAGACAGGCGTCGTACTCCTGATCAAATCGAATGCCACCGCGGCTCAAACAGGCGCGGACACCCTGGCCGAAATGCGAAAGCGTGTGCCTTCCGCCGCGAGAGTACTGATCCGGTGTGAAGCCTGGGCGGAAGGAGAAGTGGCGGCCCTGCATGCGCGCGGGAATGCCTATGTATCGCTTCATCGTGGCGAAGGATGGAACCTGCCCCTGTTCGACGCCGCCTGCCGGGGCAAGCCCATCATCGCCACCGGCTTTTCCGGCCCCCTGGATTACCTCGACCCCCACGCCCACTGCCTGGTCCGGCACCAACCGGCACCGGTACGCCAGCGTTACGCCTATTACACGCCGGCGATGAAGTGGGCGGAGCCGGACGTCGCTCACGCCGCGGAACTGATGCGTCAAGTATGGCTTGGCGCCGGCGAGGCCGCCGGACGCTCAACCACGCACGCGGAAAAACTGCGGGAACAATTCAGTCTGGAAAAGGTTGGCCGCGCCGCCCGGATCCGGTTGAGCCAACTGCTGCAGAAAACCAACCCGGAAAAATCGGGACGCCTCCAAGCGGAGGAACGAAGAACCCGACTCCAGCCCGCTATACCCATTCCCGCCGAATGGTACGATGCGGATTATTTTGAGCACGGCCGCAAGAGCAACTGGACGGAAGGATACCACTGGCCAGGATTCGCCGGACTTTTTCGCGACACGGCCGCATTTTTGGAGGAGACGTTTGTCGAAGCTCAAACGTTTCTGGATGCCGGCTGCGCGAAAGGTTTTCTGGTGCGGGCGCTGCGTGAACGCGGCAAGGAAGCGTGGGGGTTTGACCATAGCCAATGGGCGGTAGAGCAGGCCGAAGAAGTGGCCCGGCCATTTTTGTTTCAAGCCCGGGCGGAGAGCGCCGAAGCCTCCCGCAAATATGATATCACCCTGGCATTCTCGCTGCTTGAAAGCCTGACCGAGGAACAGGCCCGGGAGTTCCTGAACCGTTCCAGGGCCTGGACAAAGCAAGCCCTGATGATCGTGGCGCTTACCTGCGAAAATGAACTGGAACAAACGAAGCTGGCGGCAGGCGATCACGATTTATCCCATGTAACCCTGCGAACCTCTGCCTGGTGGCAGGAACTGGCCCAGCAAGCGGGCTGGAAACAAGACGCCTTGCACCGATTGGCCCAGCGAGCCTGCCGGAAGCACCCGCTGCCCCTGCGAATGGGATGGAGAATTCTGATTTTCTCGGCCAGTTAGAATCCGCCAACCGCCGCATCGGATATGGAACATTTTTTTGAGTCAATCGAGGGATGGTTCAATTTTCGGTCGATTTATGACCAGGCCCTGCAAGAGGCTCCGGCGAACGCGGTATTCGTGGAGGTGGGCAGTTGGCGTGGCCGGTCGGCGGCTTATATGGCGGTCGAAATCGCCAAATCGGGGAAGGCGATTGATTTTTATTGCATTGATCTATGGCATGGTTCGCTCGAAAGCCCGGCGAAGGTTTTGCAGCATACGGCAGGATCGGGTTCAGCCTTCCCGGCTTTTCGAAACAATCTTCAACAAGGCGGGGCCTGGGACTTGGTCAAACCGATTGTGGAAAAGTCGGCGATCGCAGCCAACCGGTTCCGGGACGAGTCGGTTGACTTTATTATGATCGATGCGGCCCATGACTATGCCAGCGTCCGCGAAGACGTCTCCGCCTGGTTGCCAAAACTGAAATCCGGACGGTTAATGGCCGGAGATGACGCGGACTGGCCCGGCGTATTGATCGGTGTGCACGAGTCGATTCCCATGTCGGAGATAACGATCCTGAACAACGGAGCCAATTGGCTTTATCGTCACCAACGCCCCCATCGGGGAGATTGGCAGCTGAAAGGAAATCAGGTTCATGATCTCGATTATCTGGCGGTGATTCCTTATGTCAATCGACCGGACTTGCTGGAGCGCGCGGTGTCTTCGATTCCGGAGTTGTGGAACGGGCTCGTGGTCATAGACCAATCGGAGAAAGGCCTGGCTCCGGCGGAAACCGGGTGGGCAAAGGAAATTGCGGGCGTGTTTCGAGCCCCGCCCAAAAGCATGTCTTTCACGCAAATGATGAATTGGGCCACCGCCGAAGCCCGTCAGCGGAGGGTCCGCCATCTGGTCTTTATGCACAATGACGCGGAATGCACGAATGAAGCAGCCGGTCGTGCGCTGGAATACGCGCGAGCCCATCCCCAGGCGGGTGTGGTATTTACCCACTACGATGCCTTTGCGGTGTTCAACCTGGCAGCTTTGGTACAAGTCGGCCCATGGGACGAGACCTTTCGATGGTACTTCGCCGATAATGATTATTATTACCGGATGAAACTGCTCGGCTGGGAACTGGCGAATTTTGGCGGGGACCTGGTCTTGCATCATGGCAGCCAGACCCTCCACTCCGACCCGGCTTGCGCCGCGGAAGTAGCGGCGCATTGGAAATGGCACGAGGATCACTATCGCCACAAATGGGGCGGTCCAACGAACCGCGAATGCCACACCATCCCGTACGGGGGCGCGCCATGGTAAAATAAGCCGTCCACATGCCGACAACGCGCTCCATTCTCGTTCATCTTGGTGCAGGCATTGGCAACATTGTGCTGGCGACGCCGCTGCTGCTCGCGTTGGATGAAATGGGATACATTGTTGACGTGATTTTGACTCCGGACTACCGGGAAACCCAGGAATTATTGCGTCCCTGGCGTGCGGTGCGGGAAGTGTACATCCACCCCGACGAGACACCCCGATACCGGACTTATGATTTCGTAATTCCGGCGATACCTCCGTTCTACGAGGCGCGCTTTGGGCGCGTGAGCCGTTCCTTCGGGCAACAAATGCCCCGACCCGCCAGCTCGCTGTTCTACCAAGACGAGCAAGGATTTTATTTGAGCTTCGCACGAGGTTTGGGTTATCCGGCAGGGAAGCACCCGCCCCTGTCCCTCCCCATCGGGCCCACGGCAAAATGCGCGGTGACCACCGGGAGCGTGGCGCTCGCGCCGGGCTGCAAAACAGGATTAATGGCGTCCAAACGCTGGTCGCGTTTTGCGGAGCTCGCGAAAGAGTTTGCGGATGTCGTTCTGGTGGGGAAAACCAATGATTTATGTTCGCGGGACGGAGACGCCCTCACGTTCCCCTCCCACGTGCGGTCCTTCGTCGACACACTGACCCTACGCCAAACGGCGGAGTTAATGGCCGGCGCAGGCATAGTGGTGGCCAACGATAGCGGTCTGGCGCACGTCGCCGCCGCCATAGGGGTTCCCACGATCATGATCTTCGGACCCACTCCGCATCGAACATTGGAGCCCTTTCCGGACAATGTGACGATCCTCAGACAGGGTTTGCCGTGCGAGCCATGCTGGGCGCAGGCGCGTTTCGAAGCGTGCGGAAACCGCGTGTCGTGCCTGGAGGAAATCCGGGTTGAAACAGTGGTGAGCGAGATCAACCGGCGGGCATTTATCCCGGCACCACCGCCGGGTCTTTTGGCCGCTACGCGATGACCGGCGGCACAATCTCATGCTTGCGCATCAATTGCCAAAACGCGCGCCGGTTTTTTTTGGCCGCCCGCGCCGCCTTGCTGATGTTGCCGTGGTTGGCGGCCAGCAACTGCCGCACATAGTTGGTTTCAAATTCAGCGATCGCCTGCGCTTTGCGAGCCTTGAAGGATAGCTCCACCGCGGCCGCTGAAGTTCCCGGCAGGCAAATATCCCCGCCCGTGATGACAGGCTGTTCCGAAAGAACCAGCGCGCGGGCAATGATATTTTCCAATTCGCGAATATTTCCCGGCCAGTGATAAGCCAAGAGTTTTTCCATGGCCGCCCGCGAAAGTTCCTTGGCCGGGGTCGACGATTCCCGTGCGTGTTTCATCAAAAAATGAGAGGCGAGCAGAGGTATATCCTCCCGGCGCTCCCGTAAAGGCGGGAGTCTAAGGGGGAAAATATGCAGGCGATAAAACAAGTCCGGGCGGAATCGACCCGAGCGGACGGCCTCATCCAGGTCGGCATTGGAGGCGGCAATGATCCGCAAATCGGATTTCCGGGTTTTCCGTGCGCCCAGCGGGCGGTACTCCCGGTCTTGCAAGAAACGAAGAAATTTCACCTGCACCTGCAACGGAAGGGAATCCACTTCGTCGAGAAACAACGTTCCGCCCTCGGCATCACTCACCAAACCCTGAACGGCGCAGGCAGCGCCGGTGAAGGAACCGGCTTCATGCCCAAACAATTCGTTTTCCACCAACTCGGCGGGAATGGCGCCGCAATTAACCGGGATGAAAGGATACGCCGCCCGGGGCCCCAATTGATGCACGGCACGCGCGCACATTTCCTTGCCCGTGCCAGTCTCCCCCGTGATAAAGAGAGTGGCATCGCACTTGGCGAGCTTAGGGATTTGGTGCAACACTTCGAGAAAAATCCGGCTTTCCCCCAGAAACTGCTGCAGGCCAAACGATTCCACGAGTTGCCGCGCCAGGCCGCCGGTCTCTGATGGCGGAGCGCTCCAACGCATCATTCTGGGCAACAAATCCTCCTCTCGCAGTGGGGCCAGACAGAAATCACAAGCGCCCCGGCGGACAAACCGGTGTAATTTATCCGGAGCGGCCGTTGGTAGAATGGCGATGACCGGAATTTGCGGGGAACGATTCTGAATCTCCTCCAGTACGATTTCCGCATCCCCAAGGTGGTCCGAGTCCGCACACAAAAGGACCAGATGCGGATAATTTTTTCGGAACACCCGGGAGAAGAGCAAGGCCACGCTGTCCGCACGGAGGTAATTCAAACTCTCACTCACAAGCTCCACCGTGGGAACCGCCCACAACATCCCCTCCAAAGCGCGCTGCAAATCATGGGTCCCATTTAGAAAGATTGCCAGCGCCTGCACGCGGCCCGCAGGGTCGTCACTGACCCGTAGCTTCGAAATTTCCCAGCCTTCGTG
>Ga0302320_10002655_pt1 | contig 41786 bp, 31 predicted proteins | sample Bog_T0_3_FD_202130 | JGI IMG/M metagenome (GOLD analysis project Ga0302320, IMG submission 202130) | Peat permafrost microbial communities from Stordalen Mire near Abisko, Sweden - Bog_T0_3 | ecosystem: Environmental > Terrestrial > Soil > Wetlands > Peat | place: Sweden: Abisko, Stordalen Mire... | reverse complement strand
GATAATTTTCGCAACGACGCCTGCGCCGACGGTCCGGCCGCCTTCGCGGATGGCGAAGCGCAGCTTCTCTTCCATTGCGATGGGGACGATCAGTTCGACTTCGCAGGAGACATTGTCGCCCGGCATCACCATTTCCGTGCCCGCCGGCAGCTTGACGATGCCCGTCACGTCGGTGGTGCGGAAATAGAATTGCGGACGATAATTGGTGAAAAAGGGCGTGTGGCGTCCGCCCTCATCCTTGGTCAGGATATAGGCTTCCGCCGTGAAATTGGTGTGCGGCGTCACGCTGCCCGGCTTGGCCAGAACCTGGCCGCGCTCGATGCCTTCACGCTCAATGCCGCGCAGCAGCGCGCCGATATTGTCGCCCGCCTGACCCTGGTCCAGCAGCTTCCTGAACATCTCGACGCCGGTCACCGTGGTCGAGGACGTCGGCTTGATGCCGATGATTTCCACCGTCTCGCCAACCTTGACCACACCGCGCTCAACGCGGCCGGTCACAACCGTGCCGCGGCCCGAGATCGAGAACACATCCTCGATCGGCATCAGGAAGGGCTGGTCGATGGGGCGTTCCGGCTGGGGAATGTAGCTGTCCACCGCTTCCATCAGCTTGAGGATGGCGTCGTGGCCCATTTCCTTGTTCTTGTCTTCCAGCGCCATCAGGGCCGAGCCGCGGATGATCGGAATATCGTCGCCCGGGAACTGGTAGGACGAAAGCAGTTCGCGCACTTCCATCTCGACCAGATCCAGCAGTTCCGGATCGTCCACCATGTCGCATTTGTTCATGAACACCACCAGGGCCGGAACGCCGACCTGGCGGGCCAGAAGAATGTGTTCGCGGGTCTGGGGCATCGGACCGTCCGAGGCCGACACCACCAAAATCGCGCCGTCCATCTGGGCGGCGCCGGTGATCATGTTCTTCACATAGTCAGCATGGCCGGGGCAGTCGACATGGGCGTAATGGCGCGCCTTGGTCTCATATTCGACATGCGCCGTCGAAATCGTGATGCCGCGCGCCTTTTCCTCCGGCGCCTTGTCGATCTGGTCATAGGCGGTGAACGTGGCGCCGCCCGTCTCGGCCAGCACCTTGGTGATCGCGGCCGTCAGCGAGGTCTTGCCATGATCGACATGGCCGATCGTGCCAATGTTGCAGTGCGGCTTGTTACGTTCAAACTTTGCTTTCGCCATTTTTTTCTCCTGAATTTCTAGGCGTATTTGGCTTTGACTTCGTCCGCGATCGCCGCCGGCACCTGCTCATAATGATCGAACTGCATCGAATATTGCGCGCGGCCCTGGGACATGGAACGCAGCGTGTTGATGTAGCCGAACATGTTGGCGAGCGGCACCATGGCGGTGACAACCTGGGCGTTGCCGCGGCTGTCGGTGCCCTGCACCTGGCCGCGGCGGGAATTGAGGTCGCCGATCACGCCGCCGAGGAAATCCTCAGGCGTCACCACTTCGACCTTCATGATGGGCTCGAGCAGCTTGACCGCACCCCGGTTCGCCAGCTCGCGGAACGCGGCGCGGGCGGCGATGTCGAAGGTGAGCGCGTTGGAATCCACTTCGTGATACTTGCCGTCCACCAGCGTCGCCTTGAAGTCGATCACCGGAAAGCCGGCCATCAGGCCCGATTCCTTCTGCGCCTTCAGGCCCTTTTCGACCGAGGGAATGAATTCCTTGGGGATCGAGCCGCCGACCACTTCATTTTCAAATACAAAGCCTTCGCCGGCGGGCAGTGGTTCGAATTCGATGGTGACTTCGGCGAACTGGCCCGAACCGCCGGTCTGCTTTTTATGCGTGTACTTGACCATAACCGGCTTGGAGAGGGTTTCGCGATAGGCCACCTGCGGCGCGCCGACATTGGCGTCCACTTTATAAGTGCGCTTGAGGATATCCACCTTGATCTCAAGGTGAAGCTCGCCCATGCCTTTGAGGATGGTCTGGCCGGATTCCTGATCGGTCGAAACGCGGAAGGACGGATCTTCCTGGGCCAGGCGCACCAGCGCCATGCCCATCTTTTCCTGGTCGGCCTTGGTCTTGGGCTCGATCGCCACTTCGATGACCGGATCGGGGAATTCCATCCGCTCCAGGATCACCGGATGATTGGGATCGCACAGGGTTTCGCCGGTGGTGGTAAGCTTGAGGCCGGCAAAGGCGACAATGTCGCCGGCATAGGCTTCCTTGACGTCTTCGCGCGAATTGGCGTGCATCAGAAGCATGCGGCCGACGCGCTCGGTCTTGTCCTTGACGGAATTCAGCGCCCCGGTGCCCGAATTGATCATGCCGGAATAGACCCGTACAAACGTAATCGAGCCGACAAAGGGATCGTCCATGATCTTGAACGCCAGGCCGGCGAACGGCGCCTTGTCGTCGGCGGGACGCTCAATCTCATTGCCCTTGAGATCGGTGCCCTTGACCGGCGGAATGTCGAGCGGGCTGGGGAGATAATCCACCACCGCGTCCAGCAGCGGCTGCACGCCCTTGTTCTTGAAGGCCGAACCGCACATCACGGGCACGAAATGGAACGCCATGGCGCCCTTGCGGATGCAGCGCTTGAGATCGGCTTCCGACGGCTCCTTGCCATGCTCCAGATAGGCTTCCATCAGCGTATCGTCTTCTTCGACCGCCATCTCGACCAGCGCGGAGCGCAGTTCGGCGCACTTGTCCTTGTATTCGGCGGGAATTTCGAGTTCGTCGAACTTGGCGCCCAACTGTTCATCGTGCCAGACCAGCGCCTTCATCTTGACGATGTCGATGATGCCCTTGAATTCGGCTTCGCTGCCAATCGGCCAGGTGATGACCATCGGGCGCGTGCCAAGGCGGTCGATCATCATGTCGATGCAGCGCTGGAAGTCGGCGCCGGTGCGATCCATCTTGTTGACGAAGCAGATGCGCGGCACGTGATACTTGTCGGCCTGGCGCCACACGGTCTCCGACTGGGGCTCGACACCGGCGACGGCGTCGAACACGGCGACGGCGCCGTCCAGCACGCGCATGGAACGCTCCACCTCGATGGTGAAATCCACATGGCCGGGCGTATCGATGATGTTGATGCGGTGGTCTTTCCAGAAACAGGTGGTGGCGGCGGAGGTGATGGTGATGCCGCGTTCCTGTTCCTGTTCCATGAAATCCATGGTCGCGGCGCCGTCATGGACTTCGCCGATCTTATGGCTCTTGCCGGTATAATAAAGAATACGCTCGGTCGTCGTCGTCTTGCCGGCGTCAATGTGCGCGGCAATGCCGATATTGCGATACATGTTGAGCGGAGTGACGCGAGCCATTTTTTGTCCAGTTACCAGCGATAATGCGAGAAAGCGCGGTTGGCGTCGGCCATCTTGTGGGTGTCTTCGCGCTTCTTGACGGCGCTGCCGCGATTGTTGGCCGCATCCATCAACTCGCCCGACAGGCGGCCGGTCATGGTCGGCTCGTTGCGGCCGCGCGCGGCGGTGATCAGCCAGCGGATGGCCAGCGCGCGCGAACGGTCGGTGCGCACTTCGACGGGCACCTGGTAGGTGGCGCCGCCGACGCGGCGGGAACGGACTTCCAGCGCGGGGGAAACATTGCGCAGGGCTTCGTGGAACACCACCAGCGGATCCTGCTTGGTCTTGGCGGCGATGGTGTCGAAGGCGCCGTAGATGATGCCTTCGGCGGCGGACTTCTTGCCGTCATACATCAGGCTGTTCATGAATTTGGCGAGAACCAGGTCGCCAAATTTGGCGTCCGGGATGATTTCGCGGCGTTCGGCGCGGTGGCGGCGTGACATCTGTATCTCTCCCTTACTTCGGACGCTTGGCGCCGTAGAGCGAACGGCGCTTCTTGCGGTCCTTGACGCCCTGGGTGTCGAGCACGCCGCGGATGATGTGATAACGCACGCCGGGAAGGTCCTTGACGCGGCCGCCGCGGATCAGGACCACGCTGTGCTCCTGAAGATTATGGCCTTCGCCCGGAATATAGGTCAGCGCCTCGAAGCCGTTGGTCAGTCGCACCTTGGCGACCTTGCGCAACGCGGAGTTCGGCTTTTTCGGCGTCGTGGTATAGACGCGGGTACAGACGGCGCGCTTTTGCGGGCAGTTCTGCAGGGCCGGAACCTTGTTGCGCTTCGGCTTGGCGCCGCGCGGCTTGCGAATAAGCTGATTGACTGTCGGCATTCTTATTCCTCTTTGCCTTCCGTGGCGTGCACGCCACGGTTCAAGCGAAACCAAAAACCGGACGCGAGCTCCATCGCCCGGTCCGAACTTGCGGAGGACTGAGGGGCAAGAGCCACCTGAGTCGCGCGTTCCAAAACTCTTAAACGGACTTCCCAACAGCGTTTTTGCGGTTTTTCCGCAGACAGCCTGCCCTGGAAGGTGGCGCTATATATCCACGGGGGTCCCCAGGGTCAAGCGCCAGTTTGCAACAATGTTTCAAGCGGTTATTCAGGGCCGCGCGCCGCCGAGAAGGCCCGGCACCCATACCCTGTCATGGCTGCCATTTATGCAACTAAGTTGCATTATTGACTAGTGCCCGTCACCAGGGCGGCAGGATAGCGGACGATAAAGAATGACCAGGCAGGCCAAAATCAAGGCTTTCCAGACGGGGCGGTCTTCTAATACCTCCGTCTGGTTGCGCTTGGGGAACGAAAGCGCCATAAATCCGCGGCGTCCACATACCAACGGGACAATGGCGCCCTCAGGCAAACCAGTCGCGATATCAGCAAAACCGGTCGCATCACGACTGCTGAGACTGTTTGCGCTGCTGGTTTTCGCGCTTCAGGGCTATCTGGTTCAAACCCATATCGACCGTCTGCCCCCGGCGCCGCAGTACAACGCGCATGTCTCCGCGCCGGCGGCGCCCGGTCCGGCGGATCCTTACAATCCCGCCTCCTGTCCGCTGTGCAAGGAAATCCTGCTTGCCGGCGTGTTCGTCACGCCCGCCATCGCCAGCCTGCCGCTCCAGCTCAACTGGATTGTATTTCTTGCCGCAACTTTTGTCCCTGAGCCGGTCACGGTTCAACGCAGTCTGAACTGGCAAAGCCGCGCCCCGCCGCGCCGCTGATCTTAAGGTCGCTCGACCCTTGATCCCCGCTCCTCCTTTACCGGGGGATTCCATCCACAATCCCGTGAAAATTCCATGGTCAATGCGTCATCCATCCCTGTGCGGACCCTCAGTGCGTCTTTTGTGCTGCTGTTGGCCGGCTGCGCTGTGGGACCCGATTTCAAGAAGCCGGCGGCACCCGATGTAGGCGCCTATACCGCCCAGCCCCTGACTGCGCCTGCCGCGACGGCCAATGTCACCGGCGGCGATGCCCAGCGCTTTATCCAGGCCGCCGATATTTCGGGCGAATGGTGGACAGCGTTCCACGCCCCGGCGCTCAACGATCTGGTGGCGCTGGCGCTGAAGAACAATGCTGATCTGGAAGCGGCCAATGCCGCCTTGCGCGCGTCGCACAACACCGCCTTGGCGGCACGCGGGGCTTTCCTGCCACAGGTTTCCGCCGGCTTTGACGCTACGCGCCAATTGACGCCGGCCGGGGCGTTGGCACCGACCCCTGCCGACAATTCAAGCCTGTACAATCTTTTCACGCCGCAGCTCAGCATATCCTTCGTCCCCGATGTGTTCGGCCTGACGCGGCGCACCGTGGAAGCGGCCAATGCCCAGGCGCAGGCGACGCATTATGCCATGCTCGCCACCTACACCACGCTGGTCAACAATGTAGTCTCGACCGCCATTCAGGAGGCGGCGACCCGCGAACAGATCGATGCGACGCGGCAGATGATTGATGCCGAAACCAAGGCGCTGAATATTTTGCAGTATCAACTGGACAAGGGCTATGCCAGCGGCGCCGATTACGCCGCCCAGAAATCCGCTCTGGCCGCCGCCAGCGCATCGCTGCCGCCGCTGATCAAGCAACAGGTCCAGTTGCACGACCAGCTTGCCGTGCTGACCGGCCGCTTTCCGGCCCAGATGCCGCCCAGCACCTTGCGGCTGGCCGATCTCACCCTGCCCGCTGACCTGCCGGTCAGCCTGCCAGGCGACCTGGTGGCGCAACGCCCCGATATCCTGCAGGCGCAGGCCAATTTGCACGCCGCCAGCGCCGGGATCGGCATCGCCATTGCCAACCGGTTGCCCAACATCACCCTCAGCGGCGCTGTCGGGAATTCCGCGCTGGCCTTTGGCGATCTGTTCACACCGGGAACGGACTTCTGGAGCATCGGCGCGGGATTGGCGGCGCCGATCTTTCAGGGTGGCACCCTGCTCTACCAGGAACGCGCCGCCCGGGGCACCTACGACCAGGCCGCCGCGCAATATCGCGGCACCGTGCTTACCGCTTTCCAGAATGTCGCCGACACGCTGACGGCGCTGCAGCAAGACGCCGACGGATTGAAAGCGGCGGCGGCGGCGGACGATGCCGCCAAGGCTTCGCTGGACATCACCCAGTATCAATTGCAGGCCGGCTATACCGGCACACTTGGACTGGTGACGTCCGAACAGGCCTATCAACAGGCCCACATCGCGCTGCTGCAGGCGCAGGCGAGCCGCTATGCCGATACGGCGGCGCTGTTCCAGGCGCTGGGCGGCGGCTGGTGGCACCGGACCGATTTGAATGGGGACAAAAATGACAAGTAATAACGCCCATGCATCGCGGGGCCTTGGCCTGGCGGCGACTTTTGCCGCGGCCCTGCTGATCGCGGGTTGCTCGCCCAAGAATGACAACCCGCAAGCTGCTGCTTCGAACACGATCAAATTGACGGACGCCCAGCGCCGCAACATCAAGCTCTACACTGTGACCAACGCGAAATATCGCAAGAGTGTTGACACCACCGGCGTGGTGGATTTCGACAATGACCAGGCCACCATCATGCTGGCGCCCTTTTCCGGTCCGGTGTCGCGGCTTCTGGTGTCTCCCGGCGATCAGGTCAACAAGGGTGATCCGCTGGCGATTGTCTCATCGCCCGATTACGCCGCCGCTCTGGGGACCTATCGCAAGACCCTTGCTGCCGCCAGCAATGCCCGGCGCCTGGCCGATGTCGATAAGGACCTGCTCGAGCATCAGGGCGTTTCCCGCCGCGAGGAGGAGCAGGCCCAGTCCGATGCCGCAGGGGCCGAAGGCGACCGCGACGCGGCGCTGCAGGCGCTGCTCGCGCTGGGTGTTGATCCTGCCATCATCAAGGATGTCGAAGCCGGAAAATCCACCACCAGCGCCGAAGGTGTGATCCGCGCGCCCATCACCGGCACCGTGGTGGAAAAAAACATCACCCCGGGCCAGCTTTTGCAGGCCGGCACCACGCCGGTCTTTACCGTGGCCGATCTGTCGCGGGTCTGGGTCCAGGCGCATATTTTCGACAGCGACCTGGCCTCGGTGCACACCGGCGACCTGGCCGAAGTGACCGGGACCTCAAAAACGCTGCCCGGCACGGTGGACAATATCGCCGCCGAAGTGGACCCCAATACCCGTTCCATCGCGGTGCGCGTGGTGGTGAACAATCCCGGCGATTACCTGAAAAAGCAAATGTATGTCGGGGTGCGCATCCGCGACCGCCAGCAGAGCCAGGGATTGCTGGTGCCGGTATCCGCAGTGCTGCGCGACGATGAGAATTTGCCCTTTGTCTATGTCACGCAGAGCGATGGCGGCTTTGCACGGCAACGCGTAACGCTGGGGCCTCGCACCGGCGATCAGTATGTCATTTCTGAAGGTCTCAGGGCCGGCCAGCAGATTGTGGTGGACGGCGCGCTCTTCGTGCAGTTCATGCAAAACCAATGAGCGATCACCAGCCTCCTGCGGAAGGCCGGCAGATTTCGGTGATGAACCGCGCTGTCACCATGGCATTGCGCCAGCCTTTTCTCGTCATCCTGATGACCGTCATCCTGATCGTCGCGGGAACGCGTTCGCTGGACCGCCTGCCGGTGGACGCCTATCCCGATCTTTCGCCGCCCAATGTCGAAATCATCACCCAATGGCCCGGCCACGCCGCCGAGGAAGTGGAGCGGCTGATCACGGTGCCGGTGGAACTGGGAATGAACGGCATTCCGAAGACAGCGAATATCCGTTCGATCTCGCTGTATGGCCTGTCCGACGTCATTCTCACATTTGCAGACGGCACCGACAATTATTTCGCCCGCCAGCAGGTGTTCAACAACATATCCGGCATTACCCTGCCCACAGGGGTTACGCCGTCGGTGTCGCCGATGTCGTCTCCGTCCGGGCTGATCTACCGCTATGTGCTGCAAAGCCCCGACCGCTCGCCGATGGAGCTGAAAACCTTCGAAGACTGGACGGTCGAGCCGCAATTCCGCTCGGTCCCCGGGGTGGCGGATGATTCCGGCTTTGGCGGCGGCGAAATGCAATATCAGGTGCTGCTGGACCCGGCCAAGATCGCCGGTGCCGGCCTGTCGGTGGCGCAGGTGGAAAGCTCGCTCTCCGCCAACAATTCCAATGCCGGCGGCGGTTTCTATTCGCAAGGCGGTCAATTTTATTACGTACGCGGCGAAGGCCGTATCACCACGCTTGAGGATATCGGCAATGTCGTGCTGGCGGTCAATAACGGCACGCCGGTTCTGGTCAAGGATGTCGGGCGGGTGGAAATCGGCATCGCACCGCGCCTGGGCGAATTTGGCTATGAGAAGCAGAATGACGCGGTGGAAGGCGTCATTCTGCTGCGAACGGGCGAAAAAACCCAAGACGTTCTGAAGCAGGTGGAGGCCAAAACACAGGAACTTAACGAACATATCCTGCCCAAGGATATCAAGGTCGTTCCCTACTATGACCGCACCAACCTGATCACGCTGACCACCCAGGTGGTGGAAGGAAATCTGCTGCGCGGCATGCTTCTGGTCGTCGTGATATTGATATTTTTCCTTTACGACGTTCGCGCCGGATTGATCGTCGCAACGACCATCCCGCTGGCGCTGCTGTTCGCGTTCCTGTGCCTGGATATCCAGGGCGCTTCGGCCAATTTGCTGTCCATCGGAGCGATTGACTTCGGCATTCTGGTGGATGGCGCCGTGGTGATGGTGGAGAATATTTTCCGCCAGATCGCGCTGCGGGAAGGCAAGTCTTTCAACATCTTTGAAGTCATTCGGGAAGCGTCGGCGGAAGTGGATCGTCCGCTATTCTATGCCGTGGCGGTGATCGTGGTCAGTTTCCTGCCGATCTATGTCCTGACCGGCGCATCCGGAACCCTGTTCAGGCCGATGGCCGATACCATGATCTTCGCGTTGATCGGGTCCCTGATCGTGACGCTGATTCTGCTGCCGGTCTTGTGTTCCTGGTTCATGCGCAACGGGGTGCGGGAACGGCATAATGCTGCCTTCGAGTATATCAGGACGCGCTATATCAAGGGGCTGGATTATTGCCTGGCCCGGCCCTGGAAGACGACTATTGCCGCCACAATCCTGCTTGCGGGTTCGCTGCTGCTCATTCCCTTCATGGGCGCCGAATTCATGCCGCATCTTGATGAAGGCGCACTGTGGGTGCGCGCCACCATGCCCTACACGATTTCCTATGATGAATCGGCGAAAATTACGCCCCGCATACGGGATATATTAAAGTCATTCCCGGAAGTCACCACAGTCGCCTCGGAACTGGGACGGCCGGATGACGGCACCGACGCCACCGGCTTTTTCAATGTCGAATTCTATGTCGGACTGAAGCCCTATTCGCAATGGACCGGCACCTACCGCACCAAGGCGGCGCTGACGGAAGCGGTCAACCAGAAGCTGGCTGCCTTTCCCGGCATCATCTTCAATTACACCCAGCCAGCCGAAGATGCAGTGGATGAAGCCGAAACCGGCCTCAAAAGCGCCCTTGCCGTCAAGATATTCGGTTCCGATCTCGATGTGCTGCAGCAGAAGGGCAAGGACATCAAGCAAATCCTGCAAAATGTGCGCGGCATTCATGATGTCACGCTGGTGCGGGAACTGGGTCAGCCAAGCCTGACCGTCAAGATCAACCGGACCGCCATCTCCCGCTATGGCTTGAATGTCGATGACATCAATAACCTGATCACCACGGCGATTGGCGGAGATGTGGCCACCCAGGTGGTTCAGCAGGAAAAGCAGTTCGATCTCGTCGTTCGCCTGGAGCAGCGCTACCGGGACAATCCCGACGAGATCGGCAATATCCCTGTGGCGACGTCGGGCGGCCAGCAAATCCCCCTCAAGGAATTGGCCGACATCCAGGTGACCAACGGCGCCTCCTTCATTTATCGCCAATATAATTCGCGCTACATCGGCGTGCAGTTTTCAGTGGAAGGGCGCGATTTGGCCAGCGCGGTTGGCGAAGCCATCCAGCAAGTGGGCCAGAAAGTTACCTTGCCGCAGGGCTACCGGCTGGATTGGGGCGGCGAATATACCGAGTATACCGCTTCCCGGGCGCAACTGAATGTCATCATGCCTCTGACCTTGTTTCTGATATTCCTGTTGCTTTTCGTTCTCTACAACAATTTCAAGTTTCCCTTTATTACCGTGCTTGGCGTAATGCTGTCGGCCCCGATTGGGGGCATTCTCGTGCTGCTGCTGACAGGCACGCCGTTTTCGGTTTCGTCCGGCATCGGTTTTCTCGCGCTGTTCGGCGTCTCGGTGCAAACCGCGGTGGTCTATATCTCCTATGTCAATGAGCTTCGCGGCGACGGCATGCCGCTCCAGGAAGCCATTCGGCACGGCGCCATTCTGCGGCTGCGCCCGATCATGATGACGGCGCTGGTGGCGGCCCTTGGTTTGTTGCCGGCGGCGCTGGCCACGGGCGTGGGCACCGATACCCAGAAGCCGTTTGCACTGGTGATCGTCAGCGGACTCTTCACAAGGCTCTTAATCAGCGTATTCCTGATGCCGGTTCTGTATGCCCTGGTGGCGCGGCCGGACGACCGGCTGGAAGTCTAAGAGAAAAGATCGAACGGGACACCGGCGACACGGGCCTCGTGTTCCAGCAGCTTGCGCTTGAGGGCGACGCCGCCGGCATAGCCCGTCAGGCTGCCGTCGCTGCCGATCACCCGGTGACACGGCACGATCAGGGCGATGGGGTTGGCGCCGTTGGCCGCTCCCACGGCGCGGGCCGAACCAGGATGGCCGATCTTTTTTGCCAGTGCGCCATAAGATGTGGTGGTGCCGAAGGGAATATCGAGCAACGCTTTCCACACAGTTTGGTTGAAATCCGGTCCTTCCGCCGCCAGGTCAAAGTCGAATTCCCGGCGCTTGCCTTTGACATATTCCGTGACCTGGCGGCGGACATCGGCAAGCGCCCTGGTGCTCTGTTGCGCCTGGGGATCGAGTTTGGCAGCGCCGGCGGCGCGCAAATAAAAACGCAGCAACCTGCCCTTTTCATCGACCCAGGCGGCGAAATTGGCAAAGGGCGATTCAATGACGTCCCAATAATGTGTCATGACGCCTCTTTCAGGCTGGTCCATAGATGCATGGTGGCAAGGCTGCGGTGCGGCGAAAACTGGCGCATGAGTTTTTCCGTCTGTTCGTGATCGGGACGCTCCGGCAATTTGTGCAGGCGCTGCAGGGCCGTCGCCATGGCGCTGTCGCCCACCGGGGCAGCATCGGCGAAACCGCCGCGCAGCATGACATAGCGCGCCGTCCAGGTGCCAATGCCATGCAGGGCGGTGAGTTTCTTCTCCGCCGCCACTGCCGAGCCGCGCGGCAAGCCTTCGATATCCAGTTCGCCCCTGGCCACCGCTTCGGCCGCGCCAATCAGATATTTGGCCTTGGCGCGGGAATAACGCCGGGCATGCAGCTTCGCCACACTGAGGTTGGCCACCGCCTCCGGCGTGGGATGGGTCCGCATCTCGCCCACCTTTTCACCGGCCAACTGGATCATTTCGCGCCGCAAGCTGGTGGCGAATTTCATGTGAATCTGCTGACCAATGATGCCCCAGGCCAGCCCGTCAAACCCCGTCGGCAGCAGCGGCAGGCGCAGCCCCTTGCGCGGTCCGGCGAAACGGGCGTGACGGGTTTCGAACGGCGTGACTTCGTTATAAAGCCCCAGCATCTTCAGGGCTGCCTCATGCACAAACGCCATGCTGGCGGGGCCAAGTTTCTTGTCGGCATGCAGGCGCGCCCAGGCGCCTTCTTTCTCCAGCGACAATTCCAGCACCACAGGACCATCCATCGTCCGCAGCGCTTTCCAGATCTTGCCCCCTTCGCTGCGTTCGGTCAGGCCTTCCGGATCGCGGGCGTGATAGGCCAGTACTTCCCTGGCCCGGTAACCGGCGGAAAGCTGGATCAGGAATACCGAGCCGCCGCGAAGCGCCCGATAGGCACCCGGCGTCATGCGGGTATGGGCCAAAAACTGGCGGTGGAAAACCGATTCGCTTTCAAAACCGGCGCCGTAACCGATATCCAGCACCTTGTCGTCGCCCGCCAGCAGGGCAGCGGAGGCGCGGACCACCCGCTCCCGCCGCAGCCAGGCGGCCGGCGCGAGATGGGCGTGATCGCGGAACAGGTCGGCCAGCTTGGTCAGACTGACGCCCGCCGCCTTTGCCAGCGACCCCGCATCCGCAAACTTTTCCGGCGCCTTGCGTACCCGCTCCGCAAGTCCCTCGAACAGGGCGACATTTTCGTCTTCGCCCCTGTAATAGAGGTCGGGGCGGCAACGCTTGCAGGCGCGCAGGCCCGCCGCCTGGCATTCCGCCTCGGTGCGGAACAGGGTGACATTCTCAGCCTTGGGTGGATGGGTGGGGCAGGACGGCAGGCAGTAAATCCCCGTGGTGCGGACACCGATCAGGAATTTGCCGTCGAACTTGCCCTCGCGGGCCTGCTCGCGCGTCCAGGAAAAGGGTTTCGGTAATGCCATGACCGGAGCCTAGCGCGGGGTTGAAAACACCGCCTCCTGAATCTCTCGTTCGATATTGTGTCTCTGAACCCAAAGAAAAAGGGGTGAGCCGCGCTTTACTGAACGGTCCAGTGGACCGTTCAGCGCGGCGAACGCCGCGAGCTTGGGCGAGCGGCCGGGCAGAAACCCAAAGAAAAAGGGCCGCCCTTGCGAGCGGCCCTGATTCTTTCACATGCCGGTCCACCTACTCGGCGGCTGCCGGACCTTCCAATTGCGGCACGGGCTGCGGCGCGTTGGCCGCCGCTTCCGCCTGGATTGCCTTGTCGCGTTCGGTTGCAATATGGCGCAAACGGGCGATGGCGCCGCCGGTGCCGGCCGGAATAAGGCGCCCGACAATGACGTTCTCCTTGAGCCCTTCCAGCATGTCCACCTTGCCATTGACCGCCGCATCGGTGAGGACGCGGGTGGTTTCCTGGAAGGAGGCCGCCGAGAACACCGAGCGGGTCTGCAGGCTTGCCTTGGTGATACCCAGCAGGATGGCGCGGCCCTCGGCGGGCTTGAGGCCCTCGTCCGTCGCCTTCTTGTTGGCGGTATCCAGTTCGGCCTGATCAACATGCTCGCCCGCGATCAGGGTCGTTTCGCCGCCCTCAGTGATCTCGAGCTTCTGCATCATCTGGCGGCAGATCACTTCGATATGCTTGTCGTTGATCTTGACGCCCTGCAGGCGATAGACGTCCTGGATTTCCTTGACCAGATAGATGGCCAGTTCTTCCATGCCCTTGATGCGCAGAATGTCGTGCGGGCTGGGATTGCCTTCGACAATGTAATCGCCCTTCTCGACATAATCGCCTTCGCGCACGCTGATATGCTTGCCCTTGGGGATCAGATACTCGGTCGGTTCGATCTTGTCCGACTTGGGCTTGACGATGACGCGGCGCTTATTCTTGTAATCCTTGCCGAACTCTACGAACCCGTCGGTCTCGGCCAGAACCGCCGCTTCCTTGGGCTTGCGCGCCTCGAACAGTTCCGCCACGCGCGGCAACCCGCCCGTGATGTCGCGTGTCTTGGCGCCTTCGGTGGGAATACGGGCGATAACGTCGCCGGCCCGGACTTCCGCTCCGTCTTCCACCGACAGAATGGCGTCGGCCGAGATCGTGTAGCGCGCATCGCCGGCATTGTTGGGCATCTGGATGATCTTGCCCTTCTTGTCGACGATGGCGATGGTCGGACGCAGATCGGGCACGTTCTTGCTGCCCGTGCCACGGCTGTCCATCACGATCTTGTTCGAAACACCAGTCTTTTCGTCCGACACTTCGCGCATGGTGACGCCGAAGATCAGATCCTCATACTTCACGATGCCTTCGACATCGGTCAGCACCGGAAGGGCGTTCGGGTTCCATTCCGCGATACGGTCGCCGCGCTTGACGGTGGCACCCTCGTCCACCTTCAGGCGCGCGCCATAGGTGATGCGGGAAGTGGCCCTTTCCTGACCCTTATTGTCGGTAATAACGACCTGCATATTGCGGCCCATCGCGATCAGCTCACCGTCGGAATTCTTGACGATGTTGCGGTTCACGATCTTGACCTTGCCGTCATACGACGCCTCGATCTTGGACTGGCCGGCAACCTGCGCCGCGCCGCCAATATGGAAGGTTCGCATGGTCAACTGGGTGCCAGGCTCGCCAATCGACTGGGCGGCGATCACGCCCACCGCTTCGCCGATATTGACCGAGGTTCCCCGCGCCAGATCGCGGCCATAGCATTTGCCGCAAACGCCTTCCGGCAATTCGCAGGTCAGCACGGAGCGGACACGCACCTTCTGAACATGGGCGCTTTCGATCTTTTCCGCCAGGTCTTCGGTGACTTCCTTGCCGCGCTTGACCAGCACGTCGCCGGTTTCGGGATGCTTGATGTCTTCGGCCGTGGTGCGGCCCAGAACGCGCTCGGTCAGCGAGGCCACGACCTGGCCGCCGTCAATTTCGGCCTGGACCGTGACACCGCGCTTGGTGCCGCAATCTTCCGCCGTGATGATGCAGTCATTGGCCACGTCGACCAGACGGCGGGTCAGGTAACCCGAATTCGCCGTCTTGAGTGCGGTGTCGGCCAGGCCCTTGCGGGCGCCATGGGTGGAGTTGAAATACTCCAGCACGGTGAGGCCTTCCTTGAAGTTCGACAGGATCGGCGTCTCGATGATCGAGCCGTCGGGACGCGCCATCAATCCGCGCATGCCGGCCAGTTGCTTCATCTGCTGCGGCGAACCGCGGGCGCCGGAATGGCTCATCATGTAGATGGAATTCATCTCCATGACGCGGCCGGTTTCCGGATCAATCTTCTCGGCGGCAATTTCCTTCATCATTTCGGCCGCGACCTGGTCGGTGCATTTCGACCAGACGTCCACCACAAGATTGTACTTCTCCTTGTCGGTGGTCAGACCATCCTGATATTGCTGCTCATATTCGCGGACGCGATGACGGGTTTCGTCAATCAGCTTCTGCTTGGTGGCGGGCACCACCATGTCGTCCTTGCCGAACGAGATGCCGGCCTTGCAGGCTTCGCGGAAGCCCAGCGCCATCATGGCATCGGCGAACAGCACGGTCTCCTTTTGGCCGCAATGACGATACACTTCGTCGATCAGCTGGCTGATTTCCTGCTTGCGCAGCAGCCGGTTGACCAGCGTGAAGGGGATCTTGGGATGGCGCGGCAGGATTTCCGCGATCATCATGCGGCCCGGGGTGGAATCCACCCGCAGCGTCACGGGTTTGCCGTCGGCGTCCACCGTCTTGTAGCGCGCCTTGATCTTGGCATGGAGCGTGACAAGGTTCGAGAACAGCGCCTGCTCGATTTCCGCCATATCGGCATAAAATCCACGCAGCGGCTTTTTGGTCTTGGGGTCTTCCAGGAATTCACCCGGCTCACCGGCGCGTTCCTGGCTGAGATAATAAAGACCAAGCACGATGTCCTGGGTCGGCACGATGATCGGCTTGCCGTTGGCGGGCGACAGGATGTTGTTGGTGGACATCATCAGGACGCGCGCTTCCAGCTGGGCCTCGAGGCTCAGCGGGATGTGGACGGCCATCTGGTCGCCGTCAAAGTCGGCATTGAAGGCGGTGCAGACCAGCGGATGCAGCTGGATGGCCTTGCCCTCGATCAGGACCGGCTCAAACGCCTGGATGCCCAAGCGATGCAGGGTCGGGGCGCGGTTGAGCAGCACCGGATGCTCGCGGATCACCTCTTCCAGGATATCCCAGACTTCGGGCTTTTCCTTTTCCACCAGCTTCTTGGACTGTTTGACGGTCTGGCTGAAGCCCTTGGCTTCCAGCCGCGAATAGATGAACGGCTTGAACAGTTCCAGCGCCATCTTCTTGGGGAGGCCACACTGATGCAGCTTGAGTTCGGGACCGACCACGATCACTGAACGACCCGAATAGTCGACGCGCTTGCCCAGCAGGTTCTGGCGGAAACGGCCCTGCTTGCCTTTCAGCATGTCGGCAAGCGATTTCAGCGGGCGTTTGTTGGCGCCGGTGATGACGCGGCCGCGGCGGCCATTGTCGAACAAGGCGTCAACCGATTCCTGCAGCATGCGTTTTTCGTTGCGCACGATGATGTCCGGCGCCTTGAGTTCGATCAGGCGCTTGAGGCGGTTGTTGCGATTGATGACGCGGCGATACAGATCGTTGAGGTCGGAGGTGGCGAACCGGCCGCCATCCAGCGGCACCAGCGGACGCAGTTCCGGCGGGATCACCGGCACCTGGGTCAGGATCATCCATTCCGGGCGATTGCCGGATTCCAGGAAGGCGTCGACCACCTTGAGGCGCTTGACCAGCTTTTTCTGCTTCTCGCCGCCATTGGATTCGGAAATGTCCACGCGCAGTTCATCGCGCAGCTTTTCCAGGTCGATGGCCATCAACAGCTTGCGGATCGCTTCGGCGCCGATTTCGGCGGTGAAGCTGTCATTGCCGTATTCGTCCTGCGCCTTGTAGAATTCGTCTTCCGACAGGAGCTGGCGCTCTTTCAGCGGCGTCAGTCCCGGCTCGATGACGATATAGTTTTCGAAATAGAGAACCCGCTCCAGGTCCTTCAGCGTCATGTCCAGCATCAGGCCGATGCGCGACGGCAGCGACTTGAGGAACCAGATATGGGCGACCGGGCTGGCCAGCTCGATATGGCCCATGCGATCGCGGCGCACTTTCTGCACCGTCACCTCGACGCCGCACTTCTCGCAGACAATGCCCTTGTACTTCATGCGCTTGTACTTGCCGCAAAGGCATTCGTAATCCTTTACCGGCCCGAAGATGCGGGCGCAGAACAGCCCGTCCCTTTCCGGCTTGAAGGTGCGGTAATTGATGGTCTCGGGCTTTTTGATCTCGCCATGCGACCAGCGCAGGATCTGATCCGGCGAAGCCAGCGAGATTTTGATGCGGTCGAAGGTGGGGATTTCCTTGGCCGTACCGAAGACATTCATCAGCTCTTGATTCATTTACGAGCCTTTCTCAGATAGCAAATTGCGGGCGAACGGGGACGGGACCATGCCTTACGGCACCGGCCCGTTGACCAGTTCGACATTGAGCGAGAGCGAGCGCATTTCCTTGACGAGAACATTGAAGCTTTCAGGGATACCGGCTTCAAATGTGTCCTCGCCGCGAACAATCGCTTCGTAGACTTTGGTGCGGCCGGCCACGTCGTCCGACTTCACGGTCAGGATTTCCTGCAACGTGTAGGCGGCGCCGTAAGCCTCGAGCGCCCAGACTTCCATTTCGCCGAAGCGCTGACCGCCAAACTGCGCCTTGCCGCCCAGCGGCTGCTGGGTGACCAGCGAGTAAGGACCGATCGAACGGGCGTGGATCTTGTCGTCCACCAGATGGTTCAGCTTCAGCATATAGATGTAGCCGACGGTGACCGGACGGGTGAAGCTTTCACCGGTACGGCCGTCATACAGGGTGACCTGGCCGGAATGGGTCAGGCCGGCCTGGTCCAGCATGTCGACAATATCGGCTTCCTTGGCACCGTCGAACACCGGAGTGGCGATCGGCACGCCGGCGCGCAGATTTTCGGCAAGTTCGGCAAGGCCGCCTTCCTCGATCTGGCTGAGCCGTTCGTCATTGGCATAGATATGCTTGAGGTGGCGGCGCAGCGGTTCGTATTTGCCGTCGCGCTTGACCTTGTCCAGCATCTCGCCGATCTGCTTGCCGAGGCCGGCACAGGCCCAGCCCAGATGGGTTTCGAGAATCTGGCCCACATTCATGCGGGACGGCACGCCCAGCGGATTGAGCACCACATCGACCGCGGTGCCGTCTTCCAGATGCGGCATATCCTCGATCGGAACGATGCGGCTGATGACGCCCTTGTTGCCATGACGGCCGGCCATCTTGTCGCCCGGTTGCAGCTTGCGCTTCACCGCCACAAACACGCGGACCATCTTCATCACGCCAGGAGCAAGCTCGTCGCCGCGGCGCAGCTTTTCCACCTTGTCGGCGAAACGCTTGTCGAGACGCTGTTTGCTGTCGTCATATTGCTGGCGCAGACCTTCGATTTCGGCCATCGCCTTTTCATTGCGCAGGCCCACCTGCCACCATTGGTGGCGCGGGATAGCGTCAAGCACGGCCTGCGTGATCTTGGTGTCCGCCGCCATGCCCTTGGGGCCGGAGGCAGCGGTCTTGTTGAGCAGGATTTCAGACAGGCGCGCGAAGATGTTGCGCTCCAGGATGGAAAGCTCGTCGTCCCGGTCTTCGGCCAGGCGTTCTTCTTCCGCCTTTTCGATCGACATGGCGCGCTGGTCCTTGTCGACGCCATGGCGGTTGAACACCCGCACTTCGACGATGGTGCCGGTAACACCCGGCGGCACGCGCAAGGAGGTATCCCGCACATCGGCGGCCTTTTCGCCGAAAATGGCGCGCAGCAGCTTTTCTTCCGGCGTCATCGGGGTTTCGCCCTTGGGCGTCACCTTGCCGACCAGAATATCGCCCGCCACCACATCGGCGCCGATATAGACGATGCCTGCTTCGTCGAGATTTTTGAGGTTTTCCTCGCCGACATTGGGAATGTCGCGCGTGATTTCCTCCGGACCCAGCTTGGTGTCGCGGGCCATGGTCTCGAATTCCTCGATATGGATCGAGGTAAAGACGTCGTCGCGCACGATGCGCTCTGAGATCAGGATCGAGTCCTCGAAATTGTAGCCATTCCAGGGCATGAAGGCGACCAGCGCATTCTTGCCCAGCGCCAGCTCGCCCAGTTGCGTGGACGGGCCGTCGGCGATGATGTCGCCCTTTTTCAGAAGGTCACCGACCTTGACCAGCGGCTTCTGCGTGATGCAGGTGGAGGCGTTGGAGCGCTGGAACTTGCGCAGGCGGTAAATGTCGATGCCCGGCTTGGTGGGATCGGCTTCCTCGGTGGCGCGCACCACGATACGGGTCGCGTCAACCTGATCCACAATGCCGGTGCGGCGGGCGGTGATGGCGGCGCCGGAATCCCGGGCCACCACTTCCTCCATGCCGGTGCCGACCAGCGGCGCTTCCGGGCGCAGCAACGGTACGGCCTGGCGCTGCATATTCGAGCCCATCAAGGCGCGGTTGGCGTCGTCATTTTCCAGGAACGGCACAAGCGCCGCCGCGACGGATACAAGCTGCTTGGGCGAGACGTCGATGAACTGCACCTGGTCGGGCGTGGTCATGACGAAGTTGCCACCCTTGCGCGACGATACCAGTTCGTCGGTCAGGCGCTTGCGGCTGTCCACCGTGGCATTGGCCTGGGCGATCATGAACTTCGCCTCTTCCATCGCCGACAGATAAATTACCTCGTCGGTCAGATGCTTGTTAACCACCTTGCGGTACGGGCTTTCGATAAAGCCGTATTTGTTGACCCGGGCGAAAGTCGCCAGCGAATTGATCAACCCGATATTGGGGCCTTCCGGCGTCTCTATCGGGCAGATGCGGCCATAATGGGTGGGATGCACGTCGCGCACCTCGAAACCCGCGCGTTCGCGGGTCAGACCGCCCGGTCCAAGTGCCGACATGCGGCGTTTGTGGGTCAGTTCCGACAGCGGATTCTGCTGGTCCATGAACTGGGAAAGCTGCGAGGAGCCGAAGAACTCGCGCACCGCGGCGGCCACCGGCTTGGCGTTGATCAGGTCATGCGGCATCACCGTGTCGATATCAACGGCGCTCATGCGCTCCTTGATCGCCCGCTCCATGCGCAGCAGGCCGACGCGGAACTGGTTTTCCATCAATTCGCCCACCGACCGCACGCGGCGGTTGCCGAGATTGTCGATGTCGTCGATTTCACCGCGGCCGTCGCGCAGTTCCGCCAGCGCCTTGAGGATGGCGAGAATGTCTTCCTTGCGCAGCACCCGCATCGTGTCGGGGGCGTCCAGTCCCATGCGCATGTTCATCTTGACGCGGCCGACCGCCGACAGATCATACCGTTCCGGGTCGAAGAACAGCTGGCCGAACAAGGTTTCGGCGGTATCAAGCGTGGGCGGCTCACCCGGGCGCATGACGCGATAGATATCAATCAGCGCCGCTTCGCGGCTGTGATTCTTGTCGATCGCCAGCGTGTTGCGGATATAGGCGCCGATCGAGATGCTGTCGACGTTGATGACTTCGATCTCATTAAAGCCGGCTTCGGCCAAAGTCGCCAGATTGTCGGTGGTCAACTCATCGCCGGCCTCGACATAAATCTCGCCCGTCTCGGGATTGACCGTATCCATCGCGCTGAAGCGGCCGATCATTTCATCTTCGGCAAAGGCGATATTCTTGACGCCGTCTTCCTGCAACTTGCGCAGGCCCCGCGCCGTGATCTTGCTGCCCGCCTCCAGAATGACCTCACCGGTCTTGGCGTTCTTCCAGTCCGAGCTGGACTTGGCGTTGCGCATCCAGGTTGCGTCCAGCGGCGTGACCCAGCTGCCGTCCTTCTGACGCTTGAAGGTGATCTTGGAATAGAAATAGGAAAGAATCTCTTCCTGGGTCAGGCCCAGGGCATAGAGCAAGGTCGTCGCCGGCAGCTTGCGGCGGCGGTCGATGCGGACGTGAATAATGTCCTTGGCGTCGAATTCAAAATCCAGCCAGGAACCGCGATAGGGAATGACGCGGGCGGCGAACAGCAGCTTGCCCGAGGAATGGGTCTTGCCCTTGTCGTGATCGAAGAAGACGCCCGGTGAACGGTGCATCTGGGAGACAATGACGCGCTCGGTGCCGTTGACGACAAAGGTACCATTCTCGGTCATGAAGGGGACGTCGCCCATATAGACGTCCTGCTCTTTTATATCCTTCACCGACTTGGCGCCGGTTTCCTGATCCACATCGAACACGATCAGGCGCAGCGTCACCTTGAGCGGCGCGGCATAGGTCATAGAGCGCTGCTGGCACTCCTCGACATCGTATTTGGGGTCTTCGAAATGGTAATCGACATATTCCAGCAGCGAGGATTCCGAAAAATCCTTGATCGGAAATACCTGGCGGAACACCGCTTCCAGGCCTTCATCGCGGCGGACATCGCCCTTCACCAGCTGCAGGAACTGGTCATAGGAAGTGCGCTGAACCTCGATGAGGTTCGGCATTTGCGCGATCTCCTCGATCTTGCCGAAATTCTTGCGAAGGCGTTTGCGTCCGGTGAAGGAAAGGGTCATTCCGATGAATCCTTTGCGGCCTTAAGAGCCGTGTCTGCCCGCGGGGGCGCGGGCAGCAGTTGCGAAACCAATGGCAAAAGCCGCCAACCCCTTCGATGCGCGAATCACCGAAGGGGGGCGGATGAACGAAATATGCACGACACCGTGGTTTTTCAACCCTTTGGTGCTCTTCCTATTACTTCAATTCGACCTTGGCGCCGGCGTCCTCAAGCTGCTTTTTGATCTTGGCAGCCTCGTCCTTCGACACATCGGCCTTTACTTCCTTGGGCGCGCCTTCGACCAGATCCTTGGCTTCCTTGAGGCCCAGGCCGGTGATCGCACGCACTTCCTTGATGACGTTGATCTTTTTGTCGCCAGCTTCCGTCAATATGACCGTGAATTCGGTCTTTTCCGCGGCAGCGGCGGCAGCCGGGGCGGCGGCGGCGGCGGCGGCAACCGGAGCGGCGGCGGAAACGCCCCACTTTTCTTCCAGCAGCTTGGCCAGGTCGGCGGCTTCCATAACGGTGAGGGACGACAGGTCATCAACCAGTTTTTCGATCTTCGACATTGTTTCAGTTCCTTGAGTTGGTTCGGGTTTGGATGTTTACGATGGCTGCTTAAGCCGCTTCTTTCTTGGAATAGGCTCCGATAACGCGGGCAAGCTGACCGGCAGGCGCCTGGACGATGCCTGCGATCTTGGTCGCGGGCGCCACAAGCAGGCCCACGATCTTGCCCCGGAGTTCATCGAGCGACGGCAGGGATGCGAGGGCTTTGACGCCATTCACATCCAGAGCTGTTGCTCCGACCGCACCGCCCAGGATCACGAGCTTTTCGTTATCCTTGGCGTAGGCCACCGCGACCTTCGAAGCGGCGATCGGATCATTGCTGATGGCAATGCCGGTCGGCCCCTTGAAGAGGTGCGCGATGCCCTCGACGGGCGTTCCTTTCAGAGCGCGGACCGCCAGACGGTTCTTGGCCACACGAAACGACGCCCCGGCCGCATTCATGCGGGTGCGGAGGTCGCTCATCTGAGCCACCGTCATGCCGGAATAGTGGGCAACCACCACGGAGCCGGCTTTCGAGAAGACCCCATTCAGGTCTTCAACGACTTCCGCCTTTTTGGCTTTTTCCACTTTGCTCTCCTTTGTAATCCCGCGTGACGATCCGCGAGATCACCCTGTTGCTGAACGCTGCCCCAGGGTCCAAACCCGAGTTGCGGAAGCGTGCCTCCGAAATCCGGTTCATTCCCTGTCTATGCTGGAGAATTTTAAGACTCCGAGGAGTCTCCAGCAGTCTCGGACAGTTTCCGGCGATCGTCCGCCAGAATCTCAAAAATCTTTACGCCTGTGCTCCACCCGCGCCGACCGAGGCCAGCGCGATCTTCACGCCCGGCCCCATGGTCGAGGAGATGGAAATCTTTTTCATGTAATGGCCCTTGGAACCCGAGGGCTTGGCCTTCATCACGCTGTCGATGAAGGCTTTGACATTGGCGATGATGGCGTCTTCGCTGAAACTGGCCTTGCCGACGCCGGCCTGGACAATGCCCGCCTTCTCGACGCGGAATTCCACAGCGCCGCCCTTGGCGTCTTTCACCGCCTGGGTGACGTCCATGGTCACGGTGCCAACCTTGGGGTTGGGCATCAGGTTGCGCGGGCCCAGCACTTTGCCCAGCCGGCCGACGATGCCCATCATGTCCGGGGTGGCGATGCAGCGATCGAAATCGATCACGCCCTTGTTGACCTGTTCCGCCAGGTCTTCGGCGCCGACGAGATCGGCGCCCGCCTTCTTGGCTTCATCGGCCTTGGCGCCCTTGGCGAACACCGCGACGCGCATGGTGCGGCCGCTGCCGGACGGCAACGAAACCACGCCGCGCACCATCTGATCGGCATGCTTGGGATCGACGCCGAGATTGAGCGACAATTCGATGGTCTCGTCGAACTTGGCGGTGGCCCGCGACTTGATCAGCTTGACGGCCTCTTCGACCGTATAGCTCTTGGCCGGGTCGAGATTTTCCGAGGCTTTCTTGAAACGCTTGGAGGTTGCCATGGCGGTTAATCCCTCACCGTGATGCCCATCGAGCGGGCGGAGCCTTCGATCATCAACATGGCATTGTCGATATCGTTGGCGTTGAGGTCCTTCATTTTCGCTTGCGCGATCTCGCGAACCTGGGCGCGCGTCACGCTGCCGGCACTGGTAATGCCGGGGGATTTGGAACCGCTGGTCAGCTTGGCCGCCTTTTTCAGGAAAAAGGAGGCGGGCGCGGTCTTCATCTCGAAGGTGAAAGACTTGTCCGAGAAAACGGTGATGGTCACCGGGATCGGCATGTTCTTTTCCTGGTCCTGCGTCTTGGCATTGAACGCCTTGCAGAATTCCATGATGTTGAGGCCACGCTGGCCCAGCGCCGGACCGATGGGGGGCGACGGATTGGCCGCCCCGGCCGGTACCTGCAACTTGATGTAACCTGTTACTTTCTTCGCCACTTCATTTCCGCCTCCTTAGCGGGTCAGGGTGCAGACGAGGCTGGCTGCCTCTCCCCCGGTTGAATTACATTTTCTCGACTTGCGTGTATTCCAGTTCGACCGGCGTGGCGCGGCCGAAAATGCTGACCGCCACTTTCACGCGGCTGCGGTCTTCGTCCACTTCTTCGACCGTGCCCGTGAATGACGTGAACGGACCGTCCGCCACCCGCACCTGTTCGCCGATTTCGAACGAAATGGTGGATTTGGGATGCTCGGCGCCCTCGGTGACCTGGTTAAGAATGCGGTCCACTTCGCCCTGGCGCAGCGCCATCGGCTTGTTGTTCTGGCCCAGAAAGCCCGTGACCTTGGGGATGTTCTTGACCAGGTGATAGACTTCGTCCGTCAGCTTGGCCTGGAGGAGCACATAGCCGGGGAGAAACTTGCGCTCCGAGGCGACCTTCTGGCCGCGGCGCACTTCGATCACATCTTCCGTCGGCACGATGACGTCGGCGACGAAATCCTCCAGGTCCTGGAGCTTGGCCTGGCGGCGGATTTCCTCCGACACCTTCTTCTCGAAATTCGAGTAGGTGTGCACGATGTACCACTTGGCGTCGGCGACGGTTTTGGTGCCAGTCTCGCTCATGACAGTCTCCGGGCGCCGATCAGAAGCGTTTCGCCATACTGAAGCGCAAAATCCACCGCCGCAAAGAACACCATGGTCAGGCCGACCATGATGAAGACCATCATGGTGGTGAGCCAGGTTTCCTTCCAGCTCGGCCAGGTGACTTTCTTGGCCTCACGGCGGACTTGCTTGAAGAACTCGATCGGCGTGGTGCGGCGCGCGGCGACCGGCGCATCCGCGCCGTCCGTCTCGTCCGTTCTTTTCGTCACTTCGGCCATATCAAACTCTTCTAATAATTGGCAGGAGCGGAGGGACTCGAACCCACGGCCCTCGGTTTTGGAGACCGATGCTCTACCAGCTGAGCTACGCTCCTTGATGCAGGTCTCGGACTATTGCGCTTCGCGCGCCGTCGCACTGCAGATTCTGGTTACCACCCGTTACGGTTCTCGTCTTTTCCTTCGCTCGCCTGCTTGGGTCAACCGACTTACTTGATAATTTTCGCAACGACGCCTGCGCCGACGGTCCGGCCGCCTTCGCGGATGGCGAAGCGCAGCTTCTCTTCCATTGCGATGGGGACGATCAGTTCGACTTCGCAGGAGACATTGTCGCCCGGCATCACCATTTCCGTGCCCGCCGGCAGCTTGACGATGCCCGTCACGTCGGTGGTGCGGAAATAGAATTGCGGACGATAATTGGTGAAAAAGGGCGTGTGGCGTCCGCCCTCATCCTTGGTCAGGATATAGGCTTCCGCCGTGAAATTGGTGTGCGGCGTCACGCTGCCCGGCTTGGCCAGAACCTGGCCGCGCTCGATGCCTTCACGCTCAATGCCGCGCAGCAGCGCGCCGATATTGTCGCCCGCCTGACCCTGGTCCAGCAGCTTCCTGAACATCTCGACGCCGGTCACCGTGGTCGAGGACGTCGGCTTGATGCCGATGATTTCCACCGTCTCGCCAACCTTGACCACACCGCGCTCAACGCGGCCGGTCACAACCGTGCCGCGGCCCGAGATCGAGAACACATCCTCGATCGGCATCAGGAAGGGCTGGTCGATGGGGCGTTCCGGCTGGGGAATGTAGCTGTCCACCGCTTCCATCAGCTTGAGGATGGCGTCGTGGCCCATTTCCTTGTTCTTGTCTTCCAGCGCCATCAGGGCCGAGCCGCGGATGATCGGAATATCGTCGCCCGGGAACTGGTAGGACGAAAGCAGTTCGCGCACTTCCATCTCGACCAGATCCAGCAGTTCCGGATCGTCCACCATGTCGCATTTGTTCATGAACACCACCAGGGCCGGAACGCCGACCTGGCGGGCCAGAAGAATGTGTTCGCGGGTCTGGGGCATCGGACCGTCCGAGGCCGACACCACCAAAATCGCGCCGTCCATCTGGGCGGCGCCGGTGATCATGTTCTTCACATAGTCAGCATGGCCGGGGCAGTCGACATGGGCGTAATGGCGCGCCTTGGTCTCATATTCGACATGCGCCGTCGAAATCGTGATGCCGCGCGCCTTTTCCTCCGGCGCCTTGTCGATCTGGTCATAGGCGGTGAACGTGGCGCCGCCCGTCTCGGCCAGCACCTTGGTGATCGCGGCCGTCAGCGAGGTCTTGCCATGATCGACATGGCCGATCGTGCCAATGTTGCAGTGCGGCTTGTTACGTTCAAACTTTGCTTTACCCATAACCTGACTTCCTTCGTCTCTTTTGCATGCCCGAATTCCGGGGCCCTAAACCGTTGGAGCGGGTGAAGGGAATCGAACCCTCGTCATCAGCTTGGAAGGCTGTTGCTCTACCATTGAGCTACACCCGCCTTATTCGATTACCTTCCATGCCTCTCTCATTCTTGCCGCTGGCCGGCCCTCCTCGCCTTCGCTCGTCGGGCATTCACCGCCGCTTCGCGGCGCCTCGTGGCGGTTGCCCCTCGGCGTACTCACGCACGCTGAATGGTGGAGGGGGTTGGATTCGAACCAACGTAGGCGTAGCCAACGGATTTACAGTCCGTCCCCTTTAGCCACTCGGGCACCCCTCCATTCCAACTGGGTATTTCCAACTGGTACAACGGGTTAGACCCAATCACCGGCCGGCGCACAAGCCTCGTCCGTAAGATCCGGACGAGCGAAAATAAGCCTCCAAAGTTTGGCTGCGGACCGCGGGTTATTGGTCAATATAGCGGGGGTGTCAATAGCTGTTTTTGGCCGAAAAGCGGGAATTTCCGGGGTATTGGCGGTACTCGAGGTTTACGCCCGGCCACACTCCTTTATAAGCCCCGGCATGCGATCCAAGCCCCCCCGTAAAGGCGGTCAAAAAGACCGGCGCCATTTTTACCCCAAGCCCGATGTAAAAAGAGCGGAAAAAGGCGATCAGCCCGTACGTAGAGATCCCAAGGCCCGAGCGGGTGGCGAAAACTGGCTTTATGGCCTTCATGCCGTAAAGGCCGCGCTGGCCAATCCCCGCCGGGAAGTGGGGCGGGCGGTCATGACCAGCCGGGCGGCCGAAACTATCGGCAAGGCGCTTCTCGGCCGAGTCCGGGTCGAAATGGCAGAAGGGGAAGCTATCGCGCGGCTTTTACCGGCGGGCGCCGTCCATCAGGGTGCTGCGCTGGAGGCCCAGCCACTCCATACTTCAGACCTAGAGGCGGTACTGGAGGCGCCAGCCGGCGGCACGCAAAATCGCCGTATCGTGCTGGTGCTGGACCAGCTATCCGATCCCCACAATGTCGGCGCCATCCTGCGCACCGCCGCAGCCTTCGGGGTCACGGCAGTGGTGGTGCAAGACCGCCATGCCCCGCCGCAGTCCGGCGCCCTGGCCAAAGCGGCGTCGGGTGCGCTGGAGACCGTGCCCTATATCGAGGTGGTCAATATCGCCCGCGCCCTGGACATATTGTCCGAACATGGCTTCTGGCGCATCGCGCTGGCGGGCGATGGCCAGGCGCCGCTGACCGCCGTGATCCCGGTGGGCGATGTCGCGCTGGTGCTGGGCTCGGAAGGCGACGGCATCCGCCGCCTGGTGCGTGAGCATTGCGAGGCGGCGGCTTTCATTCCCATCGAAAAATCGGTTGAGAGCCTGAATGTTTCGAATGCGGCGGCGATTGCGCTCTATGAATTGCGCCGGGGAACTTCCGTCTGACATCGCTGTTATCTTGGCGATGACGACAGGAGAATAATCATGCGCTCCGTTCTGCTCTGGGCCATCGGCATTCCGCTGCCCATCATTCTGATTCTGTGGCTGGTCACCGGCCATGCCTGAGGGTGCGGCTTGCGCGCGTCAGCGAGCGCCGCAGGCAGACGCAGCATCTAATTAAGGGCGGCGACCCTGCCGGCACCGCTGAAATCCTCGATATCGATCAGCACCCGGTATCCGTCCGCCATCACCAGATTGCCGTTGGCATCGCGCATCATCTCGCCGTCATTGCTCATGGTCCGGCTGGCGCGGTCATAGGCAAAGCGCGGCGCCTTGCCCCGGTAATCGGCGCGGATCATGTCAAACAGCAATTGCGCGTGGGCGGGCGCGATATGCACGCAGCCGGCGCTGGCGCGGCTGCCCAGTTTGGCGATGTCGTCCCCCACGGCGGCATGGATCGCAAGGCCGGTCGGGTCGCCATGATCTTCCCGGTTGAAGAACATGGCGTAGGGCATGGACTGGTCCCAGGCAGAGGAATGATAGGCGCGGAAAAAACGTCCGGGGTCGAGCTGATAAAAACCGGCCGGCGTGACGGTACGGACGTGGGCGCCCGCAGGCGAAATCTCATATTTCTCGCGGCCGGTGGAGGCGGCCCAGTCATAGGCCATCACCAGCGCGCCGCCGGAATTCTTTTTGAAAACATAGAGGCGCTGGGCCAGCGGGCCTTGCCTGGCTTTGCTGACATAAAGAAAGAGATCAAATTTTTTCCGCATCTCGGGTGAGAGGCTTTGTGCGAGGCGCGACGAGACGGCGGCGCGTTCCATCGGACCGAGGGCGCTGTCCGGCGATGGCTCCGGCGGCACGAGAGAAGGGAGGGTTTCGGGCTTGGTGAAGTTGGGCAGCGGCGGCGGCGCGGTGCCATAGCCTTCTTCCTTCCCCGCATCCGGCAGCTCGGGCATGGTGATGGTGGGCTCGGACGGAGACAGCATCGGGGCGATGATCTTTTTCGCCGGCGGCACCAAGGCATGGGCCAGAACAGGCGCGTCATTCGGCTTTGGCGGGGCCAGCGGCACCGAGACTTGGGGATCGAGGATTTTTTCGTCTTCCAGGCGGGCGAACAGAAGCACGGGCGCCATCACCCGGGACTGAAATTGCCGGGCGACAAACTGGGCAGCCTGATCCGTCACCATGCGGAGCGAGGCGTGGTCGGAGAACATTATGGCCAGCGTGAACAGCGACGCTGCCGCGAGGTAGCTGAGCCCCAGAATGCGCAAGGAAGACATGGTCGCCGGAAAAAATAAGCCTGGAGACTATAACCAACGCGCGCCGACCTGTCTCGTTTCGGGACAGTTCGACGAAATTATAGTTAACCCTAGTCCCTGGCGGCCTGCCAGGCGCGAGGATATTTGTGGCCTGAGAATGCCGAGCTTTTCTTGGCGAGCGCAGCGAGCTTAGAAAAGCTGGCACTAGCCGAGCGTAGCGAGGATGGGAGCGATCGCCGGAAGTTGGATGGCCGGGTCAAGCCCGGCCATGGTGACGATGAAGAATAACCGCGCCTTATAAGAATTTGCGGGACCTTGCCCAGCCGTTGGGGACGATGCGCCCAGCCTGCGCGCGGCTGCCGCGCCAGTCCTTGAGATCGGACGGCGTAAAGAGGCGGCCATTTTCGTCCTTGAGACCTTCTTTCCAGACAAAGCCGGTGGCGTCGGTGAGACCGCCATCCTTGTATTTCTGCAAATAGACACCCTGCCCGCGTGCCAGTTCCGGCACGTGGGTGATGGGAAAGATCAGCAGCTTGCGGTTGTCGCCGACCACGGCGATATGATCGCCTTCCAAGCCGCGTGCCACCACCGCCTCGATACCAGGTTTGACGTTCATCACCTGCTTGCCCTTCTTGGTCATGGCAATGGCGTCGTCTTCATGGGTGATAAAGCCATGGCCGGAGCTGGCGGCCAGCAGCAACTTGCGGCCCGGCACATGCGCGAACATAGCGGCGATGTCGGCGTCGGGCGGCAAATCGATAAAGCTGCGGATGGCTTCGCCATTGCCCCGGCCGCCCGGCAGCTTGCTGCAATCCAGGGTGAAGAAACGGCCATCGGTGCCCAGCATCATCAATCTGTCGGTGGTTTGGGCATGAATCCAGAAGCGGGCCTTGTCGCCTTCGCGGTATTTGTCGTCGGGAGATTGTTCCTGATGTCCCTTGAGGGCGCGTAGCCACAATTTTTCCGAGCAAACGATGGTGACGGGCTCTTTTTCCACCGCGCTAGCCAGTTCCACGGCTTCCTCCGCAAGGGCCGACAGGCTTTCGACATCGCGGGCGCCGGCGATTTCGGTGCGGCGCTTGCCGAGCTTGGTCTTGCCGCCGAACTTGGCGTCCATTTCGCGGACTTCCGCGATCAGCCGCTCGGCGCGCAATTTGTCGGAGCCCAGCAATTTGGCGAGGTCTTTTTTCTCCTTTGTCAGCGCGTCATGCTCGCCGCGAATCTGCATTTCCTCCAGCTTGCGCAAGGCGCGCAGCCGCATGTTGAGAATGGCCTCGGCCTGGTTTTCGTTGAGGCTGAACGCCTTCATCAATTTCGGCTTGGGTTCATCCTCGGTGCGAATGATCTTGATCACCTTGTCGAGATTGAGGAAGACGGCCAGATAGCCTTCCAGTACATCGAGCCTTGCGGCGATCTTCTCCAGCCGGAATTTTGAGCGGCGTTCCAGCACCACGCCGCGATGGTCGATGAAAGCCTGCAGCACTTCGCGCAGGTTCATCACGCCCGGGACCTGCAGGTGGTTGAGGACATTCATGTTGAGGGAGATGCGCACCTCCAGGTCGCTCTGGCGGAAGAGCTGTTCCATCAGCAGGCCGGCGTCGATGGTGCGATTCTTGGGCGTCAGGACGATGCGGATATCCTCGGCGCTTTCGTCGTGAATATCATCGAGCAGCGGCAGCTTCTTCTGTTCCAGCAGTTCGGCGATGCGCTCGATCAGCTTGGCCTTCTGCACCTGATAGGGAATTTCGGTGACCACGACCTGATAGACGCCGCGGGCGCCTTCTTCCTTTTCCCAACGGGCGCGCAACCGAAAGCCGCCACGCCCGGTCTTATAAGCTTCGGCGATGCTGGCCTGGTCTTCCACCACAATGCCGCCGGTCGGGAAATCCGGGCCGCGCACGAATTTCAGCAGAGTGCGGTCCTGGACATTGGGATTTTCGATCAGCGCGATCAGGGCGCCGCAGAGTTCGCCCAGATTGTGCGGCGGGATCGAGGTCGCCATGCCGACCGCGATGCCGGAGGAGCCGTTGGCCAGAAGATTGGGAAAGGCGGCGGGCAGCACCACCGGCTCTTCATCTTCGCCGTCATAGGTGGCGCGGAAATCCACCGCATCTTCGTCCAACCCGTCGAGCAGCGCCTGCGCCACTTCGGTCAGGCGGCTTTCGGTGTAGCGCATGGCGGCGGCGTTATCGCCGTCGACATTGCCGAAATTGCCCTGACCCTCGATCAATGGATAGCGCAGGGCGAAATCCTGGGCCAGGCGCACCAGCGCCTCGTAAATCGCCAGGTCGCCATGGGGATGATATTTGCCGATGACATCGCCCACCACGCGGGCGCATTTCTTGAAGCCGGCGGCGGGATTAAGGCCGAGCAGCCGCATGGCGTGCATCAGGCGGCGATGCACTGGTTTGAGGCCGTCGCGCACATCCGGCAACGCCCGCTGGGTGATGGTGGAAAGGGCATAGGCGAGATAGCGCTCGGCCAGCGCGGTGGACAGCTTCTCGGAACGGATGTCATCGGGTTTAACGGCGGCGCCCATGGCCCGCTTTTATTCCGATTCGCGCGCGGGTAGCGCCAATGATTCCAGCTTCAGGCGTGCGGCAGGCAATTCGCGGCCCTGCGGCGCGAATACCCGTTCGGCAAGGAAATGGCCGGTGAGCTGGAGACCGGCGCGGGTGGCGGCGAGATCGGGTGCGTTGTGGGAACTGAGCAGGAATTCCGGAAGCGCGAGCAGCCGGCCGGCATAATCGGCGCCAGCCTCGCGCGATACCGCCCGGCCGGTGCGCGGCGAGACGTAAATCAGCTCGGCGGTCACGCCGGTGGCGGCGCACTGCGCGAGGTCAAGCCCGAACCCGAGCGCCTCGAGCAGGCCGGCTTCCCAGCGCACATAGAGCGGGCCCCAATGGGCGAAATCCTGGTCCATCATCGCACCCAGGAGAATTTCGGCGGCGTCGAACAGGAAGGGATAGGCCATCCTTTCGGGCAGCGCGCCGCCGGCCATGGCGGTAAAGGCATTCAGACCCTGCAGCGCTGGACGGCTTTCCATCAATGCGCCGGCGCGGGCCTGGGCCAGTTCCAGCGTGAAGCTGCCTAGCTGTTCGGGCAGGCGGGCGCGCCAATGCACCATCAGGCCATTGCCGGCTTGCAGCAGCGCGCGGTTCTTGGAGCCGCGCACCAGGCCGGCATGGCGGCCATGGTCGCGCGTCAGCACATCCAGGATGGCGCCGCTTTCGCCATGGGGGCGGGCGGACAGGACGATGGCGGAGTCAGTCCATTCCATATTGCCACCACCCCCTCACCCGCTCGCTGCGCTCGCGCCCTCTCACCCAAAAATGGGGGCGAGGGAAAAGATCGGCGCTTCTCATTCCTTTGGAAACTCGAGCCCCATCTGCTCGTAATGCTCGGGGTTTTCCGCCCAATCCTCGCGCACCTTGACGAACAGGAACAAATGGACGCGACGGCCGAACAGCGTTTCCAGTTCGGTGCGCGCCATTTCCCCGATCAGCTTTATGGTGGCGCCGCCCTTGCCCAGGACAATGGCTTTCTGGCCGTCGCGCTGGACGGTGATCACCTGGTTGATCTTGACCGATCCGTCGGGCCGCTCTTCCCAATTTTCCGTTTCCACGGTGCTGGAATAAGGCAGTTCGTCATGCAGGCGCAGATAGATTTTCTCGCGGGTGATTTCGGACGCCAGCAGGCGGGAGGAAATGTCGGTGAACTGGTCTTCGGGATAAAGCCAGGGGCCTTCGGGCATGCGCGCCTTGACCCATTCCGCGATGTCGGAAATGCCCTCGCCTTTCAGCGCCGAGACCAGAAAGACATCCTCAAACACGGCTTCGGCATGGAATTGCTCGACCAGCGGCAACAGGTCGGTACGCTTCATGCCGTCGATCTTGTTCAGCACCAGGGCGATTTTCTTCTTGTGGGTCTTGAGGCCCTGGAGAATGGCGTGGGTATCATTGGCGGCATGGCTGCGGGCATTGGCGGTAAGGTCGGCCGCGTCCACCACCAGCAGGATGGCGTCAGCGTCTTCGGCACCGGCCCAGGCCGCGCCCACCATGGCGCGGTCGAGCCGCCGCCGGGGCTTGAAGATGCCGGGCGTATCGACAAACACCATCTGGGTTTCGCCGGCGATGGCGATGCCCTTCACATTCATGCGGGTGGTCTGCACCTTGGGCGTGACGATGACGACCTTGGAGCCGACCAGCGCGTTAGTGAGCGTGGATTTGCCCGCATTGGGGGCGCCGATGATGGCGCAATAACCGCAATGGGTCATGGCCCGTCTTCCATGGATAAGCCGACTTTTGCCAGCAATTTGGCGGCGGCGTCCTGCTCGGCCTCGCGCTTGGAGCCGCCCTCGCCGCGTTCCGGCGCCAGGCCCTGGGCGGTGACTTCGACGACAAAGCGCGGCGCATGATCGGGACCATCGCGGCCGACCAGCGCGTAGACCGGCGCCGGGCCGCCGCGCCCAGGCGCCTGGGCCCATTCCTGCAGCCTAGTCTTGGCGTCGCGCATATCGGCGCCGAGGCTTTCGAACATGGGGGTCCAGTAGCGTTCGACAAAGCGCCGCGCCGCCGCCATGCCGCCATCGAGATAGAGCGCGGCGATCACCGCCTCGCAGGCGCCGGAGAGAATGGCGGGCTTGTGGCGGCCGCCGCTGGCGCGTTCGGACTGGGCCAGGATGATATGTTCGGACAGGCCGGCGGCATCCGCGGCGCGGGCGCAGGCCGCGCCGCGCGCCAGGGCGTTAAACTTCAAGGCCAGCGCGCCTTCGGCATCATCGGGGTAGAGCGCATGCAGCTTTTCGGAAACGATCAGGCCCAAGACACGGTCGCCGAGGAATTCCAGCCGCTCATTGGACAGCGCCGCATGGGCGCTGGCATGGGTCAGGGCGCGCCGCAAAAGCTCCGGATCGGAAAAATGGTGGCCGAGTTTGGTTTCAAGCGCGTCGGCATTCTTTGAGGGCAGAGGGTCAGTCAATCGGCGTCAACAGCCGCGAATAGCGGATCGCCAGCGGCCATTTCCAGAATTGCCAGATGGGCGCGCTGCTATCGATTGAGAAGAAGCGGAATTCCGCCTTGCCTTCCAGATTTTCGGCCGGGACATAGCCCACCGCGGCCCGGCTGTCGTCGGAATTGTCGCGATTGTCGCCCATCATGAAATAGTGATCCGGCGGCACGACAAAGATGTCGGTATTGTCCAGAGCACCTTCCGGATCGCGGTCGAGGGTGAGATAGGTTTTGCCGCCCGGCAGGGTCTCCTGATATTGCGGCACATGATGCTCTTCGCCGTCTACACGCTCGACATAGTCGGCGACGCGGGTGCGGGGGACCAGCTTGCCGTTCAGATACAGCAATCCGCTGCGCATCTGGATGCGGTCGCCCGGAATTCCGATCAGGCGCTTGATGAAGTCGGTGGAATTGTCCTGGGGGAATTTGAAGACCACGACATCGCCGCGCTGGGGCGCGCGCGCCAGGAAGCGGCCATGCATGGAATCGCCGAGCGGCCAGCCGCCGAAGGGAAAGGTGTAGCGGCTATAGCCGTAGGAAAATTTCTCGACGAACAGATAATCGCCCACCAGCAGCGTCGCCTCCATCGAGGCGGAGGGAATGTTGAAGGGCTGGAACAGGAAAGTCCGGATCACCACCGCGATCAGGCCGGCATAAATGACGGTCTTGGCGAGTTCGGTCCAGGATTCGCCAGACCTTTCGGGGGCGGCAGCGGGTTTGCTGGGGGTCTTGGTGTCGGACATGGCTTCGGGTTCTGGTGGGAGGAAAAGGACCTGTCAAGGATATACTTGTTAATTCGGGCATTTACCCTGCCGGTTAATCCAACCGGACCGCCGAGATGATGACGATCGCCTGGGCGATGGGAAATTCGTCGGTAATGGAAAGATCGATCTGGGCCCGGTGACCGGGCGGGGTGATGGCGGCAAGGCGGGCCAGCGCGCCGCCGGTCAGCGCCATGGTGGGCTTGCCGCCCGGCATATTCACCACCCCCATGTCGCGCCAATAGACTCCGCGATGCAGGCCCGTACCCAGGGCCTTGGCGCAGGCCTCCTTGGCCGCGAAGCGCTTGGCATAGGAGGCGGCGCGGCCGGCACGGGCTTCGGAGCGGGCGCGTTCGATATCGGTAAACAGGCGGGCGATGAAGCGCTCACCATGTTGTTCGAGAGTCTTTTCGATGCGGCGGATATCGCACAAGTCTGAACCCAGGCCCAATATCATTGTCGCGCCTCATTCAGCAGGGCTCGCATCTTTTGGATCGATTCTGCGAGACCTGCAAAGATCGCCTCGCCGACCAGGAAATGGCCGATATTGAGTTCGCGGATATGGGGGATGGCGGCGATGGCTTTGACATTGTCATAGGTCAGGCCGTGGCCGGCATGAATTTCCAAACCGATGTCGGCGCCGAATTCGGCGGCATTGTGGATGTGCTTGAGCAATTTTGTCTGGGCTTCGCCGCCGGCATTGGCATAGGCGCCGGTGTGCAGTTCGACCACCGGGGCGCCCAAGGCGCGGGAAGCGTCGAGCTGCTTGCGGTCGGGCTCGATGAACATGGAGACGCGGATACCCGCGCCTGTCAGCGCCGCGACGATGGGCTGGAGCCGCGCGAACTGGCCGACCACGTCAATGCCGCCTTCGGTGGTGCGCTCCTCGCGCTTTTCCGGGACGATGCAGGCGGCATGGGGCCTGGCCTTGAGGGCGATGGCCAGCATTTCCGGCGTCGCGGCCATTTCCAGGTTGAGCGGGATATTGATGGCCGCCGTCAGACGCACAATATCGTCATCGGAAATATGGCGGCGGTCTTCGCGCAGATGGGCCGTGATGCCGTCGGCGCCCGACTGCTCGGCCAGGATGGCGGCGCGCACCGGATCAGGGAAAGCGCCGCCGCGCGCGTTGCGGACGGTCGCCACATGATCGATGTTGACGCCGAGGCGGAGCCTGGTCACGGCATTTCCATCATGCCAGCCCTCTGGACCCCGGTTTGACGGCGGGGATGTTTCGAAGATGGGGCGGCAGTTTGTCGGCCGGCCAGGCCTTGACCTTCCATTCCGCCAGCGCAATCAGCGGCACGCCGACCTTGGCGGTCCCGCCCGAGCGGTCGATCAGGCAGCAGGCGGCCACCACCTTGGCGCCGGTGGCCTTGATGGCCGCGATGCATTCGCGCGACGAGACGCCGGTGGAGACAATGTCTTCCACCATCAGCACCTTCTCGCCCTTTTTCAGGGTGAAGTTGCGGCGCAGTTCGAATTTGCCGTCCACGCGTTCGACATACATGGCGGGAAGGCCGAGCTGGCGGCCCATCTCATAGCCCGGCACGATGCCGCCCACCGCCGGGGAGACGATGGCGGTGATCTCGTCCTTCACTTCCTTCTTCACCTTGGCGGCCAGTGCCTTGCACAGCTTGGCGGTGCGCTTGGCGTCCTGGAACACCAGCGCTTTTTGCAGGAATTTGTCGGAATGCAGGCCGGAGGAGAGAATGAAATGGCCTTCGAGCAAGGCACCCGACTTCTTGAACTCGTTCAGGACTTGTTCGACTTTCATGGGCCTCAGTGCTTTCCAGTAAGTTGGATGGGCGGGTCAAGCCCGCCCATGGTGAAAGAGATCAAGTCGGGAGCGAAGTGTCCGCTTCCCTGACACGGTCAACCGATTCGACCGCGTTGTTCACCCGTAGCGCACCCACAATGTTCTGCAAATGCGCCACATCGCGCACCTCGATATCCATGATGAATTCGAAGAACAGCGGATTGCGCTCCTGCACCTTCATGTTGAAGATGTTGCCGCCATTGGCGGCGATCACCGTCATCACCGCCGCCAGACTGCCGGGCGAATTCTTCACCCGCACCAGCACCCGGGCCACCGACAACCCGTCACCGGCATTGCGGCCCCAGCCCACATCCAGCCAGTCATCCATGCTTTGCGCCTTGTCCAGCTCGGCGCAATCGATGGTGTGGACCAGAACCCCCTCAACCGGGGTCATCAGGCCCACGATGCGGTCGCCCGGCAAAGGATGGCAGCATTGCGCCAGCTTGTAGGAAATGCCTTCGGTGAGGCCGCGAATGGAAATCGGGTGGACACCGTCCCGCCCCTGGCTGGTCACCCGGGCGCGCTTGAGTTCCGGAAACACCGCCTGCAGCACTTCGGTGCCGCGCAGCGCGCCGCGCCCGACATCGGCATAGACATCCTCGGGTTTGGAGAGGCGCAGTTTCTTGGCCACCTCCTCCATGGCTTTTTCCGTCAACTCGGCGCCCTGGTCGGCGAAGGTTTTTTCCAGGATTTTCTGGCCGAATTTGACATGTTCGCCGCGCTGGGCGTGGCGCAAATAACGGCGGATTTCGGCGCGGGCGCGGCCGGTGACGACGAACTGCTCCCAGAGCGGCGACGGCGTGGAATCCTTGGTGGTGATGATTTCGACCTGGTCGCCATTGGCGAGCGGCGTATGCAGCGGCACATGGCCGCCATTGACCTTGGCGCCGACGGCGGTGTTGCCCAGATCGGTATGCACCGCATAGGCGAAATCAATCGGCGTGGCGCCGCGCGGCAGGGAAATGAGACTTCCCTTGGGGGTGAAGCAGAAAACCTGGTCCTGGTACATGGAGAGGCGCGAATTCTCCAGCACCTCTTCCGGGCTGTCGCCGCGCTCCAGCAAATCCACCATGTCGCGCAGCCAGCCATAGGCGACGCTGTCCTTGCCGTCCTGCTCGGGGACATGCTCGCGGTAGCGCCAATGGGCGGCGACGCCGCGCTCGGCGATATCATGCATGTCCTGGGTACGGATCTGAATTTCGACGCGCTGCTTTTCCGGGCCTATCACGGTGGTATGGATGGAGCGGTAACCGTTGGATTTTGGCGTGGAGATAAAATCCTTGAAGCGTTCCGGCACCATCTGCCAACTTGTGTGGATGACGCCCAGCGCGCGGTAGCAATCCTCCGGCGTCTTGACGATGACGCGGAAGCCGAAAATATCGGAGAGCTGTTCGAAATTGAGCTTCTTGGTCTGCAGCTTGCGCCAGATCGAGAAAGGCCGCTTGCCGCGGCCATAGACCCAGGCCTCCATGCCATGCTCGGCCAGCTTGCGCTTGATCTGGTCGGCGATGCGCCCGACGCGGTCGCCGCCCACCATGTCGAGGCGCGCGAAGTGGGTGACGATGGAATTGCGCGCTTCAGGATCGAGTTCGGCGAAGGCGAGGTCTTCCAGCTCCTCGCGCATATTCTGCATGCCAATGCGGCCGGCCAGCGGCGCGTAGATGTCCACCGTCTCGCGGGCGATGCGCTGGCGCTTTTCGGCATTGTCGATAAAGCCCAGCGTGCGCATATTGTGGAGGCGGTCGGCGAGTTTGACCAGCAGCACGCGGATGTCGCCGGTAATGGCCAGCATCAGCTTGCGGAAATTTTCCGCCTGCTTGGTGCGTTCGGAAAAAACTTCGAGCTGGGAGAGTTTGGTGACGCCGTCCACCAGACCGGCGATCTCATCGCCGAAATTCTTCCGCACATCCTCGAATGTAACCAGCGTGTCCTCGATGGTGTCGTGCAGCAGCGCGGTGACGATGGTGGCGACGTCGAGCTTGAGCTCGGTGAGGATGGCGGCGACTTCGAGCGGATGGGCGAAATAGGGATCGCCCGAGGCGCGGAACTGCTTGCCATGCGCGGTCATGGCATAGACGTAAGCCTTGTTGAGCAGAGCCTCGTCGGCGGCGGGGTCATAGGCCTGGACCCGCTCGACCAGGTCGGTCTGGCGCATCAGGCGTCGGCGCGCCTTGGCCACAGCCGGCGCGGGTGCAGGGACGGCAGCACCTTTCACGGCTTTTGGGGCCGCGGCGGAAGGGGTCGGGGTACTCATCCCCCCACTATATAGGAAATCCTTGATTCTGCCTTACCGGCCAGGCCGAAGGCGCCAGGAATTTTGGGGTTTGGGCAGGAGCGTCGTGCGGAGCGCACGGACGTACGTGAGCACGCGCGACGAACCCAAAACCCAAAAGAACGGCGCCGTTACTCTTCGTAGTCAGCCTCAGGCTCCGGCTGCGGTTCGGCGCGACGCTGGGCCTCGGTGGTCAGGGCCCGGAGCAGTTCCTCTTCGGTGACCTGGCGATGCGAGGGATCCTCGCGGTCGTCGGCCTCGGGGCGGGTTTCTTCCGGTTCGTCCACTTCGGCATGCTTCTGCAGCGAGCGGATATACTCTTCTTTCACTTCGTCGGGCTTGAGGGCCTTGGCGGCGATCTCGCGCAGCGCCACAACCGGGTTCTTGTCGCGGTCGCGCTCCAGCAGGGGCTCGGCGCCGCCGGAGAGCTGGCGGGCCCGGAAACCGGCCGCCAATACCAGATCAAAGCGGTTGGGAATCTTGTCGACGCAATCTTCGACGGTAACGCGAGCCATGAAAGTCCTTTTCGGATCAGCCGGTTATGGCAAAGTCTTCGAGCAGAAAGGCAGTGCCATTGGGGGAATTCAGGTCCGCATAACAGAAAAGGGCTGATTCCTGCAAGAGAGGAGTGTTTAGCCAGGCAAAGCGAAGACATAGACCTGGTGGCCATTGCCCTCGACCGGGCGGTGGACATCGGTCAGCAGGGTGGAGGGCTTTTGCTCCGGGCTGCCGCCGCCGGTGCCGGTGGTGACGGCGATATATTGCTTGCCGTCTATGGCGAAGGAAACGGGGAAACCCTCGACCGTCTGGCCCAGCCGCGTTTGCCACAGGATCTTGCCGGTCTTGACGTCCATCGCCTTGAAACGGCGGTCGAAGTCGCCCACGAAAGCCACGCCGCCCGCCGTGGAGACCACGGCGCTGAGGAAGGGCGCGCGCTGCTGCCAGGTCCAGGCCGTCTGCATGGTGCTGGTGTTGATGGCGAAGATGCGGCCCATATTCTGGTCGGTGCCGGGCATGAAGTAGAAAAGCTGCGAGCCGGCGGTGCCGCCGCCGCCGACCTTCTTGTCCACATCGTGGCCCATCATCATGACGCAGCTCTGGCTCTCGGGAATAATGAGCAGGTCGGTCGGCGGATTGTAGCTGGTGGCCGGCCAGTCATGGCCGCCCTCGGGACCGGGGCACGAGGCATAATACTGGTTGGTCTTCTGGCCCAGGATATCGTCGCGATAGGTGAGTTTGCCGGTCTTGTCGTCCACCTTGGAAAAGACGTTCTGGAAGACAGTCTGTTTGAGACCGAGAAATTTGCCGGTGACGCGGTCGAGCTTCCACAGGATGCCGTCCTTGCCGATGGTCATCACGGTCTTCTGGTCGCCATGGTCGATCAACTGGCGCTCAAACACGATATCGAGGTCGAGGCTCTCGCCGGGGGAGTGCTGGAAATACCATTTCAGCTTGCCGGTATCGGGATCGAGCGCCAGGGTCGAGCTGGAATAGAGCGTCGCTGCGTTGCCGGTGCCGCGGCTGGCGCGCATCCAGGGCTTGGACTGTGCCACGCCCCAATAGGTCGTGTTCAGTTCCGGGTCGTAGGTGCCGGCGATCCAGGTGTCGGTGCCGCCGCGCAGTTCGTTGGCAATGCCGTTCCAAGTATCGCCGCCGGGCTGATCGGATTGCGCATTGGTCTGGAATTTCCACAGCTGCTTGCCGGTGTCGGCGTCATAGGCGCTGATGAAGCAGCCCTCCACCGAAAACTGGTCGCAGCCCATCAGGCCGGTCAGAACCTTGCCGTGGATCACCGTGACGCCGCCGGTTTCGCTTTTGGGCGGCACGGCGATGGTGGTGGTCCACACCGTCTTGCCGGTGCGCGCGTCAAGCGCGTGAATCTTGGCGTCGGTGGTGGCGACAAAAACCTTGTCCTTGTAGAGGCCGATGCTGCGGGTGCCGCCATAGGCCACGGTGGCAACCGGGCCGAGCCGGTTCTCCCAGATCAGTTCGCCGGTCTTGGCGTCCAGCGCCTGGATGGTGTTGGAGGTATTGGACAGGAACATGATGCCATTATGGACGATGGGGGTGACTTCCACCGCGCCGCCGGGATTCATCGCCCAGGACCATTGCAACTGGAGCTGGTTCACGTTGTCGGACGTAATCTGTTTCAGCGGGCTGTAGCTCCAGCCTTGATAGGTGCGCCGGCCCATCAGCCAGTCATTGTCGGACGGATGAACCAGCATGTCGTCGGTGACGTCCTGGTAATTCTTCACCGTGCCATGGACGGTCTGGCCCAGCGGGAAGGCGGGCGCACCGCGGGCGCGGACGGGGGCGCGGGCGTCGCCTTGTGCCTCCCCTTGGCCGGCGGGGGCGGCGACAGCCATGGGCTGTGCGGCGGGCGCGGGGTTGATCACGGCGGCGACCGCCTGGCCGTCGGCAATGTTGCTGATCCTGACGGCGCTGTCCTTGGTGAAGGGCGCGGGACCGGGCTTGGCGCCGTTCACCGCCAGGATATAGGCGACGACATTGGTGTAAATCTCATCGCTGAGATTGCCGGCATTGCCATAGGGCATCGAGGTGGAAATGAACTGCCACAGTTCCCGAGTGGTGCGGTTGTTCCAGGAGCCGTTGAAGGTCGCGCCTGTGAGGGCGGGCGCATCGCCGGCGCCGGCCAAGGCGGGGCCGTGGCATCCGGCGCAATTGGCCAAATAGTCGGCGCGGCCCGCCGACACCTGCGCCTGCGTGAAAGGACCAACGCCCGTCTGCGCCAGCGCAACCATGCTGCCCATCAGCAGGATGGCTGCGGCGAGGGCGTAACGGTTGCGTGGACGGAAAGTCACTTCGCTGCCTCCTCGCGTCCGTTATTGCTGCGAATGCGCTGTTTCTCAGCCCCGGGGCGCTTGCTTGCCGGGTAGCACGGGCCTTACGTTCCGGTCAAGGAACCGGGCCTTGCAGGGCCTTCAGCAAAGCGTCCACATCCCGTCCGGAAACCGGATGGCGCCAGTGCGGCGCAATGGCCTGCAAAGGTTCCAGGACAAAGCGGCGCTCGGCGATGCGCGGATGGGGAAGGATAACCGGCCCGTCCATAATCGCACCGGCATAATCCAGCAGATCAATATCCAGGCTTCGCGGTGCATTGG